>JAALLP010000121.1_pt1 | contig 15483 bp, 19 predicted proteins | sample 7245951 | NCBI WGS metagenome assembly JAALLP01 (sample SAMN13049199, study PRJNA578106) | oil field metagenome | isolation source: filtered produced water from oil reservoir B6 | place: USA:offshore Texas | collected 2016
CATATCCCCCCATACAATTTAGTTGTCCAAACTTAATTATATGGGAAGAGTTGATTGAGTGGTACATTTTTTATTTAGCAGAGCATTAAAATTGGTACACTTTTATTTTAGCATTAGCATTCTTTCAATCTCCAGTTTTTCAATTGTAGTCTTTTTTGATAATTCCGATGCATATTTTATGCTTCTTGCAGCGAAATTCTTTTGTCCATCAGGATTTAACAGCGTAATTAAAAATGTTGTAGTTAATATGTAGGGTTCTTTTGTTTTCTTATCTATAAACTTATCCAGTTTTAAATCTGCCGTATCTTCCAGTACTGTTTCCAGGTCTAAAAGCGGATAATGTTCCCTAATATCTACTACCTTCTCTTCCCAGTCTAATAGATAAAAGTATTTCAATTGAGAGTCAGAGAAGAAGTGGTGTATTCGCTGTGTAGTCCACCCAAATATCCTTGTTGCTCTTCCCATCGAAGGATAATCTTGTATAGTAAGCCATGGCTTATATTCCTTCCCTTCTCCCTGCCCCCTTCCTTCTTTTATCCATCTGCTTAATTTATTTGTATCCCAACTCGTATTTCTTTTAGCCATGCAAACACCTCCGTAAGTAAGTGGTAGGGACCAGTGTTTAGGAGTCATGGATTAGTATAATGGTAATTGAATCCTCACTTATTCCTAAACCCCTAAATTTTCAAAATAAAAAATGCCATTGACAACAGTTGAACACCTTTATTAGGTGACTGTGTCAATGGCACTTAGTCCATTTATGCTGTGTATTTTATTTTAACATAAAACAACTTTATTTTAAACGTAAAAATCTCACTTGAAATAATATGTAGTAATCGGATAAGATTTTGTGTAATTCCAGACATAAGGAGGTATTTTATGAGGCATAGTGTTTTTATAACTATAAAATTGGTAATTCTCATAAGCATATTTTTAATACCATTTGCTGTTACTTCAGAAAATATCCTTATTCGCTTTATTGCAGGCTCTTTATTAGGCATATCCCTTATTATATTTCTTTCTTTTACCTTAAAAGTTCAATCAGCCTTTGAGAAAGATAAGGAACATTAAAGTTATGAGAAAAGGGTTTTAGTAGTTGTATAATCTACTAAAACCTTTTTAATTCTAAAGACTAAAAGATATGCATTAATGAAAAACATGGTTTTCAATGTTATAATTCTTAATATAATCCCAATATGCTTTTACTTCATCCTGCTCGAACATTTCATAAATGCTTTCAATTGCATCGTAAAATTCCTTGTACGCCTTTTGCATGTGGGATTTCATCTTTGTTTGCAGATGCAGCAAAGAATAATTGCAATATACTAAGTCCCTCAACACTAGAAATTCTGCTACACTTGTTTCAAATTTGATATCCTTCTTGTCATATGGCTCGGCCATCAAGATAAGCAATTTAGCCATTATCATCTCTGTATTACTGATATTTTCATGGATTGCAAAGTTATTTATTATTTCTTCCTCATACTTTAATATCTCATAGTGTCTATTTACCTGCTGCAACAAAACCAATAGTAATTTCTTAGGAATCTTAATCTCAATACTTTCCTCATTAAACTTAAAATAAATTTCTTCTGGTTTCAAAAGCATATAATATGCCCTCCCTATTATTATGAAATTCCTATTCTGAACTTCATTTAATATAAGGAGGACTATATGCTCTCTTCAAGTTTTAAAGACAATTAAATGGAGTATGCTTCATATCAATTGAGGCGAAATAACTAATGAACCTTTTAGTGATAGATTTCATTAATTCTTAAATTTAAGTTTGATTTATCGAATAGCACTTGATGTCTTCCATCAAATCATTAATGCTTCTATAGTAACAATCTATGAATGTATCATTAATATCATCTTCTAGATTTTCTATATAAAGATTTACCCTATAAAATATATCCAGCCTTTCATCAAACCCTTTGTCAATTTGTAAGTCATTAAACATAAAAGTCTCCAATACTGTAAAATTCCCAAAAATCGTTACGCCTTTCATGGTTAATCACTCCATTCAGTTTTTATTTGGAGGTTATTATATAAACATTACCTTGAAAATCAACTTTCGGAGTGATTTTTTTAACTAGGAAGTAGGCTTATTAATCTTATTAAGGATTCTGGCTCATATCTTTTTATGGTATAATTTAATAGAAATCCTGTAAAGCGAGGTAGAATTAATGGCTTTCACGGAAAAATCGAAAGAAGAATTTGTGCAATTGTCTGAAGAAAATAAAGAAGAAATCGAAACTCTTATGGATATAGTAATTAATGAAAACAAGGAGGCTCTCGAAAAGTTGGGAAAATTATGAGGTTTTTAAGCCTCAGCAATACTTTCTAAAAGTAAAATTAGTGAAAAAAACTCTAACAGAAAACCTTTTCTCAACTTCCTATTGACAATTTGGTATTATATCTTTTTGCCCTCTATACGAAATGTACTGGATTTACAGAACTGTTTCATATGTAATATCATATATAATTATTAACTGTTAGATTTAAGTCTTTTAATCACTTCAACATAATCTTCAATGTCAAGCACTTGTTCTATTTCAATATCACCGTTATTTACCAATTCTGATAACTTTATGATTTTTAACTCTTTTTGATTTGCAAATCCTAAATCTTCAATAATTTTTTGGCCGTCATCAGTAATATAATCTTCTAGTTCCCCCTTTTTAAGTATAAAAATATTACTTGCTTTTAATTTATCTATGTAATTATAAACTTTAGTTTTAATATCTTCATAGTTCTCTAATATTCTATAATTTACTTTTTTGGTTACTTTAGGTCTCACATACAGCCATATCTCTTTTAACTTGTCATTATATTCTTCAGTAGCACAAATTTCGTCTATAACAGTACATAATGATTTTGCATCCATACTTTTATCAGGTTTTAATAATTTTTCTCTTATATCTTTGCTCTTTATCCACGGCTCATCAATTGGTATTATCTCATTTAATGTATTTCTGATATCATTCAATTCTTCTTGAGAATACATTTCAATAAATACATCAATCTGCTCTAATCCATTATGAAGAATATCAAAATCAGCAATAACGTAATATTCAATTCCTAAACAAGACAATACCTCCATATACGGCCTGAAGAAAGATTTTCCGCCTACTTTGGCTACACTAATATTGTTATAATCCAAAAAACCTTTTTCTTGATAATAATGCTCTGCTATTAATGGTATTAAATATTCCTCGCCACCTTCTACCAATATAACTTTGTCTGCAAAAAATATTTCTGCATTCTTAGTAGATATTATATTTTGAAGTTTTGCAAGTTCTTTATGCTTACCTGTCTCCATTTGTATACGTTTTGTTTTTGTTTTTCCATCAACCTTCTTAACTATTATTATATTGCCTATATCAGTGTTTCTTATAAACTCAGATGAATGAGTCGTAATAATGACTTGATTTCTATTTGTAGAATTAAGGTTAACAAACTCATCAAATTTATTTGAGACAACCCTTCTAGCCTGCGGATGTAAATATATTTCTGGCTCTTCAACCACAAGCAGTGAAGAGTTTTTATGAAATTTACTACAATAATAAGAAAATAGTGATATTACAACTGCACTCTGAATGCCTGTCCCTTTATCCTCTAATAAACCTTCAACGCCATCATTAACAAATATATTTATTCCTTTATATATATCATCTTTAGTATTTTGGAGAAGTTGGAAGGATATACTGTTATGATAAATAGCCTTTTTGATTTTTTCTTCTATATCTGATGCAGCATTAATAAAGATATTATCAGTAATTTCTTTTATCTCACTGAGTTTCTTATCTATTTCTCTTTTTTGGCTAGGATTGCAGTTTTCCCAGATATCTTTTATTAATCTTCCATACCAACTCCACGTGTTAATCCTAAGTTCTTTATTTATATCTCTAACCGCTGATAAAATTGCACTTGTAATCAGTGAATTCTTCAAATCATTAGAAAACTTTGAGCATCTATAATATTGGTTACCATGCTTTAAAAAAATTGAATATGTTTTTGAATAATTACTCTGCTGATTATCCATATCATAATCCATGTTTTCGATTTCAGCATTTTTTATAACTGAAAAATAAATATATAACTCTTGAGCATTTCTAAATATATCAAACAACTCTTCTGTGTCCTTACAGTATCTTCTATTACTTAGAGTATCAAAATTTTTTATGAGTAACTCAGGATTTTTGTTTGCGTTAAAAAAATCCTCTAACAAATTTTTGTCTCCTACAGTCGCTAACCATGCTCCACTAACACTTTTAAACAATTCTTCATTAATGTCATTTCCCTCTAATTTTACTGCTATAAAAAACGCTTTTTTAACCTTTTCATTTCCATCTTCGTAACATGTAAAAAAGTCTTTCTCATTTATATCTAAATATACTGGGTTCTTCTCTCCTAAAACTAAATCTAATGCTTTAACAATATTACTCTTGCCAGAATTATTTTTACCTACCAATACATTCTTCCCAGGTCTAAAATCAATACTTTCTTTCTCTATACTTCTAAAATTTCTTATTAAAAGTTTTGATACAAACATATCCTTCCTCCTGTATTGATAATACAAAGGCATAACTAATTTCATATTCATTATATATCTTACAAGAAGAATTTTCCACAAAACCTGTCAACAAAACTACGTTTTAGTAGCCAATATTAATAAATCCAATCTCTCAAGACACCATTATAGGTTTTTAAAAATCCAATTAACGCTAAAAAAATTGGCTACAAAAAAATATATCCCATTTTTCAACCTTAACTTGAACCCATAGGCCTTATTTTTCTATAATTTTTTGTAAATCACAGAAAGGAGTTTAATGAGCATATGAAGGATAATTTTGATGCCACTAATATAGAAGAGTTGCTTCAATTCTTTAGAAAACACCTATTAGAAAATGACAAAAGTGCAGGAACCTGCGAAACTTACTGCATTAATGTTCGCCTTTTTGCAGAGTATATTACGGAAACTTTTGCTGAAAACTTTGACCCACGGAAAATTAGTCCCTTGGATATAAGAGAATATCGAAACTACCTGTTAAATATTAAAAAACTGTCTGTTAATACAGTTAATAACCGTATCTCTACACTGAATGAATTCTATAAGTATCTCACCAAAAAAAACATTGTATCTGCAAATCCTGTAGAAAAAATAAGAAAGATTAAAATGCAGTCACCTCCTAAACGGGTTACAATTGACGACTTGATGTTTAAACGGCTGCGCAGGCAATTTGAGCACTATGGCAGAGAGGTAGAAAAAGTCATTTTCTTTTTGTTATTTTTAACAGGAGTCCGTGTATCTGAATTAATAAACATTAAAGTTGATGACATTGTAATTAATCCCCGCAGTGGTATATTAAAAGTCCAATCAGGTAAGGGTATGAAATATAGGGAAATACCGCTTAATGCTACATGCAGGCAGATAATTAGCGATTATCTTGAGTATCGGAAATCTAAAGGCATTAAATCCCCATATTTGATTACAACAGAACGTTCTGCAAAGGCCTGCCGCAGCAGTATTAATAAAATTCTAAAAAAGCATGGTAACAAAATAGGCTTTCCTGAAATCAGCCCCCATGTAGCAAGAAGATATTTCTTAACAAAGGTTTTAGAAGTCTCTGATATCAGTACGGCTATGGAACTGGCAGGGCATAGTTCCGTACAAACTACCATCCAGTACGTGCCAAGTACTGAAAAACGCAAACAGGATGCTGTAACCAAAATAACTAATGATATTGATTAATCTCTTAGTGATAACTTGGTACTCACAAACTTTTATAGAAGAGTGGTTGTATTGAATCCGCCACTCTTTTAAATATTTTTAGTATTATATACTTTAGAAACAGTAATCCTATATTTTAATTGTACACCCTTCAATCCTATCTATTAGAACTAAACGATGTAACCTCTGAATATTTACCATGTAACCAAAACTTTAACCCCTTATAACTATGCCAAACCTAGTGATACCAAGGATGTAACCAATGTAACTATAATTTATGCACTAGCATATAAGAAATATTTATATATTTTTTTATTTGTACTTTTACTTAATATCCAGACAAACTTTTATATTTATTACATATATATATAAATAATAGTTACAATAGTTACATTGTTGATATTACTAGGTTTAAGATAGTTACTTTTAAGTTACTTAATAGTTACAATCTCAGCAAAATGGTTACATCAGTATGTGTGAATCTACTTTTTCACAGGTTTTGGGTACTAAGTTTAGAGTATAATAAATATATAATTCTTTCTATGCTTTTAGTATCAAAACATATAAAAGAACCTCCACTGTTTAGAGGAGGCTCTTACACTTATTCTACCAGCGCAGAAATATCAAGAATCTCTTTTAACTTAGCAATATCAAGTGTATAGGCTTTTACTGGTTTATCAACACCCTTAGGTGTATTGAAACGTACTGTCTTATAATCAGAAAAATACTCTTTTGTTCGTAATTGCTTTCTGAACTGCGGAAAAGATAAAACTTCCACATCTAATACATTATTTTCTCTTACATACTTTGTAATTTTATCATATAAAGGACTAATATTCAGCGCCAACTCAGTACCCTGATTTATAACCTGATAATCACTACCCTTTACGAGTACCCCTGCTTCTTCCATACGGCAGATAACCTCTAGAACTCTCTCTATGCTTCCTTTAGCCTCATTTTGTCCATCCAGTAGATAATCATTCACGCCACTTATAACGGCATCAAATAGTTCTTTCATACTATATCCTACACTTTTCTCAAAATTCATGTTTAATGAATCGTATACATCTTTGAGAAGAAGCAATCCCTGCATGCAATTTGCAATAGAATTCTTAACCCTGGATGGTAAACTTAAATTTATCTTGTCTTCGATTGCTCTATGCCTTCTTATCAAATCATTAGGCTCTATTTTTAATACTTGGTTTAATAGACTTCTTCCAAGCATTCTTAGTTCTCTTGAACGCCGTTTTAGCATTTTAAATCGTCCTTGAATAACCTCATCCCTAATATTCGCTTTAGAGTACAAGACTTCCAGACTGCGTTCCTTTATAGCAGTTTCATCGAAGCCCATTTCCCCTACTAGAATTATGGGGGCAAGAGGTTGATATTCATTGAGTATCAAATCAGGCCTGCCTCTATAGGCAGGTGTTCTGTCATAGGTATTTCTTAACAGGTCAGAAATTTCATCCATTCTGTTCTTATTTAACTTGGTAGGCTTATATTCAGTTATAATCATAGGGATAAGATTGCTGCTTGCTGACATTTTTGCGTTTACAAATCTTGTTATCTGCCCGCTGCTTATAATGCAATTTGTTGCAGCAAATATAGGCATAATAACATTTTCAACTGTTTCACTTTTCCCCGAACCTGATTCGCCCGTAATAATTAAGTAGTTATGCTTTATTCTCCCGCTTTGCCATAATTTTTCTTTCAAAAAACAACTTGCACAAAAACCGATAATAGTCGCTGTAATAGGAAGAATATTAAAATTAAAAAGAAGTTTTGATAATTGCGCTAATCCAATATTATCTATAGGCTGTACTTCAGCAAGTCCAGTGCCGATACACTTTGAGTTTTCCATGATTACAATATCATCAACAATATTGTCATTTTTATCAATGGCTTTTGTGTCTGATACAAAAATGTACTGTGACTCTTTTTTCACAATACCTATATAACTTACACCTGTCTTAACAGCATAAGGTTTCCTGGAGACGATATCCTTAATAATCTCAAGGTCGTGGTCATTTCCCTGGTATATAAGGTCTATACTGTTGCGGTTAAGGGCACTCTTAAACTTACTGGTAGAAGAAAAATCACTGGTATATAAAATCTTTGTTATCAACTTGTTGCTAGTGGTATGAAATTCCACTTTAAACTGTGCTTCATTGTCCATTTGTACCATTTCAATTGGGATTATAATAAAATTAGACAGTGTTACTTTATCTCCGTTTGCTTTTATTTTAATATATCGGTTATCCTGCTCAATAATGCTGCTGCCAACTCTGCTTAGCACCTCATCAATATAGATAACAGGTGCTTTTTCTTGATTTATAATACTGTTTTGTTTCATACAAATCTCTCCTTTGCCTTAATAATTAAGTTTTTTAACCTTTGCAAAGGCTTGTTTGTCCTGGACATTTTTAGTATAACACATAATTTTTTCAATCTTTTTTGAGGGCAAATCAAAGCCTTTTCAAAAAATCTGACATATTATGAAACAAAACAGTATCAATTTCAAATTTTAATTTGTTTTTTTACTTGTTGAATTAAATTTTAGTAACTTATTACTTCATACGTAAAAAATAAAAAAGGATAAGTTATTTCAACCTATCCTCTCCAAATTTTCTTCTTCTCTAGTTATTAAACTTCAGAATTATTTTCCTTTTAGTATAGACCTAATGGCATATACACTTACAATAGTTATACCTATTAACCCAGTTATTATAACATATACCATGGCTTACTTCCCCTCTTGGCAAGTCAGGGATAAAGTTTCCCCTATCCCTGCTGCTTTATCACCCTCCACTCTCTTCTGTTATCTGAAATAACAAACCATGTAACTATTAGAAAAGGTATAATTGCCAGCCACCTGTATTCGAAAAAAGTTTTCTGGTATAAATAATAAAGCATAAAAAATACTATATATGCAACTGCGGTTGGTATTACTATATTAAGCATAATATTTATTTTCTTTTTCATCGATAATCATCTCCTCTGATATATAAATTTGTAAAATAATTGTAGCGCGCAAACAGGTATATGTCAGGTCCATTTTCAAAAATTGTAATGGATTTGTAATTATTTTTTTGAATTTTATCGCTTCGAAACACCATTAAACTCTTGATACATAAGCCTTTCCCCTTCTCAACTAATATACATAATATTATAGGGGTTTAGGACATAAGGTACTAAAGGGTAATAGAGGTAATATGGCTTATAGGAACGATAGTAACCTAATAGGAGTTTCTTTATTCTATTCTATTCTATGTTAAACACCATTTTCTCTAGTTCGTCTATAGTATTGATGCTTGAAACCTTTCTAATCCAATCCATTAAAATACTCTCATTTTGCTGGTTTATAATTGCATGGTGTAGATAGTCAGATAAAGAGTCAAATTTATGTAAAAGGATTATTAGCAACGAATTTCGCATTCCCTCCTTAATCCCTTCATCCTTAATACTTACCCATACCTCACTATCCATCATCCATTCTTTTAAAACCTTAACCCCTTGTTTACCTGTCAACTTTGATACAATTTCTGAAATTACTGTTAAGTACGCCATCCGCTCTTCTTCATCCTTTATTTTCTCTATGAGGGACATAACTTTCAGCAGTACTTCGTTGAAAGGTAAATAATGCTGCATGAATGCCAGAAATACCAGATTCAATTTATCTCTCTCATTAAGCAGATAGCCTGAACTAATTTTTTGACTTAGTTCCTCATACACTTTTCCCGCATCAATACCAGACAAATCTACTATCTGAGCCTCATAGCGTACTGAACCAAAGCACTTATCCCTTTCGCCATTTTGCGCGTTTCCAAAATTCAGAATAAAAGTCTTTACCTGCATCCTATATCTTAATACTATGCTCATGTCATAGGTCAACATGCTCTGGAGGTCGGGTTTTATTTCATCATTCATAATTTCCATGTGAAGTAATGTATCATCTTCAAGTAAAAACATCAATAATGGTAGTTTATAATTCTCTATCCTTTCTACTTCCACTATTTCCTTAACCCTTCCTAACTCTAACCCTATCCCCATAAAGGACAGCCCTTGGAATATCCTATTTAAGCATTTTTCGATAAAACTTTCTTCCTGAAAAGTTGCTCTCATATCCATCACCTCTAACCTTGAACCTAATTGCCCAAACTTTTTTGTAAAAAATAAAAAGCACATCCTCCTTAATTACTGCCAGCATTAATCTGGCTGTATAAAGAGAATATGCTCTCCATCTGTGTCGCTAACGCTATTGTAGCGCATATATATAAAGAAAACAATCATATTGTAATTATTATTGGTAAACTACCCAATTTATCTTAACCTTGTAATCCTTCTACCCTATTTAAAACTTTTGCCTATATTAATTTGACTTCCCATACACCTGTTACTATAATATTTCAAATTTTCGTGAGGGAGTGGTCGATGTGATAAATTTGGAAATTTTCAGAATAGAACTAAATTACCTGCAACAGGTTATTAAGAGCATTATAGGAGATAAGGTTTCAAGGGAAATAAGTGAAGCAATCACAGCATTAGTCACTTGTTTCCTTAATCCTAGTACCTATGATTCCTCGCTTTTTTCTTACATTCAAACGATTGAACAGTACATAAATCAGATTCAGAAAGAATTTGAACCTTATGAATATAAACTCCTCATGAACAATATCCCCACCATAAGGATTTTCATGGAAAAAGTAAAAACTGAAATACCTAAATGCTAACAATATTAGGCTTTGCAGGATAGACAACCCTATCCCCAAAGCCTTATTTCATATTCCTATTAGCCTTGTCTCTTTATAAATTCGAACAGGTCTGAATTATCCATCTTTCTAAAAGCAATAGCCTTTTCAATATTAGTTAAAACCACCTGATTGCCCCTAATTTTTCCAATCAAGGTGTAATGTGGGTCATCGGTGTATCCAATAATAAAATTCTTTGCTCCTTTTTCTATATTCATTGATTCCAACTGTTTTAAAATATTTTCCCTGTCTAATTCATATTCATCAATAAGTTTATCACTTTCAATTATAACCTTATTCATATAAGGATTTCTCCCTTCCTATATACTATACGCTTTATTATATTGTAAAAACCTTAAACCTTTCAACCATATTCCAAAACACGTCTTTGGTAGTATCTAATACATATTTATGTTCTTTGTTCCTTATCCCCCTTATCTTATCCCTATACCCCTCTTAACACACCTTCTTATATATTCCATCTTTTCGCCTGTATACCGCATCTGAAACCTTATTGGGGTCGGAATCTGTTTCTATCAAATATTTAAGTAATTCCTGATTATAATAACTAAACTTTGCAATAAAGATAGATGAATTGCCAGGAACTGCAATTAAGATATCATCTCCTACTTTACTTTGTATTTGTTTGTTAAATACCTTGGATAAAAGCAGCGAACTGGCATAATCGGTAGTATATCTTAGTGTATATACCTGCATTCCCTTATCTAAAGGCACGAGAGCAGCAGATATTTTATTTATATTTTCCTCAGCCTTTCGTTCAAGTAAACTAAAATCCACATCATCATCAGTTGTGAAGAAACGAAAAGTTTCTCCCATGTCTGAAACAAACAAGATATCAATATCCAAAAAGGCTTTCTTTCTGTAAAACTGGACTTTTGAATTTATCCCAAAATCATGTCTTTTTAATATCGGGTATACATTAGCATAATCTACTTTAAATTTATATTTATCCAATATTTCAGAAGCAATTTTTACATATAATTCCTTTGTGTTACAGTAGTCTGTCATTTGATATTCTCTAAACATACTGCCGAGCGGAAGTTCTACATAGGTTACTCCAGAGCCAAGATGAATTAAGTTTTCTCCTACTTTTACTTCTGGAAATACCTTCTTAAAATCATATGAAATTTTTTCTGTAAACTCCTGAAATGTGAGCATCTTGTCATCCCCTTAAAACAGTTTACATGTTACTATAATATCAAAGCATTTTAATTATATCTGACACTTAATTCTAACAATGTAGTAAATTCCCCAGTCAATCATAGCCTCGTCAATAACAATTTGATACCTACAATTTTTGAAAACACCTTTCCCAAAGCGTTTGATATACGTAAATAAATTTATCTGTTTCAAAAACTTACTGTTTTCATTGATACTGCTATCGCTGCAATACTCTACCATTAATTGCCTGTTAACCACTAAAATCAAATCTTCCATAACCCTTATATATGATTCTACCCCTTTACCTTCCTCATATTATCCACCAAATATAAAAAAGGCATATCTTCCTTACGCCTCATTCCAGTTGCAACTGGCCGTAAAGGAGATATGCCTCCGTCAGTATCTTTTATTTCTATCAAATAATTATTCTGAGATATATTAAGTCTTCGATTTTATTAGAAATATCATATTTCTGTAAATAATCTTCCACATCCTGGACTATCCAAATGCTTTCAGAAGCCTCTTTCAATATGGGTCTGTCCATTGATGGTATGTAGGTAAATACATCTTCTACAGTACCATCCACAAGAATTTCTGTGAAACATGTAGTTTTGGGTCCTAAATACATTCCACATCTAAAGAACCCTTCTGCATAAGGAACATTCCCTTTGCTATATAATTGCCCTTTACCGTGTGCATGACATCCCTTTATTCCACCTATATATTTGACATCCCCATTTTTATATGGTATTACAACCGTTGGAACCATTTTTCTATAAAATTCTCTGTTAAACTCTCTGCATGATTTAAAAAATTCTGCTTGCTCTTTTGTTACTTTAATACTTGTATCATCCCGACGTTTTGCACAGTCGCTCGTTAATGTTTTGTTAACCCCTAGCACCTCATTACCTATTTCCTTTTTTATCATCTTAATCTCTCCTTTCAAAAATTATGTTTTCAACTAATATGGAGATAGCGTTCTCCATATGTACTTTCTTCATTAAAGGAAAGTTGATTTATAAATAGGTCATAAGTACTATGGGTATAAACTATATATAATATGCCAGGACCGTGAAAGATTTAATTGTCAAGGTTCCAAGTTTTTATATATGAAATAATAACAAGAAAATATTACCACAACCTTCTATAATATGCAAGAGCCCCAAGAATATTTGTTTCAAAATGTAATATTTTCCTTAGACCTTACACAACTATTCCTTAAAGGAATACCCTACATTATCAACTCCAATGAACCCTACTGCCTCCCAGCAAATACCTGTTGGATGAATTTTCTTTCTTATTTGAAAGCAGTGTTCTATTCCATCGCAGTCTGTAAAAGTTGCTTCTTTTTCATAATCTTTCTAATCTTCAACTCCAAGTATATCTGCCATATATCTATTATAGCAGTCTTCACATATAAAATGAGACGGCTCATCTTCTTTTATAGTTAGGACTACCATGCCATAACCGCTAGAGTCTTTACAACACCATTGACACCTATTCATACAAATTCTCTCCTTAAAATCACCTTGAATTACCCTTGATTCCTATACTTTCCTATTACCCTTTATTATCCTGTTTGCAATAGAAGTTAACTGGTCTTTTACCAATATCTTTTCCTTCCACCTGTCAGGGATAGCATCATGGCCATAGTACACCCCAGCCATTCCTCCTGTAATAGCGGCTATAGTGTCCGCATCTCCTCCAAGGTTGGCTGCTTCACATACAGCATCCTCAAAGGATGAGGTGTTAATAAAACACCATAGTACACATAACAGAGTATCATATACATATCCAGAAGGCCTCAGTTCATCCTTCGACATTTGAAATACCTTTTTATATTCTGGATACTTTTCAATATATTCCCTAATAGGTGGTATTTTAGGCTTATCATTTAGATACTGGTAAACTAACAGATTGTAAAACTGGCAGGCATCCGTTGCTTTTTGGTCATAATGAGTAAGCAGGCTTTGTAAAGCAGTTATCTCCAGCATTTTTTCAGCGTCATTATAATATAACGCAACTGGCAAGCATCTCATAAGTGAACCATTCCCAGCACTCATACCACCTGTTGCCTGATGGGCATAGTAGGCAGTTTTCATCCAGTCACTGCTTCGTTTATACTCGCTAAGTGCAATTCTGATGATATTACCGATATCCTTTGGTTTACTATCATACCATTTAATAAAGTGTTTTCCGATATCTTCAATAGGATTCTCTGGGTTATCCAAGATGCCTTCTGCCACAGCAATAGTCATCATTGTATCATCCGTCACTTCTCCAGGTGCTAAATCCCAACAGCCTCCACCTATAATATCTTTTAAATACCCATATTTCCTTTTAATCTCATCCTTTGACATGAATTCCAGCGTTCCACCCAGAGCATCTCCGCAAGCAACACCAAAAAGCCCTCCGAGTATTCGTTCATATCTGTGCATAAAATACACTTCCTTAATTAGGATTTTACAATTTCTATTTTCATCATGTTATCTTCAACTATTTGCTTATTAAAATTGAACAATAAATTCTTAACTTAAATACAATTATAGCATAACATGCAACGATAAAAGGAATCTGTTTCAAATTAACAGATTCCTTTTATCGTTAGATAATTTTACCTTTAAGTTGTATTCTTTTGCCTTTACCGCCAGATGGGTATGTCCATCGGAACGGAGTTCCGAAATGTCCATCATTAATTGTTAAGATATCCTCTATGTACTCTTCTAATTTGTGAATTTTAAATTCAGATGTTTCATTTTGATATGTTATTATATAATCAGCCCACTGCGTTTCAGGATTTCCATCCCCGCCAACACCACCATATACCCATAATGATAATCTCCTATTATATTTTGGTAATTCTTTTTCTAAATATTGGGTAAGTTCTTTGCCGAGTGCTTTCAATCCTCCAAGTTCTTGGAACAGTTCTAATGTCTGTATTAACTTTTTATCCGTAATTTTTAATACATCAATAAATTTGTCAACAGGATATTCATGTACACTTACCCAATCACTGCTCGTTCTTTTACAACTAAAAGTATAATTTTTAGTGCTTCCATCATTAAATGTTACTATAAGTAACACATCTGTTTCAGGCTTTCCTCCAGAAGGTAACAACTCAATATCTCTGGTAGCACTTATTTGTTTTATAATAACAGGGTTAGTAATATTAATACTATCCATTATTTGTTTAAAATACGGATAAAATAACCCTGTTTCAAGTTCATCGATATTAGCCCATTTTGCAAAGTTTTTCTGGCTGTTTAGAATTACTTCTATCTGTTCTTCAAAATTAAGTCCCTGCAATGCTTTTTGTTGTCCTGTTATTCTATCAGCAAGATACTTCTTTTCAATCATTGCATATAATTCTGATTGACTTACTACATCATCTATGGCAGAATAAATTTGGTTATTTAATATTCTATTATAGTAAGATATTGCATTGTTGCGTTCTGAATCAGAAATATCGTCAGGATATACGATGATTGATTTTGTTATTTCATCTTTTACTTTTTTAATATGATATGCGTTCCATTGTTGGATATTAATTCTGTCTGTCCGTATTGATGTAGTAGAATGTACTATCCATTTTTCTCCATCATCAAACTTAATTAAAAACTGGAAGTAAAACTGCTCAGGATTAATATCCCTGTAACCAGCCCTGATAGGAGTCTGGTATTCTGCTATATAACCCTTTTTCTTTGTAAGCGTCAAATCCATCCCACATTAACAAGGAACCAACTCCATGAGATAATATTCTCGAAGGAGGTAATCATATGAATAGCAACGAGGAGAAAAGAACAAAGTGGGCAAGTCGAA
>JAALLP010000126.1_pt1 | contig 15230 bp, 10 predicted proteins | sample 7245951 | NCBI WGS metagenome assembly JAALLP01 (sample SAMN13049199, study PRJNA578106) | oil field metagenome | isolation source: filtered produced water from oil reservoir B6 | place: USA:offshore Texas | collected 2016
CAAAACTCACCTCCAATAAAATTTTGAAACTATTTAAACACTTTACTCAACAAGTTTTTGTACCTCAATAATACTTTATTTTTATTTGTGAAATATAAGGAAATATAAAGTTTTATTAATGTATCTTCTAATGAATGAATTTCATAAAATAAAAATGAAAAATTAAGTTTTTTACGTTTAATCGCTATTATTCGTTTTTAATCGTCTCTAATTCCATATAATTTGCTTTTATCGAACTTGACTTTTGATGAAAGTAGATATAAAATATTATTAATAAAGTCCCTATACTTATTAACTAAAATTTTAGGAGATGAAATCTTTTTGAAATCACCCAATGAAATGGTACGTATTAACAACTCTATAAAAGTTTTGAATTTACTAATCAATAAGGAAATGTCCAGAGTGGATATTGCTGAGGAAACTGGATTAACAAAAACTACTATTGGAGATATAGTGAAGAATTTTTTAAATATAGGCTTCATTGAAGAGGTAAAAGTTTCTCCTAATGGAGTAGGAAGGCCGTCTATAAATTTGAAAATAGTTAAGGATTTTGTACACGTTATTGGGGTTGGAATACTAAGAGACAGTGTGAATGGTTGTTTAATTGACTCAAGTGGAGAAGTCCTTTACAATGTTGATTATCCGTATATAGAAGGAAATCCACAAATAACCACAGTTTACAAAGTGATAGATGAATTGATGAGGAAAGCTGAACTTACAAATAGAAAAGTCGAAGTCATATCTTTTGGGGTTCCAGGTCCTTTAGATACGGAAAAAGGTATAATCAAAGAACCACCAAAATTACCAGAATTCGCTAATTTTCCTTTAATAAAAAAGATAAAAGAAAAATATAATGTATTTGCTTACTTAGAGAATGATGCTGATATGGGTGCAATCGGGGAAAAGTATTATGGGAAAGGGAAAGATTTAGATTCTTTCATTTATATCCTTTACGATAAAGGAATAGGTGCGGGAATAATAATCGATAATCATCTTTATCGCGGAATCAATGGATACGCCGGAGAAATAGGTCAAACTATTATCGTAAAAAATAATAAGATGAAATATTTTGAAGATGAGTATGGAATTGATTTAATAGTCAAAAAAATAGAAGATAAAATTTTAAAACCGGTTAAAGACATCGAATATGTGAGTCATTTATCAGAACATCAGAAAGAAATGGATGAAGTAATTAATAAAGTAGCTAAACAATTTTCAATTATTATTCTTTCACTTATTCATTATTTTGGAATTTCTTCTATCTTTATTGGAGGAAAGGGAAAATATTTGGGTAAGAGTTTTTTAGAAAAAATAAATGAAACGGTCAAAAGGTACTTATTTCACAAGCAAGAAACAAGCATCGTTTATTCTGATGTTGATGAACCTGTAATATCTTTAGGGGCTGCAAAGTATGGATTAATAGAATTTTTAAAAGAGTTGATACAAGAAAAATATAATCTTTAATATGATGAGATGGAGGGGAAAAATGGAGAAAAAGATAAAAGAATTCACAATAAAGGATTCTATATTTTATGTGAAAGAATCAAATAAACTAAAAAAAGTACTCTTTGTTGATTTAGAGGTAGAAAAAGAAATATTTGAAATGGAAATCACATTAACCAACGAGAAGAATAAAATTTCTAAGAAATTTCCAAAGATTGAATCTGGGAAAACTCGGTTAGAAATATACGTGCCTGAAGTAAACGAACCCACTAAATATGATGTTCTTCTCTCGTATGAAACAGAAGAGTTGAAAAGTAACGTAATAGTAAATCCCGAAAGACATTGGAAAATCTTCATAATTCATCATAGTCACTTAGACATAGGTTACACTGATCCCCAACCAGAGGTCCTAGATTATCATTTAAAATATTTGGATCAAGCTTTGGAACTATGCGATCTTCAAAATAGTAATTCAGAAGATGATTTTAAATGGGTAATAGAAGTTACATGGCCTCTTAAATATTGGTTGAAAAGCAGACCAAAATTACAAATTGAAAGGATGATTAAAAGAATAAAGGAAGGAAGGATCGAAGTTTGTGGGGCTTATATAAATATGCATACAGAAGCGTATGACATTGATGAACTTGCTGGAACATTTGAACTAACTCAAAGACTTAGGGATGAATTTGGTATCAAAATTGATGTCGCTATGCAAAGCGATGTGCCAGGGCACACCAAAGGTTTTTTAAAATGTCTGACAGACATGGGAATCAAATACCTTTCTGTTGCTCATAATTATGCTGGACGATCTATTCCTTATCTACTTCCAGGGAAAAAATTGGAGCGTCCTTTTTATTGGGAATTGGAAAATGGGAAAAAGGTTTTGGTGTGGTACACAGATACTCCTCATGGTGTTTATATGGAAGGAAATAATATCGGAATAGACAAAAGTTATGAAGAAGTTTATGAAAAGTTACCAGAACTGCTACAACAATTAAAAAACGAAAATTATAGATTCAATGCTGTTCACCTTCGTGTACAAGGAAGAGGTTGGGACAACGCCGGGCCAAGTATCACACCTTCTGAAGTTGCTAAAAAATGGAACGAAAAATGGGAATATCCTAAATTAATCATCTCAACCAACAAACAATTTTTTGAATATATAGAAGGTCAAGATACCCAAGATATTCCGGTTTTTAAAGGTGATTGGACAGACTGGTGGTCTGATGGAATTGCCTCAAATGCCTACGCAATGGGGTTAAATAGAACAACTCATAATATTTTGAGAGCAGCTGAAACTCTCCTTTCGATTATAGAAATGAATTACAAAGATCAAACCTATCCAAAAGAAATATTAGATAGCGCTCGTGAAAATATGGTCTTATTCGATGAGCACACTTGGGGTGCTTGGAATCCTTGGGAAAATTCATTAACTCACAACACTTCTGGTGAAATACAATGGTCTATAAAGAAAAGCTTCGCACAAAATGCATATAATGAAAGTCTGTTCGAATATCGTAAGGCCTTACATTTATTACCAATCTTGGTAGATAATAAGGTTGTTAGTGAAAACAGCACTATATTAGTTTACAATCCTTCTTCTTTTGTACGAACCGATATAGTCAAAGCATTCATACCTTTAGGAAAATGTGACGTTAGAAAACCATTTAAAATCGTTGATGAAAATGGTGAGGAAATAAAGTTTAACATAAGGTTACAAACAGGGGAAATACCGAGACCTCTTGGAGCGGAGGTAACTTTCGTTGCAAAAGATGTTCCTGCTACTGGGATAAAATCTTATTCTATATTATTAAAAAAAGAAGAAAATGAATCTTTAAAAGAAATCTCTAAAGAAGGGGAAAAGTATATTTTAGAGAACTCCTTTTACAAAATATCTTTTGATCAGGAAAGTGGGACAATAAAAAGTATTATAGATAAAGAATTAGGAGAAGAACTTGTTAATCAAAATTCTTTCTTTCAATTCAACGAGTATATTTACGACCAATTTACAACAGCACCTCGTTTTAATCATTTATCTAGCAGAATAGAAGGAAAAGCAGAAACTCTTCTTGGCCATAGATATTCATCAAACAAAACGATAACTCTACGCAAAGACAAATTAAACTTCGAATTTGGCGATAGACATCCAGAAATCTTATCGAAAATAAAAATTTTAAAAGACAATCAGATATATCAAAAAGCTATTGTCACTCTTCACGTTCCAGGTTGTGAATGGATAGAACAAGAAATAGTTTTATACAATGAAATAAAAAGAATAGATTTTGTTAATAGGTTAAAGAAAATTGAAACAGAAACTAAAGAAGCAGCGTACTTTGCTTTCCCTTTCAACGTAGAAAATGGAAAAATAAGATACGAAATAACTGGGGAAGATATATCTTTAGAAGATGAGTTTGTTCCAGGCTCATGTCATTATATGAAAGCCATACAGAATTGGCTCTCTGTAAGTAATTCAAAATACACTATAATTTGGGGAACAAAAGAAGCTCCTTTGATACAACTAAAAAATATTTATATCCCATATAATCCATTTGAGCCTACTCTCAAATCCGATGAACCAACAACAGTGTATTCATACGCTTTGAATAACATCTGGGATACAAACTTCCCAAACAAACAAGGTGGAGAAATCGAATTCCATTATAGTATAACTAGTTATCAGGGATCTTTTGATCCAATAAAAGCTTATAGGTTCGGCACGCAAATACAAAATCCCTTATCAGGAGTTACCTTCCCATATGAAATGATTAAAAAGAATGTTTCATTCGTATCTGTTGAACCAGAAAACGTGTTGATTTTAGCTGCAAGAAAGGTGAAAGAAAACAGGTTTCAAATTCGACTTCAAGAAATTAGTGGAAAAAATTCAAATGGCACCTTGCGAATACCAAATATCAAAATAAAAAATGCATATGTTGCAAATATTGGGAATGGTGAGTTAAAACCTGTAGAAAATAAAGTCGATGAGATTACCTTTAGCATTGAGAAGAACAGTATTCTAACGTTAATATTCGATATATAGATTGATTATTTACATCACTTTCTAAAAGGAGGAGATATTTATGAAATTAGGTAAGAACTGTTTGGTAATTTTCTTTTTGTCGGCGTTGAGCATTTCATTATTTGCTGAACCAGTTGTTATAAGGTTCTGGCATACATACGATGCAGGTGTATCCCAGGAAACAATTAATCAAATAGTCGCAGAATTCAATGAAAGCCATGAAGGAGAAATAAAAGTAGAATCGTTGGGCATTTCCTTTTGGGATTACTGGGATAAAATTCGTGTAAGCATAGCAGCAAAGCAAGAACCTGACGTCTTTTTACATGACCTTGGGAATGTCCCAATGAGAGCCTCTACCGGAGTGTTGTTGGATTTAAGTCCTTATATTGAAAAAGCAGGAATAGATCTTGAAGATACTTTCTTTGAAGCACCTTTAAATATGTGTAAATGGGAAGATGGGTTGTACGCCCTACCGTTTGAAACAGATGTTAGGTTTATGTACTACAACAAAGATTTGTTTGCCGAAGCTGGGCTTGACCCCGACCGCCCTCCACAATCATGGGAAGAACTGTGGGAAATGGCAGATAAGATCACAAAAACTACCCCCCAAGGTGATTATGAGATACTCGGTTTTAACCCGATATATGGACAATCCTACTTCTGGATGTATGTATGGGGAAACAATGGATCTTTTTTAGACGAAGATGGAAATCTTAAACTGAATAGTCCTATAATTGTAAAATCCCTTGAGGAATGGAAAGAAATGATTGATCATTTAGGTTTTGAAAAACTACAAGAATTCAATGCAACTTATCCTCTTGGTTTAAATGATGCATTCATAAATGGTAAACTTGGAATGGTCATCCAGAATAACACCTTTTTCAGCCAAATAGAAACTTATGCCCCTGATCTCAACTATGGAATCTTTCAAATACCATACCCCGTGAAACCTGCAAGTTGGTCCAATGGATTTTCTATTGAAGTATCTTCTAGAAGTCCCAATAAAGATGCTGCAGCTGAATTTGCTCTTTATTTACTCAGTGAATATCCTCAATATCTTTTTGCAAAGAACGTTTCCTCCCTTGTAGGGAACAGAAAAGCAGCAACATCTCCGGATTTAGTGGAAAATGAACTATGGAGAATAGCTGTTGAAACTTTAGAAATCAGTAAATTTAGACCCTTTGTATTAGAATATCCACTTTGGTATGAAGATTTACAAACTGCCGTTGACACGGTGCTATACGGTGAATCCTCCCCCCAAAAAGCACTTGACGATCTTCAGAAACGGGTAGCAGCAGAAATAGAAAGATATAGACTCACACATTAGAGTCTATTGAAAAAAGTTCTTTAGACTTTTATTCAAAATACTCGAATTAGGTGCTGTTGGCACCTGGTTCGAGTATTAATAAAAATCGTTTTTATTATAAGCTTTCGGAGGTACTGAAAAAATGTTAAAAAAAACAAAAAGATCTTTTTGGAAGAAAAAAAGTTCGATAGGTTATTTATTCGCAGCTCCATGGATTATTGGACTTAGCTGTTTCATAATAGGACCGATAATCGCTTCCTTTTTCTTAAGTTTCACCACTTATGATATGGTCAATCCTCCTAAATGGATAGGTTTTACAAATTATAAGATTCTTTTTACTTTAGATCCCACATTTTGGAAAGCGTTGGGAAATACTTTCTATTATATGTTTGGATCGGTTTTTTTAAAAGTTTTGCTTGGTTTAATTTTTGCAGTTTTATTGAATAATGCTAGTAAATTCATGGGTATTTTCAGAACAATATTTTTCCTTCCTGTAGTTTTACCTGCAGTCCCAGTAATGTTCCTTTGGATGATGTTGTTTAACCCTAGAAGTGGCTTAATAAACCAAGTCTTAAGCATTTTTGGAATAGATGGGCCACTTTGGTTAAATTCCCCTATTTGGTCTAAGCCTGCTCTTATATTAATGAGTTTATGGGGGATAGGTGGCATCATTGTGATTTTTCTAGCCGGTCTTCAAGGTATACCTACAGAGCTGTATGAAGCTGCGGAGTTAGATGGAGCGAACAAGGTACAATTATTTTGGAAAATAACGGTACCGATGTTAAGGCCTATTATTTTTTTCAATTTTGTCACTGGTCTTATTGGTGCATCCCAAGTTTTTACCGAAGCTTATGTGATGACAGGAGGAGGTCCGTTAAAATCAACAACATTTGTAAATTTATTGATTTATCAACTTGCTTTTAAAGATGTCAGAATGGGATACGCATCTGCAATTTCAGTTATAATGTTTCTGATTTTAGTTCCATTGACTATATTCATGTTCAAAATATATCAAAGGCAAACTAAACTTTAAGGAGCGGTTAATATGAAAAGTCAAAAAAGGATGAGATTGATAAGAAAAACTCTTCTTTATGTTATACTAATATTCTTTAGTGTAATATTCTTGATTCCTCTTTTTTGGATGATTTCAACATCATTGAAACTTGAATCTCAGGTGATGACTGTTCCTATTCAGTGGTTTCCAAAACCAATTCAATGGAAAAACTATCTGGAAGCTGTGAAGGCATTCCCCTTCTTTAGATACTTTTCAAACACTTTACTATTAGCTATTTTAAACGTGGCAGGAACCTTATTTAGTGCCTCACTTGTTGCATACAGTTTTTCAAAACTCCATTGGAAGGGTAGAGATCAATTATTTTATATAACCATCGCAACGATGTTTATACCTACACAAATTTTAATCATACCTACTTATCTTTTATTTTCAGAATTGGGTTGGATAAATACTTATCTTCCCTTGATAGTTCCGGCATTTTGCGGAGGAGGTGCTTTTAATATATTCTTACTGAGACAATTCTTTATTTCAATACCCGATGAATTATTAGAGGCAGCTAGAATTGATGGAGCATCAGAATTTAGGATTTATTCTCAAATTGTGCTCCCACTATCAACACCAGTGTTATTGACTGTTTCAATCTTTACTTTACTTTTTACGTGGAATGACTTCTTTGGACCTTTACTTTATTTACAAGATCCAGCAAAATGGACTCTTGCGGTAGGACTAAGAAGTTTCCAACAGCAGTATACGACCACTTGGAGCTTATTGATGGCAGCTTCAACTCTTTCAGCCCTTCCTTTAATAATTATATATTTTATATTTCAAAAGAGGATAACAAGTGGTTTTGCTTTAAGCGGGAGTGGTAAATAATGAAAAAAAAGATTCTAATTATATCATTCATCATTCTCTCTATAACTTGTACTTTTGGGAAAATTAATAAAGTATTTATAATCCCTTTTAGTCATTTGGATATCGGCTTCACTGGTACTCAAGAAGAAGTCTCTAAGAAATATATAGAGATGGTGGATAACCTAATAGAAATAATGGATACTTTTCCAGATTTTTCCTTTACAATCGAAACTTTTTGGCAATTACAACAATGGTTAGAAACATCTCCAGAACTCTCGAAAGTACAAAAATTAGTTCAATATATTAAAGAAGGACGTTTGGAAATAGGAGGTGCTTACTCCTCTATGCATACAGGTTTTATGAACTATCTCTCACTATCAGAGACATTTAAGGATTCCAAAAAATTCGCAGAAAAAAATAATTTTACAGTAACCACTGCAATTATGAACGATGTTCCAGGATATACACAAGATTTACCAGATATTCTTTTCGAAAATAACATCTCTTATTTTATGACTGGAATAAACGATAAATATGCTCAAGTTCTTCAACTCCCTGCACCTGTAAATATTTTTTATTGGCAAGGCCCAAATGGTAAGAAAATCCTTACTTGGGTAACTAAGGCAAGTTATATGGAGGGAGTCAACTTCAAAAGTGTCTCCTCAATAGAAAGTTATGCAAAAAGACTAGAAGATCAAGGTTATCCCTACGATGCAGTTGCTATTTTACTAGCAAAAGATAATGGAGGAATAGAACCAGGTTTGGTGAGTTATCTAAACCTTCATGAAGCTTCTAAATTTTCTGAGCTTGAAATTATATTTTCAACACCTACCGCTTTTTTTGAATACATGGAAGAAAGATACCAAAGTGTTATTCCAACTTATAAAGGTGATTGGTCAGGCTTTTGGGAAAGTGTAAAAAGCGGTGGTCCCTTTTCATCATCCCTCGTTAGATGGAGTCAAGAAATTCTACAGGAAATAGTTTCTTTAGACCTTATAAACCAAAATAATCCTTTGTATGATATCGCAATAAAAAATATTTTATTATATTCTGAACATACTGCCGCACCAGGAGCGGGTTGGCCGGGAAATTATACTTTAGAACAAAATTACATTTTTAATAAAACAGTTGTTGATTATGCTTTCACAGCCTATAATACCGTCCTAAATATAATTAATGAACTAACACCAAAAGAACCAGAATCCAACAAAATCTATGTATTTAATCCTGGAAATTCTGAAAAAGAAACATTGTTAAGATTTGAATTAGGTGAATGGGATCCAAACAGTAGAGTTGTAATCGAGCTAGAAGGTGAAGAATACGTTGCTTATCCTTATTCATTAGATTCTGTCAATCCATGGGAACAAGTTGCTCAAGGTTATGAAGCATACGTAAAATTACCCAAAGGTATTTCAGAAATCAATATTATAAGCCAAATTCCAACTACTTATGAAACAAAGAAAACAGAAGGTTCAATTATAGAAAACAATTTTTATACAATAAAATTAAACTCAGATGGAAGTTTTAATGTATTCGATAAAGAATTAAACACGTGGGTAGCTAATAATGGGGGCATAATTGAGTATGCTTTCACAAATTCTATTCAAAACCGTGAAAAGGAAAAATTAATAATCGATTCAGTTAAAACTATAAAATATCCTCAAAAGAGCGTTATGATAGCAGAATTCACAGATTCACCTATCACAAAACTTGAAATTATTTTGCCTCAAAATGAAAAAAATTTTCTCTTCAATTATTATTTTGACATAAATAAGATTCCTTATGTCCCTTACGATAAACACTCCATAAATTTTTACTTAAAAATCCCTATAACTCAGGAAGGTACTTTTGTGTATAATGGTCCAGCTTCTATGGTGAAAGATCCTTACGAATTCCCAGCGTTAAGACCAGAACAAGTTTCTATTCGAGATTTGGTTGCCGTAGAAACGAAGGATTATACTGTAACCCTTGGAAGTAGGCAAGCTTTCTTGTTTGGCTATAATGAAAAAAGTGGTTACATCGATTGCCTTCTATTAAGACATTATGATGAAGCAGCAACGAAAGATTTAGGAATTACATCGCTTGGAGAAGTTGAACCAGGAAGTCCCAATATCCTAAAGTATTCTTTTTTCTTTTGTACAGGAGATAAAATAGATAAGTTTGGAGTTGAAAATTTTTATAAACCACCAATTACTTTAAAATAATTTTAAAGCAATAAGACGAAAAGGAGCTGAATTAAGTGAATAATCCAATTAACCAAGTAAGAATAAAGAACGTAACATATTTAGGTGAAATTTTTAAAAGTAATACATCCAAAGTTTTAGGTCATGACGGTGCTTATTCAATTCCCCTAGAAGGCGGAAGATCTTTTTGGACTTTTGGAGACACCTTACTAGGCCCTGAGCTGAAAGGATACGATCCCAAAAAAGAATTGTTAGATGTATGGTTGGCAAGCAATTGGGCAAGCAACAACATAGAAATGATTGCTAATACTGGTTGTTTTACTAATACTAGAAATGGAGAGGAACTTTTATCTACAAATCCTATATATATAGAAAAAAAGGGTAAAGCAGACAAAATAATACCAACGGCTTTAACTCCCAACAGAGGAAAAAGATACAGACCAATTTGGCCAATGGACGGTATTATGATCAATAAAAAACTCTATGTATTTCATATTTTTGTAGACTGCGGTCTTTTTGACCTTTCTAAAAAAGAGCAACAATTAGATATTAATTTATACGGAGTAGGATTAGCAAAAGCTAATTACCCTTATGCAACTTTTAAAAGGATAAAACCAACTGTTTATCCTTGTCCACCTAAAGATTTATCTAATTATTGTGAATATCCTTATATTTGGTGGAATTGTGAAAACGATGAGAGAAATGTTTCTATACCTGCCTTTGGCACCGCAGTATTAAATAATCCTGTCAACGGATATGTCTATATTTATGGAAGTAAAGTGGAAAAAACAAATAATGAATTAGTTCATGGTGTTTATCTATCCCGTGTACAAACCGATGGTATTGAAGACATAAGCAAATATGAGTACTATTCAAATGATGGCTGGAGTAAATCCCCCGAAAATTTGAAAATACTTTTTGATGGGAACGCTAACGAACTTTCAGTATCTTACAATTCTTATTTAGAAAAATACATTACAATTTATTCATATGCAGGAAGAACGAATTCAAAAGGCGTTGTTTCTGAAGGAGCCATGGAAGAAATCCATCTTAGAGTCTCAGACAACCCAGAAGGCCCATGGAGCGATCCTATCACAATTTATAAAGCTATGAAATCGTGCCCTTTGGACATTTGCTATGCTGGAAAAGAACATCCCGAATTTAGTGAAAAGGATGGTAAAATAATCTACTTCACATTTGTAAGCCATCAGAGATACTGGCCAGAATTAGTTCAGATAGAATTCGAATAAGAGGTGAGAAAATTGAATTATTCAAAAGATGATATTAATACGATTCCCAAAACAAATTTAATTTTAGAACCAATGCTGAAAAAAACAGAGGAAGTTGTTGAACTAATAATACAAAGATTTATAGCAAAAAAGAAATATCCAATATTGGCTTTTGATGGATATATTGGGGCAAATTGGGAGATCGTTTTTAAAATCAAAGAGCTTTTAGAAAATCAAGACATTCAAGTTAAGTTGATAGATAGCCGTTACTTTTATAAGGATCCTAACGATATATGGGAGATTATACAACCCTTCATAAGTTTTGATCCTCATTTTGGTAAAATGTTTAAAGGAAAATTAGAAGATTTAATGGATGAAGAAAAAATAGAAAGTATTAAAACGACTATTAATCAAACAAATAATGAAGTTATAATAGTTTATGGTAGCGGTACAGTTAACAATTATATGAATAACGAGTATGATCTAATATTTTACACCGATGTAACCCATGAAAACCTTTTAAATTATCTCAAAGAAGAAAAACTTTGGTTCATCCCCGAAAATGTTTCAACTGAAAATGGAGTAGCTGATGTTGGAATGTCCATTCAAACATTTAAGTTAACAAGATATTTACTTATTCCTATTTTTAACGGACATAGAAGAGCACTCTTAAAGAAAATGGATTTTTATATAGACAATACTAATAGCCTGAAAATTTTACCAAAGTCATCCTTTAAACATCTAATGTTAGAATTAGCACAACGACCTTTCAGACTCAAACCTTTATACATACAAAGCCCATGGGGTGGAGATTGGATGAGGAGAAAGAGAGGTCTGCCTATTAATTTTAATAATTTAGCTTGGACTTTTGAAGCTGTTACTTCCGATATGAGTTTATTAGTCAATTTTGAAGGAGATACCTTTGAAATCCCCTTTGATTCTTTTTTGGCATCAAATCCAAAGACCATTATGGGTGAAAAAGCTTTTAAAAAATATAAATATTTTTTCCCGATCAGAGTTCATTACGATGATAGTTACAATGGAGGAAACATGGCAATTCAAGTTCATCCAGATGATTCTTACGTAAAAAAGTTTTTTTCAGAAAATGTTGGTCAACAAGAAGCCTATTATATTGTTGAGGCCAAAAATTCTTCAAAAGTTTTTTTAGGACTAAAGAAAGATACAGATTTAAAAAAATTTTATGATGAAGCTCTAAAATCCAAAGATATGAAAGTTCCTTTAGAATATGAAAAATACGTTAATTCTTTTCCAAGCAAACCGGGGGATCTTTTTTTAATCCCTTCTGGAACGATACACGCCTTGGGAAAAGATCAAGTTTGTTTAGAAATAGGGACAAGTTATGGTTATACATTTCATGTCTACGACTACCTAAGGCCTGACCTAAGCGGAAATCTTAGGGAAATTCATCTTGATCATGCGTTTAGAATGTTATATTCAAAATTACAAATAAACAGAGAACCAAGTGACTTAAAACCATTACCTCTAATAATGAGCAAGAGCGATGACTCAGTTGAATACTTATTAGGCAAGAGAAATGATATGATTTTTGAAGTTTGTAGGGTTGATTTTAAGGAAAGATGGGAGGATAACACCAACGGAAATTTCCAAATATTAACATTAATAAAGGGGGAGAAATTATTCATTAAACCAAAAAACAAGGTTTTGGGTATGACAACTCTCCAGAATTTAAGAACTATAATTATTCCTGCTACACTGGGAAATTATGTTTTAGAAAGTGATGAAAGCTGCACGGTTATAAAAGTAACTTTAACAAGATAATCAATCTTAGTTGGAGGATGATAAAGTGTACGCTGTAACTTTGGATATGGGAGGGACTTACTTAAAATCAGCAATTGTTAACGATAAAGGAGAAATTTTAGAAGGAAGTTTTAATAAAAAACCGTCAAAGTCCAAATGTTCAAAAGAGACAATAATAAATAATATAGTAAATTTATTGAATGAGGAAATAAAAAAAGCATCAGATTTATCTTTAGATATAGTCGGCTTGGGGATTGGTATACCTGGACCAGCCGATTATGAAAAGGGGATACTATATATTCCTCCAAAACTACATAAATATCATTCCCTATATGGAGTAAATTTAAAAGAAGAAATAGGCAAAAAAATAGGAATTGAAAATATCATATTCGATTCAGACGCTTCTTTATTTTTGAGGGGTGAAAAATGGATAGGAGCAGCAAAGAATTTTAACAGAGTGATTGGGATTACATTAGGCACAGGGTTAGGATCTGCGTTTATGATTGATGAAGAAATAATTGTAGAAAGCAAGATTACTCCCCCAAAAGGTTGGATAGGGGGAATGAAATTCAAAAATGGGATCGTAGAAGATATTATTTCAGCAAGGGGGATCGTTTCCCATTTTAAGCAATTAAAAAAGGATAGTTCGATTTGTACCGTTGAAGAAATAGCAGCTCTTGCTTCGAATGGAGACAAAACGGCCAAGCAAGTTTTTGAGGAATTGGGAAAAACTTTAGGAGAGGTTTTGAAGCCTATTGCAACAAAATTCAAGCCTGATTGTATAGTCTTGGGAGGTCAAATATCAAAATCTTTTCCCCTATTCGAAGAAGCTTTAATTCAAGAATTAAGAACCCTACCTTTCGAAGTTAGAGTGAAAGTTGCAAATTTTATTGAATTAAGTTCCCTATACGGTGCAGCAAAACTTGTTTTTTCTACCTACTTAAAGCAATAGAATAAGAGTTATATTCAAACTTAATCTTCTTCAAATATTATACCTAGAAAATACTATTTAATTTAAAATGTAAAATCTTGAAATGTAGCTATGAACAGTTAAATTTTAAAATTTATTAAATTTATTATATAAAGGTGATAAAAATGGAAAAAGGATTTGTTCATGAATCGCTTGTATTCTATAGTGAATCATTGAGAAGGTACATGAAATATTCTATTTATCTTCCTTCTAATTATGAATCTGATTTTAGAAAATTTCCACTTGTGTATTTGATGCATGGCTATAATGGTAATGAATTGAATTGGATCCAAAAAGGTCAAATCGATCAGACTCTAAATTATCTGATTTATAAGCAGGAAATTCCTCCATTCGTTGTAGTGATGCCAGATGCAGGAAATAGCTGGTATATAGACTCTTCCGAAGATAACAAGTACGAAAGCGCCATAGTTAATGATTTAGCAAATTATATAGAAGAAAGATTTGAAGTTAGCTCCGAAAGAGAAAATAAGTTCATTTGTGGTTTATCAATGGGTGGTTATGGTGCTTTAAAAATAGCTTATAAATATCCCACAAAATTTTATGCGGTTGGGAGCTTAAGTGGTGTGATTACCCGACAAATTCCACCTAAAGAAAAAATTGAAACTGTTCGAGATGATAATTGGCCTTTTACTTCAGAAAATTGGGAAAAAGAAAAGATTTTTAATTACATTGACTCTCTTAAGCAAAGCGGAGTGAATATGCCTACCTATCTTACTTGCGGCTATGATGATTTCTTAGGACTTTACTTAGGAGCATGTGATCTACATCATCAGTTACAAATGAAAAAACTTCCTTCCGAACTTCATATTAAAGCAGGTAATCATAATTGGAAATTTTGGAAAGAAGAAATTAAAGAAGTATTAAAATTTTTCACAAAAATTATTGAATTATACTAGCTGTGTTATCATTAATTTGATCGCTATCTAGGAGGCCAATATAAAACATGTTAGAAGATATAACCAAGAAAAAGTTAGAAAACGGATTAAGAGAAGTTAAAAAATTACAAACACTTAGTATTCTACAAATTCTGCAAATGGATTATTTTGAAGACAAAGAAAGAAAATTCAAACCTGAATTCAACGGATCAATAGACTGGAAAAAGATAGAAAAAGAGGAAAAGTGGGGAGGATACGATAAGGTATTTTGGTTTAGAAAAAATATCGAATTGCCTGAAAATATTGGTGAAGAAAGGCTTTTTTTGAGGGTTTCTTTGGAAAAAGATGGTAATTTAGATGTTATCCCTGACTATCCAGAGTCTTTACTCTTTGTAAATGGTCAATTCGTTCAAGGTATAGATAAATACCATAAAGAGGCTATAATATCGCCAAAGATTGTACAAGGAAATCTATTGAGTATATACTTAAGGTCATGGACTGGCTTGAGAGGGAAATTAAATTATACGTTTTCAGGTTTGGA
>JAALLP010000127.1_pt1 | contig 15190 bp, 14 predicted proteins | sample 7245951 | NCBI WGS metagenome assembly JAALLP01 (sample SAMN13049199, study PRJNA578106) | oil field metagenome | isolation source: filtered produced water from oil reservoir B6 | place: USA:offshore Texas | collected 2016
ACAAGGGATATCTGTCATAGGTGTACCAGCTTCTATAGATAATGATATCGCTTATACAGATATGAGTATTGGTGTTGACACCTGTCTTAACACGGTAGTTGATGCCATGCAGAAGTTAAAAGATACCGCTTCTTCCCACGAAAGGGCGTTTATAGTTGAAGTTATGGGGAGAACATCTGGATACATAGCGTTGATGTCAGGTCTTGCTATAGGTGCGGAAGCCATAATAATACCAGAAGTTCCCACGGATTACGATGCTTTAGCAGAAAAAATGTGGGATGAAAGAAAAAGGGGTAAGATTAATTCAATAGTCGTTGTTGCGGAAGGATCTGCCAGCGCTTATACAGTTGCCAGACATTTAGAAAATAGAATAGGTTTTGAAACGCGTATAACAATTTTAGGTCATATTCAAAGAGGGGGTTCCCCCACGGCATTCGATAGGATTTTGGCTTCAAGAATGGGAAACGAAGTAGTAAAGGCAATTAAGGACGGAGATTTTGACGTGATGGTGGGCTTGAGTAAAAACGATTTAATTAGAACACCTCTTGAAAAAGTACTTTCAGAAAATAATACTTTGGATATGGAGATTGTGAAGTTGGCGGGGGTTTTATCATAGGGTATTCAAGGGTAAACCCCTTGAAAATTCCTAAGGCATGGAATCTAAAAAAGATGTAATTTGGGAAGAAACACCCAAAAGTTCCGCATTTTTTAGGAGGATGGTTATGAACGAAAAAATAGAAAATAAAAAGACGAGAATTGTTTGTACGATTGGTCCAGCTACAGAAGATGAAACAATGATTAAAAAATTAATAAACGCTGGAATGAATGTAGCCAGATTGAATACTTCTCACGATACCATTGTTGATCATGGGAAAAGGGTAAATCTAATAAAGAAAATACGAAAAGAGATGAATATACCTTTTGCTATTTTACTTGATTTAGAAGGTCCTAAGATTCGAACGGGTAGATTTGAGACAGATGAAGTAATCTTGGAAGAAGATCAAAAATTTATTTTGACAACTGAGGAGATCGTTGGCAATAAAGAAAAGGTGAGTATAAATTATAAAGAATTACCTAAAGAAGTTAAAAAAGGAGATTTTATTCTTCTTGATGATGGAAAGATTCGACTTGTAGTCATTAGCAGCCATGAAAAAGAGATTGTAACAAAGGTTGTAACCGGTGGCTCTATCACCCACAGAAGAGGGATAAACGTTCCTGGAATAGATATCAGCCTACCACCTTTAACAGAAAAAGATATGGAGTATCTGAACAAGGCTGTAGAGTGGAACGTAGATTATATTGCTCAATCTTTTGTTAGGAAAGCTGAAGATATCACTCGAACGAGGAGAATTTTAACCGAATTGGGCATGCCCGATCTCCCTATAATTGCTAAAATTGAGACATTACAAGCTCTAGACAACCTTGAATCGATTATAGAAGAAGCTGATGGAGTGATGGTTGCAAGAGGAGATTTGGGTGTTGAAGCACCTGTCGAGCAAATACCTTTGCTTCAAAAGAGAATTATAGAGATTGCAAACACAATGGCCAAGCCCGCTATAACTGCAACTCAAATGCTTGAAAGTATGGTTAATAACCCGTTCCCTACAAGAGCAGAGGCGACTGATATTGCTAATGCTATATTAGATGGAACGGATGCAGTTATGTTGTCTGAAGAAACATCGATTGGGAAATACCCTGAGCAAGCTGTCAAAGTTATGTCCAATGTGGCAAAGGAAACTGAAAAAATGTTAGAAGAGTACTATTACAAATTCGATTATTCAACATATGGTGGAGGAGATCCTGCTACCAATTCGATAACAATGTCCGCAATAAAAATTGCTGAGCAACTGGGTATCGAAGTTATCGTTGCAACAACTTATAGCGGTTATACGGCAAGAGCTCTTTCTAGATTCAGAAGAAACATGAAAATAGTTGCTGCATCCCCAAGGATAACTACTTATCATCGATTGGCGTTGGTATGGGGAGTCACTCCTGTTATTATGCAAAAGTTTACTGACACGGATAATATGTTGGAGAGCGTTAGCAACATCGTAAAATCTCTAGATTTTGCTGTATCAGGAGAAAATATCATAGTAACGGCTGGAATTCCCTATGGTTTCTCCAGTAAAACCAATCTCTTAAAGGTTCATGAGATATGATATAATTGATACATTAGTAAAAATTTATTTTTGAGGTGATTTTTATGAATAGAGCAGAAGAATTAACTCCAAAAAAAGTTGTAGAAAAATTAGATAACTATATAATCGGTCAAAAGGAAGCAAAGAAACAGGTTGCTATCGCTTTGAGAAACAGGATTAGACGGTTGGCTCTCCAAGAGGATGTTAGAAGAGATGTTATACCTAAAAATATTCTTATGATAGGATCAACCGGTGTTGGAAAAACAGAGATTGCTAGAAGATTAGCAGAAGTTGTTAATGCTCCATTTGTGAAGGTGGAAGCTACAAGGTTTACCGAGGTTGGATATGTTGGGAAAAATGTAGAGAGTATGGTTAGAGAATTGGTTGATTCTTCAGTTAACATGGTAAAAAAGGAAATGATGGAAGAAGTTAAAGGTAAAGCTCAGAAACTCGTAGAAGAAAGGATAGTAGAGGCACTTGTGCCTTCAAAGAAAAAATCAAAGGCTCAACCTTCATTTATGGACGTTATGCAACTTTTCAATCAAAGTGCTGAATATTCCCAGAATAAGCCGTACGATGAAAATGAAGACGAAAATATCAGAAGAAGAAGAGAGGAATTGTTGGAAAAATTAAGAAACGGTGAATTAGAAGATTTAGAAATAGAAATAGAGGTCGAAGAACAATCTACACCTATGTTTGCTGGATTGGGACCTGAATTAGAAGACATGGGTATACAGTTTGGTGAGATGTTTCAAAATATTATGCCCAAGAAGAAAAAAAGGCGACGAATGAAGATTTCTGAAGCAAGGAAGGTTTTAGAACCCATTGAATCCGAAAAGTTGATAGATCAAGATAAATTAATTCAAGAAGGAGTAAGTAGAGCGGAAAATAGTGGCATAATTTTCATCGATGAAATTGATAAAGTTACATCCAAAGGAGCCTCTTCCGGACCCGATGTATCTAGAGAAGGTGTTCAGAGAGATTTGTTACCAATAGTAGAAGGAACAACTGTACTAACAAAGTATGGTTCAATTAGTACTGATTATATATTGTTTATCGCTGCTGGTGCATTTAGTGAGGCTAAGCCTTCGGATCTTATTCCTGAGCTACAAGGTAGATTTCCAATTAGAGCAGAATTATCTGATTTGACTAGAGAAGACTTCATTAGAATACTAACCCAGCCAAAAAATGCCATATTAAAACAGTATCAATATTTGCTTCAAACCGATGGAGTAAAAATTGAATTCACTGAAGACGGTATTGAAAGAATGGCAAATATTGCCTTTGAGTTGAATGAAAAAGTTGAAAACATTGGAGCAAGAAGACTTTATACTGTAGTCGAAAAAGTTCTTGAAGAGGTTTCTTTTGAAGCACCTGCATCAGGAGAATGGGAATTAAAAATCGATAGCAATTATGTAGACCTAAGATTGGGTAAGGTATATGGTGATGAAGATCTAAGAGAATATATTCTTTAAGAAATGGTGTTGAGCTAATATGTGGTATATTTAAATAATATTTTTGGAAGTGAGTATATATGCGATTAAATAATTCAAAACTTATAATCATAATAGGTTGTGGAAGGTTGGGTTCTGAACTGGCTCTGCAATTGAGTAAATCTTATAATGTAGTAGTTCTTGATAAAGAAGAATCATCTTTTGAAAGATTATCCAAAAGGAATTTTACAGGTTTCACAAGAGTTATTGATACAAGTGATATGGCTGCATTAAAAGATGTGAACATAGAAAAAGCTCATATGGTTTATATTGTAACCCCCGATGATAATTTAAATTTTATGTTAGCCTATGGGATCAAAAAGTTGAATTCGGGAGTAAGAATAGCCGCAAGGGTGAATGATCCTTTGAAGAAATCAATTTTTATAAAAGCAGGATTGAATTTATTTTGCCCCATTGAAGATTCGGTAATGGATTTGGTTAAGGAATTGGAAAAGGAAGTAGTTAAATATGAGTAGAATTTTTTATATTATAGAGGGAAAAATATTAGCTTATTCTTTAGCTAAAAAATTACTCTTACTGGGTAATCAAGTTTACTACGTCAGTAAAAATAATGAAAATCTGGAGATTTTAGATGGATTAAAGGTAAATTTTCCATCTCTTGAGCTCGTCAAGCAAGATCCCACCGATATCAAATGGATAGAAAATTTGGATCTGAATAAAAAGGTTGAAGCCTTGATAATCATCTCTGAGGACGATGCGTTGAATTTTGTTGTATCTTGGTTGCTAAGACAGTATTATGAAGATATAAAGATAATTTCCTTAATCAATGCAACAGAAAACGAAACTATTTTTAAAGGTATTAATGTTGAAACACTGGTTCCAATTTCTTGGATGCAAAAATTAATTGAATCTTCTTTGATTCATGAAGATATTACTGATTTTTTCAATCCCTATGTGGAAAAGTTATCTATTTTGGAACTTACTATACTAGAAGATGATAAAGCTGTGAATAAAAAACTGAAGGAATTAAAGATTCCTCAGAATTCAATAATCGGAGTATTGATAAGGGAAGACGGAGATATAATGGTTCCTCAAGGTGAAACAACCATTTATAAGGGGGATAGGTTGATCGTTTTGGCGCTAAAAGAACAAGTGGACGAAGTGAAAGAAACGTTAAAATAGAGGTGATCTAGTGCCTTCTTACAAATATTTTTTAAAATTAAGGTATAAAACAATTTTTCGAAATACCGGAAATATCATAATAGGTCTTTCTGTCTTAATATTTATAGTGGGTTCTACTGCTCTTATTTATGATTCTTTCAAAAATTTTCTACCATTTTTGATTACAGGGATATTATCCTTTCTTACCGGGGAAATATTTAGGTATATTGGAAGAGGAGAAAAAAGAAAAGAATTAAATACACAGGACGCTGTCGTCACGGTTTTTTTTGTTTGGACGGTAGCAATTTTTCTATCTTCTTTGCCTTTTGTTTTTTCCGGAGAATTAAATTTTTCACAGGCGGTATTTGAATCGACAAGTGGATGGACAACGACAGGGCTTACGATGTTTTCTGATGTGGAGGTACTACCCCGTTCTATCTTAATATGGAGATCGGTCATGCAATTTGTCGGTGGGGCTGGTTTCGCTATAATCACTGTAATTGTTGCCGGTACCATGGGTGTTGGTATATACCAGGCCGAGGGAAGAAGCGACAACTTAGTTCCAAATTTGAGGGAATCAGCAAGGATAATTCTTAGAATCTATTTAAGTTGGGCTCTGATAGGTGTTTTACTTTTGATGTTTGTTGGAAAGCTTTCTTTTTTTGATGCCTTTAATCATACATTAACCGGATTGTCCACAGGGGGATTTTCCACAAGAAATGCGAGTATCGCTTCTTTTGGTAGTCTGAGGGTAGAAATAATTATTATGCTGCTAATGATTATGGGTGGGACTGGGTTTGGAGTCCATTATGCTGGATTACTGATGATTAGAAATTTTATTAGAAATCGCAAAGACTACCGATCTAAAAAAATTTCGTTACTTGAGTTAAGAGAAAAAATCAAATCTGAGCCTTTTTTAAAAAATCCTGAAATTAAGACCATGTTTATAATTTTAGTTATTTCCTTTTTGTTACTTTTTTCTTTTACCACGGTTGAAATATATGGCCTTGGAGATGGTTTAGTTCATTCTGCATTCCAGAGTATTTCAGTTCTAACAACGACCGGCTTTTCAACAGCATCTTTTTCACATTGGAATTATTTTGGATTGTTAATTATGACAATATTGATGATATTAGGTGGTATGATGGACTCTACATCAGGTGGTTTGAAATTATTTAGGGTTTATATCGCTTTAAAATTGATCATTAACCAGATCAAAGAATTTTTTAAACCTTCTGGAACCACCTTTTATATAGAAGTATACAAAGGCGTATCAAAAAAGAAAATAGATTTAAACTCAATAAAAAATGTATTAGTAGTCTTTACAATGTATTTTATTACCTATTTCATTGGTGTTTTTATCTTGTTAGCTTATGGTTATCCGCTTCATACCGCTTTGTTTGAGTATGCTTCGACTTTATCTACTGTTGGACTTTCTACAGGTATTACATCGAGTCAAGCACCCTTAGGAGTGATTTGGACTCAAACATTAGGAATGTATTTAGGACGTTTGGAATTTTTCGTCATTATAAATGCAATTATAAAATTGTTTAAAGATTTGAGAGATATTATTTAAAAAATTCTTTAATACTTGAACGATCTTTTGTTTTTCATATTAAAAAAAACAAATTTAGGAAAGTGAAAAAATACCCGCCTTACATTATTAGGCGGGTTTATTTTATCCTTTAACTGAACCAGCAAGTAAACCTCTTACGAAATATCTTCCCAATATGATGTAAACTATGAGTGTGGGAAGTGCAGCAATTAAAGCTCCTGCCATTTGAACGTTCCATTGAACAACTTGACTGCCAGCTAAATTGACTAAAGCCACCGTTATTGGTTGTTTCGTTGGATCACTGGTTATCGTTACCGCGAACAAAAATTCATTCCATATATTTGTGAACTGCCATATTATTACCACTACAAATCCAGGCATGGATATCGGTAAAAGAATCTTTGTATAAGATTGCCATATGTTTGCACCATCCACAGAAGATGCTTCTACTAGTTCGTTTGGTATTTCTTCATAGTAGTTTTTAAACATCAGGGTTGTAATTGGTATTCCGTATATAACATGGGTTATAATCAAAGCCGGTATGGTACCGTATAAACCTATTGCTTGAAAGAACTGTATCAGTGGAAATAATACACTTTGATAAGGTATGAACATCCCAAAAAGTATGAGAGCAAATACAATATTTGAATATTTGAATCTTAATTTTGAAAGGGCAAAGCCGTTAATTGAACCAATCATTGCAGATATTAAAGTTGCAGGGATAGTCAGATAAAAGCTATTTTTTAGATTTGGACCTAACCTTGCAAACGCAGCTTTGAATCCTTCAAAAGATATTTTACTTGGAAGTTTCCACATGTTTGATATAGAAACTTCTTCAAAAGGTTTAAATGACGTGCTTAGAGCAACATAAAAAGGCAGAACATAAAATATTGTGAATAAAGCCAGTATAATATAGTGAACTGCCATTGAACTAAAGATTCTATGGCTTCCTAATTCATAGACCGTTGCGGAAAAACACCCTAGAAGGGATCTAAGGATAACCCGTCTTACACAGTCTCCAAAGGCTTTACTTTCCCCAGTCCCTGGGGTAGAGTTTGTTTATACAGTGACTAGCTGTTTCCTTATGTACCGTAAGACTGTGTGGTGAAAGCCTGTTTTAATCCAAACTGCCTAATGTTAACAGCAGCGTTTATATCTCTATCATGTTTAGTTCCACATTCAGGACATACCCATTCCCTATCAGAGAGTTTTAAACCTTCGTTTTTATACCCACATACACTACAAACCTTAGACGAAGGTTCGAACATTCCTATTTCGATTACCTTTTTACCTAATCTCTCTGCTTTGTATTTTAGGAACGTTTTGAATTGGTACCATCCTGAATCTGAGATACTTTTAGCTAAGTGATGATTCTTTAACATACCTCTTATGTTGAGAGTTTCTAAAACGAAGACATCAGCTTGGCTCTCACTGATTTCTTTCGTTAGTTTGTGTAGAAAATCCTCTCGTGTATTTTTAATTTTCTCATGAATTCTAGCAACTTCTAATTTTGCCTTGTCCCCATTCTTAGAACCTTTTTCTTTGTTTGAAAACTTTTTATATGCATGTTTTAGTTTCCTTTCGTATTTAGACAAAACTTTAGGAGCTGGATACTTTGTTCCATCCGATAATACAACAGAATCTTTCAATCCCATATCCATACCGATTGAGTTTTCGTAGTCTATATCTCTTTCGGGGTAAGAACCTTCGACTTCAAATGTTATAGATACAAAATACTTACCTGTTGTAGTTTTAATGAATGTACAATTTTTTATCTTTGCATTTGGATCTATTTTTCGATGGACTCTTACTTTGATACCTTCTTTAAACTTTGGTATGAAAAGAATTCCGTATTTATCCTTATTTTCATTTTCATATAGTTGTATATGTTGAGGAACTCTAAACGATTGTCTACTTGATTTCTTTTTAAATTTAGGATGCTTAGCTTGTTTCTTGAAGAAACGTTTATAACCAGTCTCTAAATCTTTTATAGACTGTTGTAGTGATTGAGAGTTAACATCATTCAACCATCGATACTTCTCTGTTTTTTTAAGAACCGTAAGCACTTTAGCCCACATATAGTAATTAGTTGAAGTTTTGGTATTCTTATATGCGTTGTTAGTAAATTCTAAGAATAGGTTGTATACAAATCGAGCGTGACCAAAATGCTGACTAAATTTCTCAATTTGTTCGTTTGTTGGATACAACCTAAACTTGTATGTTTTTAGCATATTTAATCACCTTAATTCGATAATCGTATAATACAATACAATTATATCTAGCATATATACAAATAACAACGTTTTTTGATTCAAGCTCTTAAGGATTAATATTTTGAATAAGACAATAGTGAAATTCATTCAGAGAACTAAAGACTCAATGGTTTTCTTCCACGATTTTTATAAATAGTAAGTGAAGTTTTGTTTTTTTCTCCCATTATCTTTCCCACCAAGATGTAAGGTTTAACTTTTTTACCTAAGGTTGTTGTAAGAGATGCTTTTCTCTTTGTTTAGCAAAAACTGATAGGGAGAAGATACTATGTGTTCGATTGCAATTGAGGCTGCTCCTGACAAAATAGCATCTTCTTTCTTTGAAGCAACTAAAATTTGTGGGATTTCATCGGAAAAGGTATATTGATCGACTATTTTTTTTATTTCTTTAATTACAGAGTTGCCTGCTTTTAAAATTCTTCCACCTACAATTACCGCTTCTGGGTCAATCGTATTTACAAGATTCACTATTCCTAAGGCAAAAAATTTGCTGATTTCATTCAAAGCCTTTTTAGTTTCGTCCGACTTTTTTGATTCGTTTAGAATTATCTCTAAAGGTAAGTTAAATTCATCGGCCAACCTTGATAAACCTCCAAAACTCTCCAGAGGAATTAAATCACCCGTTATGACTGTATGACCTATTTCACCGGCGGAATTAAAAGTTCCTGGATATAACTTTCCGTTTATAATGATTCCTGCGCCAATTCCCGAATCTCCAACAACAAATACATAATTGTTAAATTTTTTTCCATGTCCAAACCACTTTTCACCTAAAACAGCACCGTTTGCATCATTTTCTAGCCATATTGTTTTTTCATAGTGTTCTTCTAACTGTTCAACGAGGGGGTAATCTTTGAGTAATGGAAAAGGATGAACTGATCGTAAGATTCTTTTTTGACTATCTATCAGCCCAGGCATAGCGATGCCAATACCCTTAATTTTGTTGAAATCTACTCTGGAGTTATTGATCAATTCATCAATTATTAAAATTAGGTTTTTTAAAACATCAGTTGGTCTTCCATATGAATTTATTTCTTTTTCAATACTATTAATTTTTTTACCCTTAAAATTAAATATTCCTGTACGTACTATATTTACCCCAAATTCAATGCCTATAACATAAAAAGCGTTCTCTTTGATTTTTATAAGTTTTCTTTTTCTACCTAATTTGCCATCTACAGTGCCAACTTCTTCTACTAAATCCTTGGAAATTAATTCGTTGACTATATTTGTTATAGTTGCGTTTGTAAGCCCTGTTATGTCTGATATTTCTGATCTTGTGCTTGTCCCTTTAGAATTCAATAATTCTAGAACAACAGTCCTGTTTCGCTCTTTAACTAATTCTATATTGTATGTTTTATTTGTCATCAGTAAACCCCTTTGCGTTTTATTTCTACTCTACTTTTAATTTAAATACATTTCTACACAAATGTCAAGTCTGATTACGAGTAATTATAGCCAATTATTAGCATTTAAAAGCGATTATTTGAGAATATCTAAAGAAATCATACTTTTTTTATTTAAAAAAATTTTATCTATATATTTATAGTATAATACTTGAACGAAGTTGTTGTTTTTCATATAAAAACATCAAAAAATACTATTCAGATTACAATAATATAAGGTTTAAACTTTAAAAAATGTGAATTAACAAATTTTTTGAAGATATTTGTGTGGAAATTAGGAGTAAAAGTTACTTGTAGAAAAAGACTTTAAAGGTAGTGCCAACCATCCATTTTGATTCAAATTCTATTTTATAATTTGCTAGTTCACATAAATATTTAACCACCGCTAGGCCTAAGCCTGATCCTTTAGCGTGATTTTTTGCCTCGACCCCTCGATAGAATCTTTCAAAAATTCTTTTTTGTTCTTCTTCTCTTATACCTATTCCTTCATCTTTTATAATGAGTTGTTCATTTTGGAAATCAATGTATATATCAGAATTTTCGTAAGAATATTTAATCGCATTGGAAAGTAGATTTCTGAAGATTGTGTAGAGTACAAACTTGTCACCTTTTAAGGAGTGAATATGGCAGTTGAAGTGTAGCTTTACGGATTTTTCTTGTATTTTTTCATAAAGATCTTTTACTATTTCGTTGTATAGGGTAGTTGTATTTATCAATTCTTTTTTTAATTCATATTCTCCGAATTCTGCTTTTGAAAGAAGGGTTAATTGAGAAATAATATTTTCTATTCTGTCGAGAGATTCTTCGATTTTGGTAACTTGTTTGGTAAATTGATTGTCTTTCATAAAGTCTTTGAGTATTTGAGTATTTCCTTTGGCTATGGTGAGAGGTGTTCTGAGTTCGTGGGATACTGAGGTTATGAAATCTTCTTTTACTTTTTTTAATAATTCAAATTCAGTTTTATCTTGCAATATCAAGAGTTGATATTCTTTTTTAAAGGTGAGCTTGCAAAACTTACTGTATCCTGCAAAGAAGTATATATTTGTTTCTATTTCGAAGTCTTCGTTATTCAAGATATGCTTTGCAAGTTGATCGATTTCATTGAAACTTATGGTGTTCAATAATTCTTTATTTTTCGCAAAACCCCAAGCTTTGGCAGTTGCATTTACATTAAGAATATTTGTTTTATTTTCTAATTGCAATACAGCATCTTCTAAAGAATCAAATATGTTAAAGTCAAATGAATTAGTATTTTTCATCTTTATTTCTCACCGTTGTTATCTACCGTATAAGCGTTTTTGTTAAATTTGTATCCTACGTTTCTAATAGTTTTAATCCAATTTTTTCCTATTTTTGATCTGATCATGCTTATATGTACATCTATCACCCTATCTGTAATAAATTCGTCTCCAAACCAAATTTTATCTATAATCTCTTCTCTTGTGTAGACTTTTTCTGAATTTCTAGCTAATAGATCGAGTATTTCGAACTCTTTTGAAGTCAATTCAATATTTTTACCTTTATAAGTTACTAAATAATTGCTTGAGTATATTTCCATGGGTCCAAAAACCATTTTACTTTCAGATTTTTTGAGTCTTTTTAATAAAGCTCTAACCCTTGCTGTAACTTCTCTAGGATTGAAAGGCTTTGTAATATAATCGTCTGCCCCTGATTCAATTCCTAAGATTTTTTCTCCATCTGTATTTTTTGCAGAAATTATTATTATACCTATTTCTTTGTTCAAAGCTCGAACTTTTGGTAATTCATCAACGGCGTTGCCATCAGGCAACATTAAATCTAGTAAGATTATATCAATGTTTGATTCTTTGTTCAAAACATTTCTCATTTGTGATAAAGTACCAGCTTCTAAGATTTCTAAGTCTTCTAATCGAAGATAAGTTTTTAGTATATCTCTTATATCTTCATCGTCTTCAACAATTAAAACTTTTGGCATGAGAAAACCTCCATTTACAGATAGTCTTCGATTTCTTTGCCCGTTTCTATATAAACTATTTCTTCACAAAGATTTGTGGCATGATCAGCGATTCTTTCAATATCTCTTGCCAATAACACATAGGGAATAACAAGTTCTTTGTTAAAAGTTTCATCTTGTAATTTTTTCACAGCAATTTGTCTAAGTTGGTTTTCTAGCTCGTCTACTTCATCATCTCTTTTCCATATTTTTACAGCTTCTTCGATACTTCTCTCTCCGAATGCTTTATAGGAGTCTTTTATCATCTCTAGGGATATACCGAACATTTTTTTAATTTCTTTAGTATTCACTATATCCTTCAGATCAATATGCGCATAGATTTTAGTTTTTTCAGCAATATTGCAGGAAAGATCACCTATTCTTTCAAGATTGTTTGCGAATTTTATCATTGTTACTGCGTATCGTAGTTCTTTGGCTAAAGGACGAAATCTTGCTACGATTTGATAGACTGACTCTTCAATTTGGCGGTTTAAATCATCAATTTGATCATCTGCTTTTAAGACTTTTTCAGCTAATTCAAGGTTTTTATCTTCTAAAGCTTTAATAGAATTTTCAAAGGATCTTAAAACTACGGTTAAAAGTTTAGATATTTCACTTGTTAATCGTGTCATTTCAGTTTCAAAATGTGTGTAATCCATCTATTCCACTCCCCATTTTCTTGTATAATTTCTATTGTTTTTTTAACTATTCAATTTTTAGCTAATTCTACCATTTAAATAATCTTCTGTCAATTGTTCTTTGGGACTTTTTATAATGTCTTCTGTTTTTCCGGATTCAATTAGTTCTCCTTGAAACATAAAGTACATATAATCTGAAATTCTTATAGCTTGGGCTAGGTTATGAGTTACAATAATTATAGTATAATTTTCGGATAGGTGTTCAATTAGATTCTCAATTTTTTGGGTTGCTATAGGATCTAGAGCGGATGTAGGCTCATCTAATAGAATTATTTCGGGATCAATGGCGATAGCCCTAGCAATACACAAACGTTGTTGTTGTCCACCAGAAAGTGAGCTTGCTGGTTTGTCGAGATCGTCTTTTACTTCATCCCATAAAGCTGCTCTTTTTAATGCCGTTTCAATGATTTCATCCATTTTTCTGCCGTTTCTTGCTGTATGTAATTTTATACCGAAGGCAATGTTTTCATAAATAGACATGGGAAAAGGTACAGGTTTTTGAAAAACCATTCCTATTTTTTTTCGCAACAATGATAAATCAATATTATTTTCGTATATATTTTTTCCCTCAAATATTATTTCTCCACTTGTTCTATAACCAGGAATTTCATCGTTGATTCTATTTATACTTCTCAACAACGTGGATTTTCCACAACCCGAAGGTCCTATTATTGCGCTAACTTTTTTCTTTTTAATTTCCATATTTATGTCTTTTAAAGCTTGTTTTTGATCGTACCAACCGTTAAAATTTTTTATTTCTATTGTGATTTCTTTTTCTGCACTCAACTTTTTTGTTTTCCTCCTCTTATTTTAAATGCTATCGAATATATGACTAAAATAAGTATTATTAAGAATGCGGATGTTGCCTTTGCCATCCATTGTGCATTTTCTCCATATGCCATGGTTATAAAATATATGTGAGTTGGAAGAGTCATAACAGGATCGAGTAGAGAGTTTGGTAACTGAGTTGAATAAAAGACTGCACCAGTCAATAAGACAGGGGCGGTTTCTCCAATAACCCTTCCAGCGCCAATTAATATTGCGGTTATTATTCTATTTTTTGCTGCTGGAAATAGTATTTTGTAAATAGTTTCCGTTTTTTTTGCTCCTAAAGCATAGGCTGATTCCCTTAATTCTCTTGGTAGAGATGCAAGGGCTTCTTTTACTGATGAGGATATCACAGGTAAAGTCATTATAGCTAAAGTTAAACTTCCACTTAGAAGCGATGTTCCAAATCCAAGAGTTATTGAGAAAAGAGCTAATCCAAATAGTCCGTAGACAACCGATGGAACACCAGATAAAGAGGTAACGGATATGTCAATTATTCTTCCTAATCTTGATTTTGATCCATATTCTGATAGGAAGGTACCAGTGAGAACTCCTATTGGAATGGAAAATAATAAGATGAAAAATATCATCAACAGACTTCCCAATATGGCTGGTCCTATTCCACCGGCTGTCATTCCTTGACTGGGATATTCTACAAAAAAAGAAGGAGTAAAATATCTAGCACCATCTACTATAACTATTACAATTATTGACAATATTATACCAAAGGCAATATAACTGATGATTCTAAAGATTAATGATATAATAGAATCTATTCCCGTTTGTTTTTTCATCTTTTTCAACTCCTCGTTACTCTTCTAGATATCATTGTTAGAATAAAAGATATCGTTAACAAAATTAAACCCGCAACGAATAAAGCAGAGTAATGAATACTTCCAATAGGCACTTCTCCCATCTCGCTTGCTATAGCAGCGGTTAAAGGCCTAACTGGATCCCATATTGATTTGGGAATTATGGCAGCTCCGCCAGCAACCATTAATACAACAATAGTTTCCCCTATAATTCTATTTATTGTTAGAATTATTGAATTTAAAATTCCTGATAGTGCCGCTTTGCTTACTATTCTAAATCCGGCGATGAACCTGCTTGCTCCCAATGCTAAAGCACTTTCCTTTAGACTGATATCAACTGATGATAATGCTTCCTGCATGAGAGATGCGGCGTATGGTAGTGATAAAATAGATAGTCCAATTGCTGCTAATAGCAGATTACCTGTGGACCAAGCCCCAAAATTCATTAAGATAGGTGAAATATAAATGAATAAGAAAGACCCTATAATAACAGTTGGGATTCCAGATAGCAAATCTATTGCTGATTTTATAATTCTATGTTCAGTGCTTGTGGCATAATCATACAAGAAAAATGCAATTATATACCCTATGGGTATAACTATAATAGAAGCGAAACCAGTTAAGATAAAAGAACCGGCAATCATTGCTAACATGCCATATTCTGGTGGATCATATGTTGGATACCAATACTTACTTGTAAAAATTTCAGCCCCAACTTCTGTCAGGGCTGGAATAGCATCTCTGATGATAAAAATGAATAGACCAATTAATGCTAAGATTCCCACCATTGCGACAACTGTGATTATACTTTGATTTACGATATTTTTTAAATCTCGTCTATTCACAAATAAAACACTCCTTTTAAAAGATAATCTTTTAAAATCCGTATGCTGCTA
>JAALLP010000130.1_pt1 | contig 15009 bp, 11 predicted proteins | sample 7245951 | NCBI WGS metagenome assembly JAALLP01 (sample SAMN13049199, study PRJNA578106) | oil field metagenome | isolation source: filtered produced water from oil reservoir B6 | place: USA:offshore Texas | collected 2016
GCTATATGTTTAAAGATTTCCATCGTTAAAGCTCCATCCATGTCTGTTTCAGTTGCTGCTACAATAGGTTCCTTTGCACCATCAAAATCGTATGGATCGTTCAAAAAAGCTTCTGCGATATCTAATGTTGCATAATTATTTGTCATTTCAGGTTGCCCCTTGAATCCAACAAAATCAAGTTCTTCTTCTTTTATGATTTCAAGTGCAGCGTAATATAATCCTATCTGTTTCTCTAAAATTTCAGGGGTGAGTCTATTGCCGTCATATTTAACGGTTGCTAATTTTTCAAGCCATTCTCTTGCATTCTTTTTCTTCTGGGATGGTACTTGTTCGGCTTTTAAAACCAATGCATATTGGTCTACCTGTTCAACATCAATTCCAAATTCTTTCATCCATTGATCTCCGTTGGCAGAAGCGGTGTACATTCCCATCGGTCTTCCACCAAACATTCCATACCTTTCTCCTTTTAATCTATGTGCAGCACTGGCGGCACGTATGTATTTTAGTAATTTTTCTAAAACGGCTGGATCTTCTGGCTCTCCCCAAACTCTTTCTGGGAATATTCCTATTTGTTCCAAAGCCCCAGCTGCAGCTAACAGTCCTACCATTCCAGGATACTTTGGATTTATTTGTCCATAAGTTAAATACGGCCCAGGGGCATAAAGTGAAGCCATAACGCTCAAATGAGGCCAACACCATATAGAATAATTGAAGATCGTCATTTCCACTTCTGCTTTTAGCATTTCTTTTCCAGCTTTTTTTGCTTTGGATGGTTTATTTACAATGTCTGAAGCTCTTACTACTTCCACTTCACCGGTGTTTTCTAACGCTTTTACTAGCCTGTCTTCAAATTTTTTGTTCATCTCTAAAGTTTCCTCATGAACAAAATCTCTACCATCTGAAAATGTGATTATTCCTACTTTTCTTTTTTGCATATAAAAATAACCTCCTCTGAGGAAACGTCTTAAACCAAATAATTAAAAAAGATCTTTAACGTTACATTAATTGGTGAAATCTATCCTTTTGAATTATTTATTCTTTTATAAACTATGAAATTAACAATAGCACTACCTATAAGAATCATTCCCAATATCCCATCTTGCCATATAGGATTAATTCCCGAAAGTTGTAGCCCATTATTTAGAAAAGTAATTAATACTATAGCTATTACTGTTCCAATTATAGTTCCTTCTCCTCCTACAATATTTGTGCCTCCCAGCACAGCGATAGTAATAGCTCTGAGATTTAAATTTGCACCTAAATCTGGTCTAGCGCTTCCGATTCTTGAAGTCATAACGAAAGCTGCTATACCCGCTAATAACCCGCCTATTGTATATGCTAAAATTCTAACTTTGTTGTTGGGTATTCCAGAAAATCGAGCAACTTTATCGTTTGAACCTACAGCATATAATTGTTTCCCATAAATGGTTTTAGATAAGAGCAAATGAAGTATTATTACTAAAGGAATAAAAACAATAAGCAATTGAATGGGTATATTTAATATTTCATACTGGCCAACAAAATAGTAATTTTGTGGGAAATTTGATATTGGCATTGCGTTACCGTATTTATCCATGGATATTACAAGTGCTAAAGAATCATAAATATACATAGTTGATAGGGTTACAAGTATAGGAGGGATTTTAATAAGAGATACTAATATTCCATTGAATAATCCGCAAAGAGTTCCAACTCCTATTCCGAAAACAACGGCTATCCATATATTAACTCCAATATTACCAGCTAGAACACCTATTGTCATCGCACTTAAACTTAGAATAGAACCAATTGATAAGTCAATTCCACCCTTTCCTGAAATTATTATTATAGTCTCAGCTAGAGCTAACAAACCAATCTCAACACCATATTTTGTTAAATTGAGAATATTATAGTAACTTAAAAAGTCTTGAGTTGCCAAACTAAAGTAAATAAACATAATGAGAAAAATTAATAATAAAACAGTATTTCTATTTCTTAAGAGTAAAGCTGAAATTTTGCTCATATATTTTCACCTCTGTTGCTTAAGATGTCAGCAATAACGGAAATCAATATTAAAATCCCTAATATAAGATTTTCTAATAAGGCGGGAACATTTAATAGTACTAATCCATTACTAATTACTCCAATCATTGTAGCCCCTAAGAAGCTTCCAATTATTGTACCTTTACCCCCTGTTATGCTAGTTCCTCCTAACACAACAGCCGCTATTACTTGAAGTTCATAACCTGTACCTATATTTGCTTGGACTAGTCCAGTTCTTCCAACTACAATAAATGAGGATATAGCATACATCAAGCCTGCTAAAGTATATATAAATAAAAGAACGTTAGATGTATTAATCCCAGAGACTCTTAAGAAATCAGGATTATTTCCATAGGCATAAATGTATCTAGCAAAAGGCCTTTTATAACTAAAATAAGAAAAGAAAATTATGAGTATTAACATCAAAAATATAGGAAAAGGGATTTTCCAAAGAGTTCCAGAACCAAAAAACAAAGCCTTTGAAGGTATTCCTAACACCCATCTACCACCTGAGATGACAAAAATCATGGTTCTCCAAATACTCATAGTTCCTAAGGTGACAATTATAGGCGATAGATGAAATTTGCTTATAAGAAGACCGTTAAGTAATCCTAACATCGCTCCAACAATTGCTCCAACAGTTAGAGCCAAAATAGGTTCCATTCCAGAAGTAGATAACTTTGCCATAGTTAAGGCGCTGAGACCAAAAATAGAACCGGCAGAAACATCAATTCCACCTGTGATAATTATAAATGTCATTCCTATGGCGCTTATAGCTATACTCGATGTTTGCATAAAAATGTTTTTAATGTTTTGAAGCTGTAAAAAAGATGTAGAATATAAACTAATAAGGAAAGATAAAATTAAAATTGTGCAAAAAACTATGAACTCACGGGTTTTGATGATTTTTTGAATTTTTAGCACTGATAATTCACCTCTCTGATACCATATTTTCGCCAATACTAGCCTTAATTAAATTTGTTTCATTTATACCTTCTTTTTCGAAAACCCCAGAAATGGATCCTTCATGCATTACAATGACTCTATCACTTAACTTTAGAATTTCTGGTAATTCTGAAGATATTAGAATTATTGATAATCCTTCTTCCGCTAAATTAAAAATTAATTCATGAATTTCTGATTTAACCGCTACATCAACTCCACGAGTAGGCTCATCTAAAATTAACAATTTTGGTGTTGTTGCTAACCATTTGGAAATTAATACCTTTTGTTGATTCCCACCACTCAAATTTTTCACTTGGGTAAGAACAGAAGGAGCTTTAATTTCCAACAATTTCAAATAATCGTTTGCTAATTTTAAACTATTTTCTTCGTCGATAAACCCGAAATTTTTTTTCAAGCGTTCCAGTATACTGATTCTAATATTGTCGATTATACTAAAGTTTAAAAAAAGACCTTCTGAACTCCTATCCTCTGGTAAGTAAGCGATTCCTGCTTTTATCGCTTGCTCTGGAGAGCGTATGTTTAACTGTTTATTTTCAAAAATGAGTGTCCCGCTATCTGCAGGATAAATTCCAAAAATTGATTGCATTAATTCACTTCTTCCTGCTCCTACCAGTCCAGAAAACCCTAAAATTTCTCCTTTCTTTGCTTTGAATGATATGTTTTTAAACATTTTCTCTTTAGTAAAATTTTTTACCTCTAAAATAGTTTCTCCTTTTATACTCTCTCTTTTTCTTTTTTCAATAATATGCTTCCCCGCCATAAGTTCAATTATTTTATCTCTACTTAATTCATTTGTTAAAAAGGTTCCTTTTACTTCTCCGTCCCTCATAATTGTTATTCTATCTGCAATTTTTTCTAATTCTTCTAACCTGTGGCTTATATATATGATTCCTAATCCTTGATTTTTTAATTCTTTGATAATGTCAAAAAGTCTTAAAGTTTCTTGTTCTGTAAGAATAGCTGTAGGTTCATCAAAAATTAAAATTTTAGCTGTAAACAATAGGGATTTTGCTATTAAAACTAATTGCTGAAAAGCCATGGATAAATTCCCCATTGGAAAATCTAAAATGTTTTCTTTAAGACCTACTTTTTTTAATAAATCTTCTGCCTTTTTTCTTTCAGCTTTCCAGTTTATAGATCCTCCTGAAGTTTTAATTTCTTTTCCTAAAAAAAGATTTTCCACTACACTCAATTGAGGATAAATCATAGGTTCCTGATAAACTGCAGCTATTCCTTTTTCTAGAGCATCTTTTGGAGAATTGAAATATACTTCTTCGTTTTCCAATATCATTTTTCCACTATCAGCTTTGATAACACCAGCTAAACATTTAATGAGAGTAGATTTACCAGCACCATTTTCTCCAACTAAAGCATGGCATTCTCCATTTTTTAAATCGAAATCAACTCCTTTTAGAGCTTTTACCCCTCCATAACTTTTTTTAAGATCTTTCACTTCTACTAAAAGCAAAATTTTTCCTCCTTTCAAAGAAGGGGAGCTTGGCTCCCCTTTCTGAGTGATTAAAAGTTATATTTATCAACATTTTCAGGTGTAAAGATTAAAGGAGGTCCAAGTACCAATTCTTTCGTTTCGGGATAATAGATTGGTTTTGTAGATATACCTGGTACATCAATTGGTTGGCTTTCTGGTAAGGTGTTGCCATCTAACAAATATTTTGCTGTCCAAACTGTTAGATAACCTAATTCTACGGGATCCCATAGAATAAATTCAGGAACTATACCTTCTTTCATATATTCTCTCATCATACTCGGAGTACTAATTCCTGTTGCATATACTTCACCAGTTCTTCCAGCAACTTTAATCGCTTGCGCCAATCCTGGCGCAGAAGTTGTGTTCATTCCAACCATAACCTCAACGTCTGGGAATGCTTGCATTATACTTAATCCTACATCCATTGCTCTTTGAACATCCTCACCTGCGTATCTAATAGTTACCAATTCAATATCTGGATATTGAGCTAATCTTTCCTGTAAATACATTATCCATGTATTCAGATTCCAAGCAGTAGGACCACCAGATACTATGGCAAATTTGCCTTCCCCACCTAAAATCTTGGCAACTGTATCCATCATTTGATAACCAATCTCTTGAGGTCTTGCTTGGTTTATGAATAGTTCCCTTGCATCAACGTTTGCATCGGTGTCACTTGTCATAGTGAGAATTCCGCTTTCCATAGATTTTTTCAAAATAGGTGAGATAGCAGCAGGATCATTGGGGGCAACAGCTATTGCATCAACACCTCTTGTAATAAAATTATCAACCATTTGTATCTGTTCTGCAACGCTATCCGTTGTTGGACCACTATAAATGAAATTTACTCCTAAATCTTCAGCGGCTTTTTTCCCACCTTCTTCCATAGCGTTGAAGTATGGAATACCAATTACTTTGGGTATAAAAACTATGTCATATTGAGCCAACATCAGAGTTGCTAATAAGGCGAACACAAAAACTCCAAAAACCTTTTTCATTTCCAACATACCTCCTTTGCGAAAATTTTAATCTCTTTCCCTCACCATCTTCCAGTACTCATCACACTCATTTACGTACTTTATCGTATCTTCAGGTAATCCTTTTTCTTGTCTCACCTCCCTTAAGATTCCCCTTACATCTGTTTCGTATGCTTCTTTTAAAATCTCTTCTGCTTCTACAACGTCATGATTTTGTTGAGCTTGCTTCAATTTTTCATAATCTACTAGTAGCGACTTTGCATAGGTGATTTGTAGATTGTTTAAGGACTGTACTACCGCGGGGATTTTTGGTTTTACATTGTGACTTTGATCCAATACCAAGCTAATCTTTTGGTTTTGACTTTCTGCAGAAAGGTCAAAAAATTTGTTGAGCTCAACGAAGATTAGAAATAATTCATACGGATTGAGAGATCCAACAGTTAAATCATCATCGGCGTATTTTCTTGAATTGAAGTGAAACCCACCTAACTTCTTTTTTTGAGATAACAAAGAAACTATGTATTCAATGTTCGTTCCTTGTGGATGATGACCTAAATCAACAAGTGTTTTTACATTTTTCCCTAATTCTTTTGACAAAATATATGAAGTTCCCCAATCGAATAGTAGCGTCGAATAAAAAGCAGGTTCAAAGAATTTATACTCTAAAAGCATAGTCATATCTTTTTCTAAATGTTTAGTGATCTGTTTTAATGAATCTTCCAGTAATTCAAAAGATTTATTGAAATCTATCTGGCCAGGATAATTAGAACCATCTGGGATCCACATGGATAAAATTTTTGAATTTGTTTGTTTCATAATTTCTATACATTCAAAGGTTTGATCGATTGCTTTTTGTCTTATTTCTAAGTTGAAATTACTTAGTGAACCAAATAGGTAGTCTTCGTCTTCAAAATAATTTGGATTCACTGCACCTATTTTTAACCCTTTTTCTTCTGCGTACTCTTTTAAAGCTTTATAATCTTCAACTTTGTCCCACGGTATATGTATTGCAACAGCGGATACGGCATCTGTTATTTTGTTTACAAATGCAGCGTCATCAATTTTTTCATATACATTTCTGGCTTCACCAGGAATATGAAAAGCATGGAATCTTGTTCCAGATTTTCCAAACCCCCATGAGGGGACTTCTACTTTAAAATTTTTTATTTTTTCTTTTATCTCAGTTAACTCCATCATTGTTCCTCCTTGTTCCTTCTGAAAAATTCTTTGAATGCAGCTATTTTTTCTTCTGGTATTTCGTTGACATTAGAATAAAGTTTAGAAATGAATGAAACTTTTTGTTAAAGGGAAATGAAAAAAGATAAATGGCTTACCTACCTAAAATATCAATCTCATTTTTGCCAACAATATAGCCCCTCTTATTATGTGAAGTATTATTATTAAAAAAGGTACAATACAGTTCTTTTATTCTCAAATGAGTAATCTAAGTTAACAATAAAGGACTTGAAAAAACATCAAATAAGGAAATTTTTCTCTTTTACCTGGCTTTTGGCTTTTCTAAAAGTATTGAAATATTTGTTAAGCACATTTCCAACAATTTTTTGATTTTATCATTTTTACCGGTTCTCTTTCTTATATTAGTTTTAAATTGTCATGATTTCAAATTTTTTACCGATTTTCTTTCTATTAATTCTCCTTTTAAAATTACTTTCATAGGCCTAGCATACCAGTCTTCTATCCTTGATAGCAAAGCTGTGGCTGCTATTTTACCTTCTTCTAATATTGGTTGTTTTATAGTCGTTAAAGGTGGATCAATTAGCTCATTTTCTGGTAAATCATCAAATCCAATTAAAGACAGTTCTTCTGGAATTTTTATATTATTTTTCTTAGCGGCGTAAACTATATACTTAGTTATATTGTTGTTTGTAGCTATTATCGCCGTTGGTAAATTGTTTTTTTCCTTTAGATCATTTAAAACTTCTATCGTTTTTTCATGAGGGTATATATCTTCACAGATCCATTCATTTTTAGCGGGAATATTCAACAGTTTACTACCTTTTAGGAATCCTTTGAGCCTTTCTTCTATAGTGAATATTCCCTTTTTAGATAAAAAAATACCTATCTTTTCATGACCATTTTCTTTTAAATATATTAAGGCTTGAATTATTGCATCTTGGTTATCTACAATCACATGATCAAACTGTTCTTGATTATAAAACATCCTGTCGTAAAAGACTATTGGAATACCCATTTTGAAAAAATCTTGATATAATCTCAAATTACTCTTACCGGTACTTTCTGTAACTGGTGAAGCTAAAATACCTTCAACGCCATGACCGATCATCCAGTTTAAATAGGTCTTTTCTTTATCTACGCTTTCGTCGACGTTACTTAACAAAATCTTATATTCGCGGGGAAATAAAACATCTTCTACCCCTTTTAAAAAATCCAAAAAGAAAGGGTTCCTTATATCAAAAGCGATAACACCAATAATTTTTGATTTTGAATTTTTAAGTGTACCTGCGGATAGATTTTTCATATACCCTAATTTTTGAGCAGTATCTATAACTTTCTTTCGTAATTCCTCACTTGCACCAGGTTTACCAGACAACGCTCTTGAAACTGTAGAGGGAGAGATATTCAAAGCCTTTGCGATGTCTTTTATTGTTGTTTTTTGCATGGAATTTACCCTCCCTAAGCATTTAATAAGCAATCGTTTGCGTTACTAATTCTTATTATAAATTAATAAACAATAAAATCAAAATTAACTCTCGACGATTAAATCGAAGATTTTTGATAATAATCGACTTTAATTTGGAATAATTACAAATTTTGGATTAAAACGGCGGATTTTAGATAAAAGAACTATAAACCCTCTATTAATCGAAGAAATATCTATTGTAAATTTTGTGTAAATAAAAATCCCATCTAAATTTTAGATGGGATGGTTTGTTTTGTTTTGATTCTATTGATTTATATATGCAGCTTTTAAGAAAGGCTTTTTGTCTGAAGATATATACTTTATTATCTCTGAAAGATCACCAACATCGGTTAATAATTTTTGAAAATCGAATTTATTGCTATTAAGAATTTTCACAACTCTTTGCATGGTGAATGGATTTACATTGAGGCCAGTGACCGAGCTCCTTTTCACTAATAATTATATTTTAACTATTTCTGAACTAGGTAATATTTGCCGGATTGGTTCTTCTCTTGATTCCTGCATGTTTTTCTACTTATTCAAAGAGTAGGTGTGAAAAATACGGCAGTGACTAAAAAAGCTATTATAGATATAACTGTACTTATTGACAAGGTGTTATATACGTAACTTTTTTCACCCGTTTGTTCGTCTTCTTGATTAAAAAAGAGAGGAATAATAAAAGGTGGAGGCAATATTACAACCGACAATAGAGCAACACTGTAAAGGGGCTCGAGTTGTAGAAATCTATTAAAAACAAAGTTCCCCACTAAAAGAGCAATAGGTATTAATATTAACAGTCTAATGCCAATGATTTTTAAAGGTAAACTAATATTACTGGTTTTAAAATTAATTTCGTATCCGATCACTAAAAGTATTAAAGGCACTGTTAAACTCCCCAGCATGTCGATACTGTTAATAACACCTTGAAATAGGAAATTTTCACTAATTAAAGATTTTATCCCACTAGAATTGAGAATGATCCCAAGTAAAATAGCTATAATTATCGGAGAAGTGATAAAAGATTTAAATAACCCTACAAAATGCATTTTCTTTCCTTTTTGTTGAAGGCTCAATAACATAGCAAATAATACAAACCAAACGTATATTTCCTGACCAAGATCAACAACTGCCATGTATTTAATGCTTTCCGTACCGTATATTGCACCAAAGAGGGGTATACCAAGCATACCAACTTCAAAACCGGTGAAAAGCAAAGGTAAGTGAGGATCCTTTAACTTTGTAAAAAATGCAAAACCCTTACCTATTAATAACATCAAAAGATTGATCAAAAAAAAAATTAGAATGACAAAAAAGAACTCTATAGTGAAATTAACATCCAGAAACGATATGAATAATAGTGCAGGAAGTGAGATGTTAACGATCAATTTCTTGATTTCACCGATGGAATTGTTCGAGATGAACTTCTTGATTTTTAAAAAATATCCGACGCCTAACAAGATGAAAACCGGTATGATCTTAGGTATTATTTCAATATAATTTGTATTCATTGTATAATGTCCTTTCGAGCTTTAGTTGGTAAAAAGCTGAGGTCATATTACGAAAATATTGGGTAAATGAGCTGAAGTTAAATTAAGTTTACCAAAGGCAATAAAGAAAAAAGTCCTCTTACCTATTTTGTGTTTCCTTATATGATACCAGATTATTTGATTATTTAACCTTTTGTTTATATTTCATTTTTCTACCCACACTTTTTGAAATAGAAACTAGAAACATGTATTACGAAGGTTATGTAAATAAAAATCCCATCTAAATTTTAGATGGGATAGTTTATGATTTTTTGATTCTATTGATTTATATATGCAGCTTTTAAGAAAGGCTTTTTGTCCGAAGATATATACTTCGTTATCTCACAAAGATTGCCAACATCGGTTAATAATTTTTGAAAAAGGAATTCATTACTATTAAGAATTTTCACAGCTCTTTGCATGGTGAATGGATTTACATAAGAACCGCTGATTGAAATTTCCTCACTATATATTTTAAAAGGTTCTAATTCCTTTGATTTCAATCCCTTTGGTGTGACTCCAAAATCTATTATTTTTCCGCCTTTTTTTACTAAGGTATAAGCGGTTTCAAAGCCTGAAATAGTTCCAGAACATTCAAATACTCTATCAAATTTGCTGGATTTGGGATTATTGTCAGGATGTTCCACTTCCAAATTGAATTCCTTTTTTATAAATTCGATTTTTTCTTGAGAAATTTCAAATATAACGGTTTTTCCTACAGATAATCTGTTTAATAGCATGGCGAAAATCAGGCCTATTGCTCCTCCTCCTATTATTGCTATATCATCAGTGTAAGAAAAATTAGAAAGGTCTATTCCATGGATTATACAGGAAAGAGGCTCTGCAAATATTGCATCTTTTACTTGTATATTTTCATTTAATGTATATATCTGTTCATTCGGGACAGAAACGAGTTCGGCAAAACCGCCATCTCTATTTACGCCAACTGCGCTAAGATTTTCACACAGATGAATTTTGCCTTCCCTACAATACTGACAAACACCACAAGGCCTATTTGGATCAATGGTTACCTTGGTTCCTTTCTCAAATGTCTTAGATTTTACTATTTCTCCAACGATTTCATGACCCGGTATAAGAGGATAAGTTGCTAAAGTTTCACCTTTAAAGATTTTTAAATCCGTTCCACAAACTCCACAACCCAATACCCTTATCAATGATTCATTTTCTTCCGGGGATGGTTCTTCTTTATTAATTACTTCAATTTGATGAGGTTTTTTGATGTAAATAGCTTCCATAAGCACACCTTCTTTATACTTTAATCAATGTTTTAAATGAATTTTTTTCATTAGAAGCGTACTGGAACGCATCAGGTACCTTATCTACTCCATCGAAAATTTTTGATATTAATAATTTAGTATTAATTCTCTTTTCAGAAATTAAGTTTATTGATTCTGAAAAATCATCATTAGTATACATTAGGGCCCCTCTTATAATAAACTCTCTATCTTGAATTAAATGCAGTGGAACAGTACCTGGACCAGCAAAAACGCCTATTATAATAATTGTACCATGTTTTCTAACTAAGTTGAAAGCTGTATCGATTGAAGATTGTATCCCTACAGCTTCAAAAACTACATCAAAATCTTTATAGACATTAGTTTCTTGAGGAACTAATGCATTTGAAACGAAGTTGAATTCTTTTGCTTTTTGCACTTTCCAAGTATTAACATCAAATCCGATTATCTCTTTCGCACCATAGACCTTAGCAACTGCAGCCGTAAGAATTCCAATTGTTCCCAAACCAACTACGGCTACTCTTTTTCCAGCTAGACACGATAGTTTTGCGGCATGAACAGCCGTTGACAATGGTTCAGTTAATGTGAAGGATTCATCCTCATCGTTTTTAGGATCAATTGGGAAAATTGCTTCGTTTGGTATTATAACTTTTTCTGCTAATAAACCCTCTTCTTGAAATCCTCTAACTTTTAAATTCTCACATATATGAGGCATTCCATGTTTACAATAGTAACATTCATTATCCCAAATAGAGGGCCTAACAGCAACATATTGGCCTTTTTTAAATATATAAGATTTTTCAATGATTCCAATAACTTCATGCCCAGTTGATACTGGAAATTCTACAAAAGGGTGTTTTCCTTTGAAAACGTGCACATCTGAGCCACAAATCCCACAATATAAGATTTTTAAAAGGCTTTCGTCGTTTTTTGGATCATGATCTAATGAATATTCTTTTATAGCTATTTTATTAGGCTCAAGGATTACTGCTCTTTTTAGCATCTTAACACCTCTCCTATTTATAATTTTTATTTAATTGCCCCGAAGGTTAAACCTCTTACCAACCATCTTCTAGCAATAATTGCAAAAATAACCATGGGGATTGTAGATATGAAAGCTGCCGCAGCCATTTGCCCCCACATTACTCCTTGAAATGTCTGAAAAAGAGTTACCATAGTAGAAACGGGTTTTGCATTTTGTGAAGTTAAAAACATAGCAAAAGCAAATTCATTCCACGTGAATATTGTACATAAAATAGCTGTAGCAGCCATTCCATGCGTCACCAAAGGTAAGTCTATCTTTAAAAAAATTTGAAAATCAGAAAGACCGTCTATTTTTGCTGATTCTTCTATTTCAATCGGAATATCTTCAAAGAAACTTCTCATCATCCAAATTACGAAAGGTATATTAAAGGTTAGGTAAACCAAAGATAAATAAGGTATTGTATCCAAAGCTCTTAATGTACTTCCAATAACAAAGTAAGGAATTACCACTGCCATAGGTGGAGCCATTCTTAAGGTTAATATCCAAAAAGCAGTGTCTTCTCTTCTTTTGAATCTATACCTTGCAAATCCATATGCTGCGGGTAGCCCAAAAGCAAAGGATACCGCTAAAGTTAGCAATACAACGAGAAAAGAATTTCTTAACATTAATAGAAAATCCCCTCTTTGAAAAAGCTCTATATAATTTTGTAGAGTAGGTGTGAAAAGAAACTTGGGTTGAATGGATAAAATATCTACTCTATTTTTAAAAGTCATTAAAATCATCCATATATATGGGAATACAAAAAACAAAAAAATCAGTAGAGAGATAATAACAACGAAAATAATATTTAAAGTTTTTTTGTTCATAAAAATCACCTCAACTTTGCTTAATAAGATTTGCCATTCTCGTAGCAAGAAAAATCATAATAATTAAAAGAATTACAGCTACAGACGCAGCTAAGCCTATATTTCCCGTATGAAAGAAACCTATTCTGTATATATGCATAGATAACAATTCAGTGGCATTTCCTGGACCACCTTCTGTTAAAGAGAATGGGACATCGAACATTTTTAAGTTGTCCATTAATCTCATCATAAATCCTATTAATAAAACAGGTTTTATCAAAGGTATAAATATATGCCTTATTAATTGAAATCTGTTGGCACCTTCAACTTTGGCGCTTTCAATGATAGAATCATCGATAGATAATAAACCAGCTAGAGAAATTAAACTTATAAATGGAGTCCATTGCCAAATATCAACAATTATTAAGCTCCATAGAGCGAGATTGTAAGAATACCAATCTGGAGCTATACCAAAAGCCATCCCTAAAAATTGGTTTACCATTCCATATATAGGATGAAAGTTCAATCTCCAAACTAAACCGGCAATACTTGGTGTAATAGTCATAGGAATTATCATAAAAACTAAGAGTAAGTCTCTTAATCTTGAATTTCGATTATATAAAAAATAGGCTATTAAAAAGCCTAAAACCATTTCTACCCCCACGGAAATTATTACATATTCAGCAGTTACTAATAGAGAATGCCAAAATTGTTGATCCCCAAATGTTTCAAGGTAATTGGAAAACCCTGCAAAAGTTGCACTGCTTAAAGGTCTCCCCAATTCGTAGTTGAATAAACTGATTCCAAAGAGAAAAATTGTTGGAATAACTGTAATTATAAACAAAATAATAGTGGAAGGATAAATCCATTTTTTATAAACATTTTCTTTGTTTCGCACTTTTTAACCTCCCTCGTATAATATGTATAGATGTGAAACTTAAAAAATGAGGAAAAGTTTTATGAGATAATTACTTTAAAAGAAAGAAGCGGTTGTAAAAACCACTTCTTTCAATTTGAAGTAAAAGTTTTAGTTATAATAACCCGAACTCTCTAGTAATTCTTCTATTTCCTTAGTCATAGCTTCACAAGCTTCTTCTGGAGTTTCTTGCCCAGCAAGGGCCATCGAAGCGTGGTAACCCATAATCTCTCCCATTTGTGGCCATTCAGGAAGTCTCGGCCTCCAATCTATACCTTCTTCAATTAAGTTATATGCTTTATCTAATGCTATAGAAATTTCCTCAAAATACGGGTACTGCTTTTGATAGAATGGATCATTTAGTATAGAAGTTCTAGTAACAACTCCGCCGTTTGCAATATATTCGTCTGCCATTTCTCTACTTAGCATATAGACTATAAATGCCCATGCAGCTTCTTTGTTTTTGGATTGCGAACTGATTGCCAAGTTCCAACCAGCTACTGCTGCATATTCACCTGGAGGAGCAATGTAGCCAGCTTTCCCAGCCACGTTAGATCTTGATGGATCTTCTATCCAGGGAGCTAAAGCTGTTGCATCAAACCATATTCCTGTTAAACCTTGCATGAAAGATGAAGTTGCTTCTTCATGGGAAAAGTTTGAAACTCCTGGAGGAGAAAATTCCATTAAATCAATAAAATACTGTAAGGATTCTATTGCCTCAGGGGAATCGAGTAAAACGTTATAATTTTCATCTAAGATTTCCCCTCCAAAATTATACAAGAATTGAAGCCAAGCATACACAATATGATGGCCTCTTCGCCCTCTCATAGCAATACCGTATAGATTTCTTTCGGCTCCATTTAAGCTTTCTGTTGCTTCATAAAGTCCTTCGTAAGAATTTAAGGTCTGAGGATCTATTCCATACTTTTCAAAAATTTCTTTGTTGTAAGCAATAAAGGCACTTTCTCCAGCCGAAGGAATACCAAAAATTTTTCCATTGTACATGCCCAAACCCTCTCTATATGCTGGAATAATGTCCTCATAGTCAAACCAATTGGTGGTTAAATCCGAGTAAACATATTCATCAAGTGGAGTAACTACTTGTTTATCTGCAAATTCTCCAATCCAGGTAACATCCATAGCTAATACATCGTACCTTTGAGTATTGGAAGAAAATTCAATTAAGATTTTATCATGTAAATAAATCTCCTCCATAGTTTCCCACTCGACGTTTATACCAGTTAATTCTTCAAATTCCGCTGTCATTGCCATCATTGCATCAGTAGATGGATGATTTTGAGCGGCGATAGTTATAGTGGTTCCACCATAATTCTCTTTAACCCAATTTGCCCACATCTCCACTGA
>JAALLP010000133.1_pt1 | contig 14922 bp, 11 predicted proteins | sample 7245951 | NCBI WGS metagenome assembly JAALLP01 (sample SAMN13049199, study PRJNA578106) | oil field metagenome | isolation source: filtered produced water from oil reservoir B6 | place: USA:offshore Texas | collected 2016
TCAGGTATTTCTTATTGGAGCTGTCCTCAACTATAGCAATGATATTCAGGTCGCTCAGTTTGCGGGCCGTAAGGACGATATTTGCGTTCATCTCGTCCGAGCGGTTTGCAATTACAAAGCTTGCAGTGCCTATGTTCGCATTTTTCAGGGTCTCTTCTTCGTAAGGTATCCCGAATATGGTGTGAATATCTCTCTTCAGGAGCCTTTTAATAAGTTCTTCATCCTCTTCGATGAGTACATAAGGTATATCATCTTCATTCAGCTCTTCCATGAGGGTTTCGACCAGCTTGTTGTATCCACAGATAATAATATGCTCTTTAAGGCTCCTGGAAGCTTTTGTGGGCAGTCCTGAACGCATGTTCTTTTCAAACCATGGTATTATTACAGCTGTAAAAAGAAGGCCGAATACAAGAGGAATGCCAGACAGCTGCACAAAAACCGAGAACATCTTTCCCAGGGTGGACTCGAGGACAATATCACCATAGCCAACGGTGGTGACTGTGGATACTACCCAGTAGAGGCCGTCAAAGAAATTAGCATACTCATAGTTTTGTTCATACTGCACTATCTGTATAAATATGAAAATATAAGTAAAAATTACAGCAAAGGCGAAAAAAATGGATTTAATGATCGTTTTATGTAAAAGATGGCTATTTTTCATTTTACCAGCTCACATATCCCTTTTCCATTTGATCTTTAAATCCTTCAATTTTTCATTTAGAAACCATGCACAAAGTATGGTCCGAATATCATCAGCAGGAACGACATCAGTATCAGTAGTGCAAAGGTTCCGGAAACCGTGGCGGACAACCTTTCCGCTTTTAGCTCATTGTTGGTGAGGCGATAGATGGCAGAGTACAGGTAGTCCCTGAACACATGTCCGCCATCGAGTGGTACCGCCGGGAGGCAGTTGAACAGGCCTACGTAGAAGTTCAGCCATCCGATCCACAGCAGGGAGTTCGCTATCCAGAACAGTCCCATGCCAAGTGGTTCGGCCCAGCCGACAGGTTCGTAGAACTGTGCCAATGTCCCGCTGAATCCGGGGAAGCCTTCTCCTGCGAATCCGATGATAGGAAGTCCAAGGATTATTATCCAGCCAGCTGCTCCGGTAAGCATTGAGGGTAGCTGTTGCAGGAGCTGCAGGTACTCACGTGCAGGGAATTCCCCCACAGAGAATCCAAGGGATGTTTCCACAAAACCGTTGCCCTGGGTGTAAACTCCCAGATAGCCCTTATCCTCATCAGGATGCTGAGCAAGCTCGATCGTATATTCGCTACTGACATCATCGTTGCCTGCGACTTCCACGCTGACTTCCTGGCCGGGGCTTGTCGAACCCATGAAATCTGTGAAATCAGAGACCGTTCTGATGGTCTGTCCGTCGATGCTCAGGATATACGTGCCCTGTTCAAAACCAGCTTCATCGGCAGGTGATCCTTCCACCGTATCCTGGATCATGATTCCCGTTATCTCGGGGTTTTCTTCTGTCACCTCTACATCATATACGGAAACCACTCTATCCGTTGCGGCATGAACCTGTACCGTGGATCCCATTTCCACGGAATCGAGGTAGTCCAGCATTTCCTGTACATTGGCTATACTGGTATCGTCAAGTTGTGTTATCACCATATCTTCCCTGATGCCGGCTGCATATGCAGGTGAATCCTCCCCTACATCCACCACCATGGTGTTTCCAAGCGGGGCCATGGCACCGAGCACGGGTCCGAAGAGCAGGGAGAAGGCGATCAGGGTTACCACGAAGTTTGCCATCACACCTGCGGCAAGTATCCTTGCCCTCTGATTTCTTGTTGCCTTTTTCTCGGGTACTTCTTCAGTTTTCGGCTCTTGTGTTTCCTGTTTTTCTTCTTCTTCTTCTTCTTCTTCTTCTTCTATGACTATTCCAAGTCTGCGGTCCCCGTAAGGATCAGGTTTGTCTTCCTCATCTTCTTCCTTTTTACCGAAGAGCTCTTCCTCATCAGGTTCTGCAAAACCACCTATGGGTACAAGTGCAAGCAGTATTCCCATGGACTTTACCCTGATGTCCTCAACCCGGCAGAGAATCGCATGTGAGAATTCGTGCACCACCAGGGTCACTATCAGGGCGATGACGCCCCAGGTAAGGGGTATGAACTCATTGACGCCCGGTATCAGGAATATGTTCCTTGCTTCGTTGAACCTGCCGGGCTCGGGCAATGTGTTATCGCCTATGGAACTGAGCAGCGCTATGTCTGATAGGATGACTATCAGGAACATGGCCACCATGCCTATGAACATCAGGACTATGCCGATATTTGCATAGACTTTCCAGGCCTTCCCTGGTCTGGCAAGTTTGTCAAGCAACTTGAGTCCCTTTGTGGTCCGTATCATTAATACGGGACCATAAGTGGTTATGTTGTATTTTTCAAGTATACCTTTTCGTTTCAGGACAATGACGATCATCCAATACACTAAAAAGAGTGCCAATGCAAGGTAAGTTTCGTTCAAAAAAACTCTCCGATCCAGATCTTGAATATGGGTTTTGTTAATTTTTCCAAAACCAGTAGCATCTAAGCTACTGTAGTTTAGGTCTCTATATGCCCTATCATATAAAAAAGCAACTTAGATATGCTTATATATTACTATATTTAAATATGAAATATGACATCGTTTGTTTCGCTTTATGCCCGTGTACTGAATCAGGATTTGTCTGAACTGGGAATCAGGTGAGGCAGTAATGTCCCATATTCAAGTTGCATAAAAGCATAAGTATAAAAACCATAAAAGAAATATAGCAATCACAGAATTATGAAACGTTGATAAACGTTGATGAATGGTTCAACGTCCAAGAGCAAATCTTAAAAAGCGAATACTATACCGCGATGTAACATATCCGTGAGGGGATGAATGTGCAATCGATAGTCCAGGAAGCATTAAAACACACCGAAAAAGAAAAAGAGTACCGCCAAACGATAGCAGTAGACGACCAACTCGACATACTTGGCCAGCCCAGGATCATGATCGTCGGTTGTGGTGGTGCCGGTAACAATACTATTAACAGACTCTACAATCTCGGCATTGATGGCGCCGAGACTGTTGCAATAAACACTGACAAGCAACATCTTGATCTCATTCGTGCGGACAAGAAGATCCTTGTGGGAAAGACACTGACCCGCGGACTGGGTGCAGGAGGATATCCCGAAGTAGGTGCAAAAGCGGCAGAACTTGCCCGCGGCACACTTGAAGAGGTCTTCAAGGACGCAGATCTTGTTTTCGTAACAGCAGGTATGGGAGGAGGTACCGGTACCGGTGTCGCCCCTGTGGTAGCTGAGGTCGCAAAGGAGCAGGGAGCGATCGTTGTAGGTATGGTCTCCAGTCCTTTCAGGGTTGAAAGGGCAAGGGCAGTCAAGGCAGAGGAAGGACTCGAGGAGTTCCGCCGTGCCGCAGACACAGTAATCGTACTCGACAACAACAGACTTCTGGAATACGTTCCAAACCTGCCGATTGACCAGGCTTTCTCTGTAATGGACCAGCTTATCTCTGAAACCGTGAAAGGTATCACAGAAACAATCACAAGGCCTTCACTTATCAATCTCGACTACGCCGACATCAGGGCTATCATGAGCTGCGGCGGAGTTGCAGTGATGCTTGTAGGTGAGAGCAAGAACCAGGACAAGAGCGATGATGTGGTGCGAAACGCACTCAACCACCCACTGCTTGATGTGGATTACAGGGGTGCGACCGGCAGTCTTGTGCACATCACAGGAGGTCCCGATCTTAGCCTCAAGGAAGCCGAGGATATTGCTGCTTCACTCACATACGAGCTGTCACCCCGTGCAAACGTCATATGGGGAGCACGCATCAGTAACGAGTATGAAGGCAAGGTGCGTGTCATGGCAATCATGACCGGTGTCCAGTCAGCACAGGTACTTGGTCCTCAGTACAGTGAAGCTTCAGCAGCCTCAAACCCGGAACCAGAAACTCCAAGGGGATACAGGCACGCCAGCACACAACTGAACAAGACCAGACGCTCTGTCGTTGAGCCTGTAAGCACCAGAAACGGTGGCGGCTCAATTATAGACATAATACACTAAATATTTTCTAATACTATGCAGCCGGATATCTGCTATCCGGTTCTGCAATTATTTTCAAAGGATATTCTTATCTGTATAAATTACTATTTTTAGCCATGAAAGTACTAGTTGCTACAGGTCACCTTGCCGAACAGACAGTAAGGGATGCGGTGGGAGTCAGTGCTGATGTACTGGTGGTTGATACCAAAATCGCGGCCTTTATCACACCCCGCAAGCTGCTGGCGGCTATTAAAAAGGATTTTCCCGACTTCGATGAATCCGAAGATAAGAATCTTGAATATGATCTGATCTTCATCCCCGGCCTGGTATCCGGCGATTTCTCACGGCTTTCAACTGAACTTGGCTGCAGTATCCGTCTTGGCCCCAAGCATGCCTATGACCTGTCCTTTGTCCTGCCTTTTGCTGATGACATTGAGTTCTCCACCGAGATTCCCGCATGTGAACTGCTTGCGGATGTCAGGCGTGAGATGGCCCTGGAGAAGATCACTGAACTCGAGGACCTGTCATCTCCCTCGACGGTTGTTGGCGGGCTGAAACTTGGCGGCAACTCGCGCATGAAGGTAATGGCGGAAGTGGTGGATGCAACAGGTCTGGACCCGGATTTGCTTTCAGAAAGGATAGAATCCTTTGTTAGAAAGGGTGCGGATATAATCGACCTTGGTGCATCCCTGCATGCGGAGCCCGATGATGTGGAGCGTGCTATCAGAGTTGCAAGGTCAGTTACATCATTTCCCGTAAGTACCGACACACTTGATCCCGAGCTGCTCACAAGGGCGCTGGAGGTGGGTGTCGACATAATCCTCAGCCTTGACAGCTCAAATATGGACATTATTGCCCCGAAAATTGCAGGCTCAGATGTGGCCGCTGTAGTAATACCGGATTCCGGGGAAGGTCTGGACAGTCTTGTAAGGAATATAGATGCTGCCCGCAGGCTGGGTGTTAAAAACATTATCGCCGATCCTGTACTTGATCCCATAGGCCATGATATCACCTCTTCTATTATCCGCTACAGCAGCTTCCATGATATGTTCCCGGATCTGCCTGTCTTCTTTGGCGTCGGTAATGTAACAGAGCTCATTGATGCTGACTCCACAGGAGTGAACGCAACACTGTGCGGCATAGCAGCAGATGTGGGTGCAAGCATATTATTCACACCGGAATACAGTAACAAGACCCAGGGTTCCATCGATGAGCTGAAAAAGGCCTCACAGATGATGCTGCTTGCAAAGGAGCGCAAAAGCTCTCCCAAGGACCTTGGTATCGACCTGATACAGATCAAAGAGAAGAGAAGGCGCACAGACTCCGATCTTCCCGAAAACTTCGTCCGGGCAAAGAAGAGCAAGATGTGGAAACTGGATCCCAGGGGAAGCATCAGAATAAGCATAATTCCTGACCGTTACGGAAAGGGTGGATGTATCCTGGCAGAACATGAAACTGCTTCCATTGCTGGCAGGACCGCAGGCGAGATCATGGATACCATTCTGGAAATGGACCTTGTTTCCAGGATGGAACATGCGGCCTATCTGGGACAGGAACTCAAAAAGGCGGAGATTGCCCTGAAATTCGGAAGAAGTTATTCTCAGGATGATGAGTTCTAGACAGGTAGCCTATCAAAATAATCTTTAAAATCATTTTACAGATGGTATATAATTAAATGTAATAGCATCATTATACGCAGCAGGTGTTAAAATGGAGCTTGAAAAACAGGACATGGACAAGATTGTTGCCGTTGTGGCAGCACGATATTTTGCACAGCAGGAATGGAAATGGGTAGATCTCAGAAATGATGTTTCTGTTATCCGCAAGGCATATGATGATCTGAAAGAGCAGTACGATGCCTATCCCTACATGAGCCTTGACTGGTATGTCAGCAATTCCGCCACCAAGAACATACACATGTGCGAAAGGTGGGAAGAACTGACAGATCTGATCGGTTTTCTGGAGGATTATGGGGAGTACTTCGACTTTCTGGTGAGGGATGCAAGGAAATCCTTCTGTATAACAAGCACCGACGGTGAGCTCGGTCCGGAACAGAAGAACGCCATAGCAGTTGCCAGAAGATTGAGGTGCAATGTCTTTGTCTTCAGGGTAGATGTACCGGAAAGTATAGGTTTTGAGCTGCTTCAGGTTGGCGGAGGGCTCTGAGGGTCTGTCGATCGTTAGCTTAATATCCGGGATGTCTTATTTCGGCCTACATTTATATATTATATTATTCATTATAGCCGAGTTGTAAAAAATTGTGCAACAGGTCATCCAGCAACGATTTGATGCATCTGGTAACACTTGTGTACAAAAATGATTAGAAATTACAGTATTCGTAGTAGTATTAATAAAGAGGAGTTAAAATATGGAAGCTTTAATTTATCTCGCCCCTCTTGCTGGTCTTATTAGTTTGTTATTTGCCGGCTTCTTTGCACGCAGTGTCCTCAAAGAGGAACCTGGTTCAGAGAAAATGCAGGAAATAGCAGGTGCTATCCAGGAAGGTGCGATGGCATACTTGAATCGTCAGTATAAAACAATCGCAGTAGTAGCTGTGATCCTTGCAGTGCTCATCTTTGCCCTGCTTGAAGATGGCAGTAAGATCGCAATCGGTTTCCTTGTTGGTGCTATCAGTTCAGCAGCAGCAGGATATGTAGGTATGAACGTGTCTGTCAGGGCAAATGTCAGGACTGCACACGCAGCATCAAAGGGTCTGCAGAAGGCAATGTCTGTTGCTTTCCGTGGTGGAGCTGTTACCGGTCTTGCAGTAGTCGGTCTTGCACTTATGGGTACAAGCGGCTTCTACATCCTTTACGGTAATGTTGACCTTGTAGTCGGATTCGGTTTCGGTGCAAGTCTTATCAGTCTTTTCGCAAGGGTTGGCGGTGGAATATTCACCAAGGCAGCCGATGTGGGTGCTGACCTCGTAGGTAAGGTCGAGGCTGGAATTCCGGAAGATGACCCGCGTAACGCCGGTGTTATCGCTGACAACGTAGGTGACAACGTCGGAGACTGTGCCGGAATGGGTGCTGACCTCTTCGAAACATACGTGGTCACGGTCCTTGCATCAATGCTTCTTGGATCACTTATCCTTGACTCATACGCAAACGCAATTCTTTATCCGCTAATCCTTGGTGCAGTGGCAATCTTCGCATCCATCATTTCCGTATTCTTCGTGAAGGTCGGCAGTGATGGCAAGATCATGAAAGCACTATATAAAGGAGTAGCAGTATCCGCAGTTCTCTCTCTTGTTGCTTTCTACTTCGTTACTACATATCTCATGGGAGATATGAGATTCTACTATGCAGCCCTGGTAGGTATTGTTATCATGGTCCTCATGGTAGTGATTACCGAATATTACACTTCAACTAAATTCCGTCCGGTAAAGACGATTGCCGCAGCATCCGAAACCGGCGCAGGTACAAACGTCATCTCCGGGCTTGCAATTGGTTTTGAGAGTACGGCAATTCCTGTAGTCGTTATCATTCTTGGTATCCTAGCCTCATTCTTCGTCGTAGGCGGAGGAGCAAATCCTGCTATTGGCCTTTACGGTATTGCCATAGCAGCAGCAGCAATGCTCTCTACCACAGGAATGATCGTAGCACTTGACTCATACGGACCCATCACCGACAATGCAGGTGGTATCGCAGAAATGGCAGGTATGCCATCCAACGTACGTAAGATCACCGATGCCCTCGATGCAGTAGGTAACACCACAAAGGCGGTCACAAAAGGATATGCGATCGGCTCGGCAGCACTTGGTGCGCTGGCTCTGTTTGCAGACTACACAGGGAAAGTAGACCTGACAGGTGACGCGCTCAGCCTCAGCAGGCCGGTGGTGCTTGTAGGTCTTTTCGTCGGTGGACTGCTTCCTTTTATCTTCAGTGCGGTAACAATGCAGGCTGTAGGAAAGGCAGCTTTCAAGATCGTTAACGAGGTTCGCCGCCAGTTCCGCGAGATCCCTGGTATCATGGAAGGAACTGCAAAGCCTGAATACGGTAAATGTGTGGACATTGTAACAGCAGCAGCGATCCGCGAGATGGCCGTACCGGGTGCACTTGCAATCTTCACGCCACTTATTGTCGGACTTCTGCTCGGACCTGCAGCCCTTGGCGGACTGCTTATCGGTATCATTGTCAGTGGTCTCTTGCTTGCACTTACAATGGACAACGGTGGCGGTGCATGGGATAATGCAAAGAAGCTCATCGAAGATGGTAAACACGGTGGAAAAGGCTCTGAAGCTCACAAGGCAGCTGTTGTCGGTGACACCGTTGGTGACCCGTTCAAGGACACATCCGGACCTGCACTCAACGCCCTGATCAAGGTGGTTAACATGGTAGCTATCCTGTTCTCCTCCCTGTTCATTGGCGCAGGTCTTTTCTAAAAAAATATTTGTTTCCGGCATTGCCGGAAATATTTTCTTCTTTTTTCTTTCTTATCTCAGTTTCTGATTATAAATTCTAAATAGCACTTTAGAAACTGATTTCCTGATAACTCATCAAAAATAACTAGCTGAAAATTCGAAAAAGTCTTCTTATGGGTCATATCAGAGCTTGAAGAAAAGTATGCGCGGGTTGGGGAGTGGGGGTTTAATGTATTTGGGGAGTGGGGTTTAGTGTATGAAAAAAGTACCCGCGCAATACGAGTTATTAACATGATTCTATTTAATTATTGCCGTCAGGACAAACATAATTAGTTTTATTTTACTTATTTAAAATACTTACGTCTAATTCGTAGCTATATTACTACACATTTTTTTCAACGCAAAAAATATAAAGTGACCGCCCATAGTGCACTTATCTCCGGAGAAGATTATCGATGACAGAAGATATCGGCACAATTATCAGCAGAGGATTCAGCACCTGGACCAGAAATCTTGTGATCTGTGTACCTTTTATTCTTGAAATACTCGTAACCGTGCTTCTTTCAATGCTGGCTGCCGTATTGTTTGTAATGGTACTTGTCATGCCTATTGTCTCAGGAAGCAATATGGATCCGGAACAGCTATCTCCCGAGGCGATGATGGCCATTCTTGAATCACTTTTCTCGGCCAATCTGCTTATACTGCTTGCCTTTGGTATTGTATTCCTTTTATTTTACACTCTTATCCAGTCTTTTTTCGCAGCAGGGGCCATCGGCATGTCCAAAGAGGCACTGGAAAAAGGTGATACGGGTATAGGTGATCTCTTTTCATATGGTTTGGAGAACTTCTTCAATCTCTTTCTGTTAAAAGTCCTGATATCGCTGCTGGTTATTGCCGGAGTCATCTTCCTTATCCCGGGTTTTCTTTCAATAGGGGATATCGGAAATATAATTAGCAATCCTCAAACAGCACTTGCAAGTACATCCCTGCTGGCTTTCGGTCTTATCCTGTGGTTACTCTATTTCATTGTCCTGAGCATTATACTGATATTTGTCGAATATGCTCTTGTGACAGATCATCTTGACCCTGTCAGTGCTATCGAGAAGGGTGTTTCTTTCTTTATGGCCAACAAGTTTCCAGCACTGGTGCTATGGGTACTGCTTATTGGCATATCTGTACTCTTTGTGATTATCGGTGAGGTCTTCAGTTACAGCGATATACTGGCGCAGATATGGACTTATGTTGATTTCGTGCTCACGGTCCTTGTAGTGAGGCCACTTATCACTATATGGTGGACACGCTTCTATCTCAACAGGAACGACAGAAAACTCTATTCATTTGATGAATACACGCTGGATAACTGACTCGTTCACTTTGACCTGCCCAGCAATTTGCATGCCTGGCAAACATCTGCAGTGCATGCCTGGCCACATATGCTGCACTCAGACAGACCTTCCTGCGGGAATTCCCTGCCGAGTATACCTGATATCTTATCAAAGCCACTGAGCAGTGCATACTTTGTGCCTGGGTGCTTTACTTCAAAATCGTTAAGTAGGACTCTTATTTCCTTACGCATGGCCTCATGTGAATACGGACATCCACCGAAACCAAGAGGCAGGTCATGCAGGTATGCATACAGGGCAACCTCTTTTTCAGGAATTTGTCTCAGGGGTTTCATGCGCAGGACAAGTCCCTCAAGCTCCTTGGGAGGTGCCAGTCTGACCATGCGTGACACATCACCTTTAAGGTGGTTCAAAAGTATGGTCTGGGCCTCGTCATCAAGATTGTGACCAATGGCAAGTCTGGTGGCACCGATCTCAAGTGCGGTTTTGTTAAGCAATGACTTTCTGAGTACACCGCAGTAGCTGCACGCTCCCTTTTCGCGCTTCATGGGTGCTATCTCATCCATTGTCCTGTCGTATTCTTCCTTAAAAGAACGAACTATCAATTCAATGCCCAGCTCATCGGTCAACTGCTTTGCCGACTCGATGGTCTGTGGCCTGTAACCTTCAATACCCTCATCTATGGAAATGCCCACAAGCCTGATATCCGGCCTCATTCCGAATATCTTATGCAGGATGTACAGCGTTGTACTGCTGTCCTTGCCACCGCTCAGGCCCACGGCGATGGTTTCGTTCCTTTTGATACTGTAATGTTTTCTGATGGTGAGTTTTATCTTCCGTTCGACATCATCTGTGAAATGTTTCCTGCACAGGTGCATACCCGAATATTTCTGATAGATGATGGCGTCCTTATTGCATTTGTCACATTTGAGCGTCATAGGTTCTGTCCAAGCAACGGGATATTGGTATAAAAAGCTGTCCTGTATTCCAGTTCTTATTTCTGCGGGAACAAAAAGAAAAAATTAAATAACTGCTGAATATTCTTCCTACAAAACCAAGGAATATTAAAATGAGCCCGTTCGGTGAGATATCTTTTGTAATCTTCATTGTTTCAGTATTTGCAGGCTATTCCCTTGGAGTGTTCTCAGGTCTTGTCCCGGGAATACATACCAATAATTTTGCCCTGGTACTGCTTGCACTCTCGCCGGTAATGTCTGATTATGGAATACCTGTGTTCTATGTTGCGGTAATGATACTTGCAAACTCTGTGGCTCACAGCTTCCATGACATTATACCTGCAATCTTCCTTGGAGCTCCGAGTGATGATATGGCATTGGCGGTACTTCCCGGACACACTCTCCTGCTCGAGGGAAGGGGAGCAGAAGCCATCAGGCTGTCCGCACTTGGCAGCGCAGGTTCTGTAGCCTTTGCAGCAGTTCTGGCATTGCCACTCTCAATGCTGTTCAAGAGTGCTTACGGGCTGATACAATCCTATCTTGCCTGGATTCTGATAATTGTAGTGATTGTAATGATTCTGACTGAAAAAGGTGAGTTTATCCATGGTCAGGGTTCGCTGTCCCGCTGGAAGTTCAGGTCCTATGCATTGCTGGTGTTCTTGCTGAGCGGTTCCCTGGGTGTGATTGCCTTTAACACGGAATACCTGATGAGACCTGTTATCAGCATGGGCGAACCATCGATATTGCTGCCATTGCTCAGTGGCCTTTTCGGTTCTTCACAACTGATCATAAGTCTGATGTCATCTCCCGTAATCCCCGCCCAGTTGGGCTATCGCATTGATCTTGAAAGAAAACGTATATTCAGGGGTATATTCATTGGCGGACTTTCCGGCTCTCTGGTTGCCTGGATGCCAGGCATATCTTCTTCCGTTGCAACGGTCTTTGCCAGGCTTTTCATACGACAGGAACCTGAAGAAGAATGGGAAGGGCATGGTAGACACGAAGACCCTGCTTCCATACTTGATCCGGCAAAGGAGTTCATTGTTTCGGTATCCGGTGTGAACACATGTAACGCGATATTCGCACTGGTCGCCCTTGCGGTGATCGGAAAATCAAGGAACGGGGCAATGGTTGTGGTGGATGGTTTGCTTGGAGGTATGGAACCTGGTACCTCCTCCATGATACTCTTTCTGTGTGCGGTATCACTGACCGCACTTCTCTCATACTTTTCCACGATCTATATAGGCGATAGGGTCCACAACAGGCTCTCCGATATGAACTATCCTGTTTTGTGTTACACTGTCCTGGCAGTTCTTTCGGTTATTGTAGTTCTTTTCACAGGTGCCTATGGGATTGTTATATTTGCGATTTCAACTTCAGTGGGCATGCTTGCGCCATTTCTGAAAGTACGCAAGAGTAATGCCATGGGTGTGATTCTCCTACCGGTGATACTATATTTCCTGTGATTTCAAATAATTCAAAAGAGTATAAAAAAGAATAAGCGTATTTTAATCCAGCAGCTCGGTATCATAATGCGAGTACGGCGGAGAGCAACAGCAAAGTATCTTCAGAGCTACGTCCCCGATGTTCCTGATACTATGGACCTCTCCGGGAAGAATGCATATTGTATCGCCAGTCTTTATCTCGAAGTTCTGTCCTTCGATGGTTATGCGCCCGCTGCCTTCTGTAATATGATATATTTCCTCAGATCTGTTATGCCTGTGGGGTATGGTTGAGCTGCCCACCGGAACAGTGGCCTCGGCAAGGCTCTGGGCCTGGTTTCCATGAACTTCGGGATGCATTAGTTCTCGAATGGAAGAGCCATCTTTTGTTATATATGGCTCTATATCCTCTTGTGTACTCTTAATTGGCATCCTGACAATCCAAATCAGGTTTCTTTTTCAAAGTCCCGAATCATAGCAAGCATATTATCCTTGATGATCGTAACCGAGTCAACCCATGGTCCTCCGACATCTATGGGTGCAAGGCCTTTGAAATCGGCTTCAACAAGCTCGGTGTCATAGGGTATTTCCCCGAGCACCGGGATTCCAAGCTTTTCCAGGTGGGGCTTGATATTGGCAGAAGTTCCCTTATTGATGACGGCAGCAAGGTTCCTGATATCTATACCTTCGGAGAGTTCTTTGATGCGCTGGGCCGTTTCAATGGACCTCATGCCGGGTTCCACTACGATTATCATAAGATCGATACCTCTGGTGGTACCCCTGCCCAGGTGCTCGATACCTGCCTCCATATCAAGTATGACCGCACTTGTGTCTTTCAGGACCACATGGCGCAGGAACGCACGCAAGAACGCCGATGCAGGACACATGCAGCCACTTCCACCTTTTTCAACTGTACCCATGACCAGCATTTTAACATCATCCGGGCCCACGACCCCGAACTTGTCTACAATATCATCGACCTTTGGATTGAACTTGAACATGCCCCCGGTCTCCCCGGCTCTTTCTTCAATAAGGTCCTTAAAATCTGTAAGGGGCTGGGGTGGGTTTTTCACACCAAGGGATGATGCCAGGTTCATGTCGGCGTCAGCGTCAATGGCAAGCACATCATAGCCTTCCCTTGCAAGCATGCGTGCAAGTGTGCCTGAAAGTGTTGTCTTGCCAACTCCACCTTTTCCGGTAATTGCGATCTTAACCATGCTTTTCAAGTCGGGACTTATACAAATTATATTTTCCGGTTTACAGGAAGCAGGGTATAAGGCAGCCGAGTAAGTTTGAGGTAGATTCTAAATATCCCTCACGACCCTGAAACCAAGAACGTTCAGGCTGCTGTCAGCATCAAGCTGTCCTCTGAACGAACTCTGGCAGATCTTCGGCCCATCCATCCAGCTACCGCCTCTTCCGACTTTTATGTTAGTATTCGTATCTTCCCATGCGCTTCCGTCTGCAGGTGCACCTTCGTAATTGTCATGCCAGCTATCCCGGGTCCATTCCCAGACATTGCCGTGCATATCATACAGTCCCCACTGGTTGGCCTGCTTTTCTCCCACAGGGTGGGTCGTAGCATTTGAATTGAGGGCACACCATCCACATGTGTCGGACCATCCGTACTTATCAAGATCGTCTGCATCCTCGGTGAAAGAGAACTTGCCGGTGCTACCGGCTCTTGAAGCGTACTCCCATTCGGCTTCTGTGGGTAGCCTGTATTTTGTTGTGCCTTCCATCTCATTGAGTTTGTCGATGAATTCCTGTGCATCATTCCAGGACACCTGCTCAACCGGCCGGTTGTCATCTTTAAAGAAGGAAGGGTTCTCTCCCATGACTGCGGTCCATTCCTCCTGTGTGACCTCATATATGCCCATGTAGAATGGTTCGGAGATGCTGACTGCATGATATGGGTCATCAAAGGCTACAATGGGTGTTGAATCTGATCCCATGGAAAATTCACCTTCAGGTATGAGTACGAACTCCATTCCAAGGGAATTGTTATAGGTCGTTTCTAATTCTCCACTGCTGCTCTCTATGCATCCCGGTAAAAGGAGTGCCGAAATTATAATGAGGATGATAGAGCATTCTTTAACAGGTATCTTATTTGAATAAATGATCATGTTCAACACCAGTGACCCGATGCTGATTCCTGTATAAATAAGTGCTCTATTTTATCTATATATGCATAATTAGGTATATATTTATATTAAAAAATAGAAGGTAACAAATGATGCATTATTAGATCATTCTATAGTAGAAATCAGTTCAAGCATCTCCTCAATCTCCCTGTTACCGTCTATGGATAGCAGATCTGCTTCCACGGATCCGATGTTTACAGGCAGGCTTCCGTTTGGAGTCATACCTATAACAATTACGCTTGAATCCTCATCCTCGAATGCTGTTACAACTCCAAGTACATTCAGGCTGGAATTCTGGCCAGCAGATCCTGAATATATTGATACTGAAACAACCGAACCGTCTTTCATTGTCAACTCTCTTGTATCTGTTTTGCTGAAACTGCGGACATTGTTCTGTTCTGACATATCATTCACGTTGCTGTCTCTCAGTTTTGATATCAGGTCAGTGGGGATCTTTGCTCCTCCGGGGAGGGTTATGCGATTGGTCCTGATCCAGGCCTCTGTCATCGGAACTTCCGGGGCGAAGGGGACATTGTAAGCCTGCTTGAATTCTTCCCTCTGCTCTTCTATCTCAGAAGCAAGTCGATCATTTTTGTATCTCTCGACAGTGCTTTTGAAACTGATAGCA
>JAALLP010000135.1_pt1 | contig 14680 bp, 14 predicted proteins | sample 7245951 | NCBI WGS metagenome assembly JAALLP01 (sample SAMN13049199, study PRJNA578106) | oil field metagenome | isolation source: filtered produced water from oil reservoir B6 | place: USA:offshore Texas | collected 2016
TGCTCCAGCTGATAAAACTAATGACAATAAAGACATAAGTATAACCATTAATCTTTTCACGATATAGCCCCCTTTATGTAGTGCTCTGCTGCTACGCTATTGTTACAGGCTATATCCGCTTCGCTTGAAAAATGATTTTACAGTATTAATTTATTTAGGAGATTAATATATGCCGACCTAATTACCAACTTAATCATTAAATCTGACTATTTTTCTATTGATGGCATCCAAGGTTGCCTTAACTATACTTTCCTTTTCATCCTTTCTGACAATTGCACTGCCAACTAAAAGCTCTTCTGTTCCAGAGGATGTTATAAAACCGATGGCGGTGATAATTACATCTTTTTTAGCTAGAGTTATCCTTTCTATATCTTCAACGACAAAGGTATTGGAAATATTGAGAAGGCTATGGATACAATCAAGTGTAGCCAATGATAACAATCTATAGGAGTTTATTGTGGTATTTGTTCCTTTAGCATTACCTTCGATAATTTCATTGCCTTTTTGCAGTAAAACCTTTACTTCTGCTATATTGCCAAGGGTAGAATAATTAATGGAATTAATCCTTAGCCTGAAGTCGTTGTTGAGATTTTGTTTGAAATTAATTTGAGCAATGCTGATTTTTTTATGATCGATATCTATTCCAAACTTGGCAGTGAGAGCTGACTGGATGTCTCTGGAAATTTGTTTAGGATTTCTGCTGGTATCTGATAGAACGTGTATTTCTTCTACTTCGTTATTGTCGTCTAATACTATTTTCGAAGATATGACTTCAGGCAGATTATTTATAATTTCCTCCATTGAAACTGCAGAGATTATATTATCCTTATTATTCATAGTATCCTCCTGGCACTGAGATAAATTTCCTTATAATTCTTTATAATTCTATTAATTTTTCAAATTCCCTTCTATATTTTATAAAAATTTAATAAAAAATATAAAACCCGCCGATACAGGCGGGTATTTCACTTAATCTATTTTTAATCACCATAGTTTAATCTTCCTTGTAATCTAATTATAATATTTTTTCCTCAATCTACTTAAATTATCAAATTTTATTCTATATAAATCTCCAACTTGTAATTTTAATAAATAGAAATAATGCCTCTATATTAAAATAAGAACCTTATAAATTAACTTATCTTAATGGCTAATATGGATATAATTTTTATATGTATGGAAAATATTTTTTTTGTTTTGGTAAAGAGGAAATTGAATAAATATGTAGAAGGTTAATGTAGAAGATTAATAATTAAGCAAAATTTGACATTTGCATTTAATAATATATATATATTCTATTGAGAGGATAGATGCAAGATGAAGAAAAACTTGGCAAAAAAGTTATTTGATGTTGAAGATCTTATAACTAAAATTTTAAATATCTACAAGAAACAACTAAGCATAGATGATGGTACAGAAGCTATATTGAGATATTCTATTCGACTAGTTATAAGTACTATGTTAAGCTATAGTTTAGCTCTGCTACTTGCATTATTATTTGGAACGTTCTACTACGTATTATTTATAATGCTGACTTTTTCAACACTTAGAGTTTTTTCAGGAGGAGCCCATTGCTCCAATATGGGAAATTGTGCTACTTACGGGGCTGTAGTCTCAAACATATTAGGTCTAGTAGCACAAAAAAACCAGCTTACAAAAGTTTTTATGTTAACTATGATAATAATAGCTTTTGTATTTTCATTGTGGGCTATAAGTAAATACGCTCCTGCCGACACTCCTGGAAAACCTATTACTACAAAACTAAAAAAAGAAAGGCTTAGAAAAAAGTCTTTGATAGTAGTATGCGTATGGTTCTTAGGATGTGTTCTATGGTATACTTATTTTAGTGAAGTCAAAACAATAGTATACGCGTCTACTATTGGAATACTTTGGCAGTCATTTACACTGACAAAGACAGGATATAAGTTCTGCCATGTATTCGATAATATTCTAGATTTTATTTTTAATAAAAAGGAGGAGTCTATATGCTAAGAAAATTATTACAACTATCTATAGCCGTACTTACTTTCATAGCTTTTTCAAATGTAGCTGCAGCAACAAGTACTATAGGATATCAACCGGAGTTACCAGAACAACTTAGAGAAGAATAGCTAAATTTTTCTATAACGATTTTTATTACTGGGAGTGAAGTAGTGTATGGCTATACAAGTTTTAGATAAGATATTTGCTTTTATCATAGAAGGCTTCTTTATGGCAGGAGCGGGCCTTTCAATATTAGGAATACGTCTTAAATTTAAAAAGATGCTTCATATTGCAGGTATATACGGTATCATTGTATATGCTGTTCGAAAATTTTATATAATAAATGAAATACCCTTTGGCACTCATATTTTCATATTATGTGTCAGTTTTGCATTACTAATTAAGACAATAGGAAAACAAAATATAATGGTCAGTTTTATTGCATCATTGTTTTCTATTTTATTAATATTTTGGGGAGAAGGAGTATTTTTATTTCCTATATTAAAATTTTTTGAAATAAATCCCCAAACTTTGACATTAAAACATGGAGGTACAATATTAGCTATTTTGATATCAGATATTATTTTAATAGCAGTTTTTTTAATGAGTTATATATTTAAAGTTAGAATAATAGATTTGGGAAGCTTTAAAGAAACAAAAAACTAAAGAAGCAAAAAGCTCATGAAGGTGTTAGAAATGAAGATACAGACGAAGGCATATATATTAGTAGTATTAATATTGTTGCAAAGTATGATAGTAATGTTTTTAACAAATGGGTTTATTTTAGATTTGATGGGAAAAATAATTGTAAATTTTCAATACCCATATTTTATAGGTATTATGCTAAATATATTTGGGCTTGCTGCTATTTTTTGCGTGTTTTACATTCTTAATTTTTTGAAAAAAGAACAGCAATCGATTGAAAAATTAAATCATTCGAAGGAAGTTATTGAAGCATTAAGAGGACAGAAACATGATTTTAATAATCATTTAAATGTAATAGCTGGAATGATACAGCTAAATAAAACTGAAAGAGCTTTGGATTATATATACAATATCTGTGGAAAGACAAATGAAATATTTTCAATTTCCAAAATTGATAATATAGAGGTCAGTGCAACTTTATATAGGAAGTGTGCTATCGCAGAAAGCAAGGGTATAAACGTTGAAATAGATATTAGTTCATCCTTAGAAAACTTAGCCATAGATTCAATTGAAATTTCTAAGATACTATTTAATTTACTTGATAATGCCATTTATGAACTGGAAAATTCCATGGAAGAAGAAAAAATATTGACCATAGATATCTGGGAACAGGAGGATAAATATATAATTGCTATAGGCAACTCAATTCCAATTTTGCCGCCAGAACTATATGATGAAATTTTTAAGAGGGGATACTCTACTAAAGGTGGAGATGGGCACGGATATGGACTTAGTATCGTAAAAGGGGTCGTAGAGAAAAACGGAGGAAAAATAACTGTGGAAAGTTATGAGGGAATAGGAACAATATTTACTGTTTTGCTTCCAAAAGCTAAAAAAATTGAAACTGCTTAAGCTGTATCTTAACTGTTCACTAAGGATTCTCACTGAAGCCTTAGTTTTTTTATTGGTAAGGTAATAGGTAACAGGTTACGGGTTACGGGGATCAAAAATTAAGAATTAAGAATTAAAAGATGAAAAACAGGAGAAAGAAAATAGAATAAAGGAGATAAGTGATAAGTAGCAGATAATAGGAAAGACCCTAAAGAACGACTAGGATTTGCCAAGAGCCAAGAGCTAAGAACTAAGAACTAAGAGCTAAGAGCTAATCAGGGCTACCAACTACGAACTACTAACTACGAACTAACAAAGCGTCGTCAGACGCCTTTGTTCTGGATCGGCAAACAAATGTTTGGCATAATTATAGGTGGGGGTGCTATATTATGGAGCGAAAAATAATACATGTGGATATGGATGCATTTTTTGCTGCTGTAGAGCAAAGAGATAATCCAAAACTCAAAGGAAAGCCTGTGATTGTAGGAGGCAGAAGTGATAGAGGCGTAGTTGCCACCTGTTCCTATGAGGCTAGAAAATATGGGGTTCACTCTGCAATGCCTACTTTTATTGCAAAGCAAAAATGCCCTAATGGTATTTTTTTGCCTACGAGACACAAGAGGTATAAAGAAGTATCAAGGGAAATTTTTGAGATTTTCTATGAGTTGACGGATTTAGTAGAGCCCCTATCAATAGACGAAGCATATTTAGATGTTACAGAGGTTAAAGAAAATGCTTTAGATATAGCTTGGCACATTAAAAGAGAAGTGATGAAAAGAAGTGGTCTTACTATTTCAGTGGGAATTTCTTATAATAAGTTTTTGGCAAAACTTGCTTCCGATTGGAATAAACCCAATGGTATTAAAATTATAACCCAGAATATGGTACCTGATATTTTAAGACCTTTATCTATTAGTAAAGTATATGGAATAGGGAAAAAGTCTGCAAACAAATTAAATAAAATTGGCATTTTCACTATAGATGATTTGATGAAGCTTCCTAAGCAATATCTTATAGACTTTTTTGGCAAATATGGAATTGAGATATATGATAGAATTCGAGGAATAGATACTCGGGAGGTAAAACCTAGTAGAGAGATAAAATCCATAGGTAGGGAAACTACTCTTAAGGAAGATACAATGGATAGAGAAATATTAAAAAAATTTTTACTGGATTTTTCCAAAGATATTTCAGGTTCCTTAAATAAAAGAAATTTATCTGCAAAAACTATAACTATAAAGATTAAAACCTCAAGCTTTGAAACCCATACAAAAAGCAAGACCATTCTTCAATATACTGATTCAGCTGAAGAGATTTTTCATGTAGCATTAGATATTTTAAATCAGATTGAAATAGGAGAGGGAATAAGACTTATAGGACTTACAACCTCGAACTTTTCAGATAGTGAATTGGAGCAGTTAACTTTTTTTAACTATATTGACTAGGATAAAATTTTGCAGTATTTACTTTTAACTATATGCATAATATAATTTAACTCGACTTACTAGTTCCTTATAAATATCCTTAAATAATCCTCTTCAGGCTCCGTAGAAGAGCTGTTTTAATACAAAACATTTAGAGCTTTTCAAAGTCGCTTCAGAGGAAATATTGAAGGATATTTAAAGCTATGTTATTAGTTAATTTGGAAAAAGTTAATTTATCTAACAAACAAAATATAGAAAAAAGTGTAAGGAGGAGTTTATAAATGCCAATTAAAGGATGGATTCTCTACAGACCCTTTAAAGAAAGAATAAAGCAGGATAGTTACGAAAACAAAAGATTTTTAGAGGTGGCAAGGGAGAACGATATAGATTTAAAAATATTATACCCGGAGCAACTGGATTTGATCGTTACTAAAGATGGTAAAAAATCAATTTTTGTAGATGCAGAAACTGTAGATTTACCGGATTTTGTTATTCCACGAATGGGCTCCCACACTACTTATTTTTCATTAGCAGTTTTAAGACATCTTGAAAAACTAGGCGTACATATAGTCAATCCTCCCCATAGCATAGAAGTAGTTAAAGACAAACTTTATACTCAGCAAATTCTTGCTACAAACAATCTTCCGGTACCTAGAACGATGCTGGTAAGATTCCCTGTAAATGAGGATTTAGTTGAAAAGCATCTTGGATTCCCTGTGGTGGTTAAGACCATCCACGGTTCACAAGGTAGCGGTGTATTTCTCGCTCAGGATAAAGGTAGTTTTAAAGACTTGATGCAGCTTATAAACTGCACCAATACAAATATGAACATTATTATACAGGAATTTATAAAGGATAGCTATGGAAGGGATCTTAGAGTATTGGTTGTAGGAGGTAGAGCCATAGGATGTATGGAAAGAAGTGCGGCCGATGGAAGCTTTAAGGCTAATTTTTCCCAGGGGGGCAAAGTTCAAAATTTTGAGCTTAATGCAGAAATCGAGTGGTTAGCTACTGAAAGCGCTAAGATATTAGGACTGGATGTAGCAGGTATAGATTTGTTGTTTGCCGGAGACCACTACAAAATCTGTGAGGCAAATTCAGCTCCTGGATTTCAAGGCTTTGAGCAGGCAACTAAGATAAATGTAGCTGAGGAGATATTTAACTATATCAAGATAAGATTTAACTTGCTGTAGTTAACAATATAAGGGATGACAATTGTCATCCCTTATATTGTTATTTTGTACTAGTGAAGGAACTCAAACATTAAAAAAAAAATTGCAGGTATAAAACAAAGTAAATTCAAGGGATGCAAGAAATTACAAACTTTTACCAGTTAAATATTAAAAAGGCTAACAGCTAACTGCTGACCGATCATGGCAAAAAGGTGAAGGGCCGCAAGAAAGACCCTAAAAAACGACTAGGATTTGCTAAGAGCTAAGAGCTAAGAACTAAGAGCTAATCAAGGCTACCAACTACGAACTACTAGCTACGAACTAACAAAGCGTCGCCAGACGCCTTTGTTTATAAGTAACAGGTAACAGGTGACGGGGGCCGATAACCGGTAACCGAGTAGCGAAAACCGATTTAGTTCTCTTTTTTTGATTTGTAGTCTTACTTCCTGCCTTTCGCACTTTATGGGATACGTATCGTTGAAATAAGAGTCTATCGATATTGTCGTTTGTATATAAAAGACCGTTCTGATTTATTGGATAAGCGTTTTTTGACAGTGCCATGGTAGCAACGCCGTAATCCTGGGTCACTATAATATCGCCTTTATTTATTTTGTTAATAAGCACTAGATCCGCTGCATCCTTCCCTTTACCAACTACAATTACTTCTGAATATTCATCATCTATAATATAGCTTGTATCGGTAACCATTAGTACTGAGATGCCATATTCCTTGGCTATACTTACTATGATATTTTTTACTGGACATCCATCGGCGCCAACAAGAATTTTCATGAGCTTCTCCTTTAATTTTAAACTATAAATTATCCATTTTTCATGGTGACATTAATAATCATTTTACATTAAACTTGTAATAATGCAAGGGCGATGTGATTTGGAAAGGATATTTTATTATATTTTATTACGAAAGAACAACCATGTTGTCAAGTGTAAGTGAAAAATTTATAATTAATCTTTTGTGTTAATTAATTCTGCTAAAGCAAGCTAAGCAGCCTTAAGATTTCTGCTGAGGCGACTTTCAAGGGCTATTTTTCCAGCTAAGTGTTCTAATTCTAAAGGAAAACAGTCCTTCATCGGAGTCCGAAGCAGATTTTTATAGGCTGCTACTATCTGGAACTAGCATAATAAGTTAATTAGTATTTATTGTAACTCATAATGGTGTCCAGCTCTTTTCTCTGTTTTTTTCTTATATTAGATTGTTCCGGATAGCCTAAAGTTATAACTAAAGCTATCCTATTTTTATTTGGAACATTTAGGAGATCTTTTATTTCCTTTTCCTTGAACCAGCCTATCATGCAGGTGCCAAGACCTTCTTCTGTCGCCTGAAGACAAAAATGCTCAGCAGCTATACCTATATCAATTAGATAATAGGGTATATTTTTAACCATTCCTCCAAATTTGGCAGCTAAGTTTCGATTTTCAGAAACCACCACTACCAAAACAGGAGCAGAAAGTGCAAACCTATTAAAGGATACCACCTTACTGAAGGTCGCCTTGGCTACCTTTTCACGAAGTTCGGGCTTATCAACAACTATAAACTTCCAAGGCTGCGAATTACAGGCGGAAGGTGACAATCTTGCAGCCTCAAGGCAGCGTTCGATTTTTTCCCTTTCCACCCTTTTTTCTAAGTATTTTCTTACGCTTTGACGATTTGTAACTAACTCTAAAAAATTCATAATAAACCTCCTTAGTAATAATAAACAATAAAGTTTTAAAATACGTAATAAAAATCATTCTGTATTAATATAGTTTTGATATAGACACAGGTTTATTTTAAAAATATTTTTTTTAAATATTTATTTTTTAAATAGCAAATAAACCTTTACATTGTTTAATTATATTTCCGAATAATGGGGTGATGTAATGGAACAAAGCTACATAATATTATTGTTTATCCTTATCTTAGGTCTATACCTAAAAAACGATTCTCTTGCAATTGCAAGTTCAGTTCTCATTTTATTAAAGCTTTTAAAGATGGATATCCTCTTACCTAAACTAGAGGCAAATGGGCTTAAAATAGGTCTTATGTTCTTGACAATAGGCTTTTTAAGCCCATTAGCCCAGGGTAAATATTCCATAGAAGATGTCGTGGTATCCTTAAAATCTCCTATTGGGGTATCTTCTATAATAAGTGGAGCATTAGTTATATTATTTACCCAAAAAGGATATAATCTACTTACGTCAGAGCCAGCGGTTGTGATACCAATTATATTTGGATCAATTGTGGGACTAATTATATTTAATGGCGTCCCAGTAGGACCTTTAGTTGCATCGGGAATGGCGTTAGTTATATATAATCTATATAAATTTGTACTGAAAATTTTTTCGTGATTATCTTCTCAATATGTATTTAATAATTTTTTATAGATAACAAAGTTCAAGGTTAAATTTATTAGGATTTTGAGAATTCTTCTGGCTCATGTGAAGATTTGTTGCTTTATATAAATAAAAGATAGAAGTAGCAACAAATACTTCAAAATCGCTCAGAAGGAAACCTCAAAATCCCTAGCGTAATATAAATTCAATCCTAAATTTGTTTATCTATAAGATAAATTTAAAATAAAAGCTTCTTTTAATGATTGATTTTGATTTCTATTAATATTATAATAAAAATACGAGTCGAGTAAATTTTTTTTGAATCAACTGACTGACCAGTCAGTACAAATTGTAAATTAGGAGGGTACAATAATAATGAAGAAAGTCATTCCACTAATTTTAATAATGATTTTAGCAATAGGTGCTTTAAGTGGCTGTGCTAAAAAAGGAGAAGAACCAACAGTAAATGCGGAAAATAAGGAGGATGCAGTGCCAGTAGAGATTATAAATCCTTCCCAGAGAAATGTTGCCATCTCCCATACACTTTCTGGTAAGCTAAGTGCAATCCAGGATGTGATGATTATGCCGGAACTTTCATATCCCGCTAAGGTAACTAGTGTAAATGTAGTGCTGGGAGAGAGGGTATCAAGGGGACAGGTGCTTTTTGTTCTCGATGATGAAAATATAAGGAAGCAGATTGAACAGGCCGAAGCAGCCTATAATGTTGCAAATAAAAATTTGGAAAGCACAAGAGAAAAGATAGAAAACGCAAAGGTTAATTTTGAGAGAATAGAAAGACTTTATAAGGAAGGTGCTGTATCAAAGCAGCAATATGAACAGGCTAAGCTTAGTGCTTCCAATACTTCAATTGAAGCACTGGAGGCACAGGTAAATCAGGCAAAAATAGTTCTTGAACAGGCACGTTCAGAACTAGAAAAAACCATAGTAAAGTCTCCAATTAACGGATATGCTGCAGATGTCAACGTTCAAGAAAATGAATTTGCTTCAAGCAGTCAACCGGCTATGAGAATAGTTAATACAGATAAATTAAAAGTAAACGTTGGTGTTTCTGAACAAATAATTAATAAGATATACAAGGATCAGAAAGTTGATGTTAAGGTTAAAGTAGCTACAGACCAAATATTAAAGGGAACAGTTAAAGCTGTAAGCCCTGTACCTGATCAAAGAACCCAAATTTATCCTGTTGAAATTGAGATAGACAATGCAGATAATCTCATAAAGCCAGGGATGTTTGCAGAAATACTTTTTGACATTGAAAAACGAGACAATGTTTTGGCGATACCAAGCGGAGCAGTACAAGAAGATAACGGTAAAAAATATGTATATGTAGTTGAAAATGGTATAGTTAAAAAACGAGATATTGAGATTGGCCTTGATAATGGAAATTATGTAGAAATCAAAAGTGGATTAAAGGAAAAGGATAAAGTAGTAGTAAAAGGCCAAAATTATGTTGAAGATGGTGAAAAAGTTAAAGTTGTAAGGGGTGACAAATAATGAAGCTTTCATCCATATCGGTTAAAAGACCCGTTACAACCTTGATGATGGTATTTATCATTCTTACCCTAGGTTTTGTAGCTTTTACCAAACTGCAGGTTGACCTTTATCCAGAGATAGAGGTTCCCGTGGCTATTGTAGTAACAGAATATGAAGGTGTAGGACCTCAGGAGATAGAGACTCTCATTTCAAAACCATTAGAACAGAGCTTAAGTACAGTAAGTAATATAGAGAGAGTTCGATCAGTTTCATATGAAGGCGGCTCGACGGTAATTGTTGAATTTAATTTTGGAACAGATATGGATTTTGCAGCCCTTGAAATGAGGGAAAAGGTAGATCAAGTAAAAGGATTTCTGCCCGATGACATAAGCGATCCTATAGTAATGAAGATAGACCCTAATGCATTTCCCATAATGCAATTAGCTTTTACAAATGGAGAAGACTTAACCCAGCTTCAAACTTTGATAGAAGATAAAATACAAAATCGTATAGAAAGAATAGAAGGAGTTGCCTCTGCTGATATATCCGGAGGTTATGAAGATGAAATTAGAATAAAAGTTTTCCAAGAGAAGCTAAATGGATATGGGTTATCCCTTGAGCAAATAGCAAATATGCTAAGAAGAGAAAACTTAAATCTTCCCGGAGGAGAAGTTTATAAAGGAGATAAAGAGCTTCTTGTTAGGACGACAGGAGAATTCAAAAGTATAGAGGAAATAAAGGATCTACCCATAGTATTATCATCAGGTGGAATAGTCTATTTAAGAGACTTGGCTGATATACAGCTAACTAAGAAAGATGTATCTGCTATTAACAGGATGAATGGTAGATCGTCAATTAGTATGTCCGTGCAAAAAGAATCAAATGCAAATACAGTATTAGTAGCTCAACAGGTAAAAAAAGAAATAGAAAAAATCAAGAAAGAATTCCCGAATTTAAACATTAAAACAATTCTAGACACATCTAAATTTATTGAGGATTCTATTAACAATACTGCTAAGAATGCAGTAGCAGGTGGGATTTTGGCAGTTGTAATACTTTATCTGTTCTTAAGGAATATAAGAAGTACATTTATTATTGCAACAGCTATCCCAATTTCTATCATAGCCACCTTTACAATATTATATTTTTCAGGAATTACCATAAACCTAATGACTTTAGGAGGACTTGCATTAGGTATAGGTATGCTTGTTGATAATGCCATAGTTGTTCTTGAAAATATATACAGATTTAGAGAACAAGGGCATTCTAGAGAAGAAGCAGCAAAAAAAGGTGCTGATGAGGTAGGAATGGCCGTTTTAGCCTCTACATTAACTACTATTGCAGTATTTTTACCAATAGTTTTTACTGAAGGCCTTGCCTCAATGCTATTTAAGGAATTAGCTCTTACGGTTACATTTTCATTGCTGGCATCCTTATTTATATCCCTAACACTTGTACCTATGTTGTCTTCTAAAATATTAAAAGTAGAGAAAAAGCATAGTAAAAGAAAGTTTGGAATTTTGACTAAGGTTTTTGACATTTTTGAAAGATTCTTTGAAAGATTAGAGGGACGGTATAAAAAGATATTGACCTTTTCCATAAGTCACAGGAAAACAACTATTTTTATTGCTATTGCTATTTTTGTGACTTCGATAGCTACTATACCTTTTGTTGGTAAAGAATTTTTTCCAGCTATGGATGAAGGCTTAATAAGAATAGAAGCAAAGCTACCGACGGGATCAAGCTTATCACAAACAAATGAGATAACAAGTAAAATTGAAGAAAAAATAAAAGATATTGACGAAATAGACATATTAAGTGTTTCCGTTGGAGGAGCAAGTAGCTTCAGCTTTGCAAGCTCTTCTAAAGAGAATATAGCAAATCTTGATGTAATTTTGCTCGATCTAGAGAAAAGAGAGAGATCATCGAAGGAAGTAGCAGATGAGATAAGAAGGTTAACTCAAGATATATCAGGGGTTGAAATAGAAGTAACTGCTTCATCTGGCGGTATGGGAGGGGGAGAAAACTCACCTATATCTATAGAAATCAAAGGCGATGAGCTAGATGAATTAAAGAAAATATCTGATGACTTTGTTAAAATAGTTTCTGATGTTGAAGGAACAAGAGAAGTAAAATCAAGCTATGAAGAAGGAAAACCTGAAGTTAGAATTAAACTTAAAAGAAAGATTGCCTCTAACTTTGGTCTAACTGCAGGGCAGGTGGCTTCAGCAGTAAGGGCTTCTATATCCGGAACTACAGCTACAAAGTATAAATATAATGGAACTGAAATAGATGTAAAAATAGTTGGAGATGACCAAATAAAGCAAAGTTTATATAATTTAGAAAACCTACTGATCCCAACGCCATTGGGAACCAGTGTTCCCTTAGGACAAATAGCTTCTTTAGAAGTGGCAAAGGGACCAAGTACAATCAATAGAGCGGACCAGGTGAGAACCGTTACCATAACTAGTCAAATTTCAGGAAGAGATTTGGGAACTATTTCGAAGGAGATAAATCAAAAGCTAATTGAGTATCAACTGCCATCGGGTTATGAGTATAAGTTTGGCGGAGAAAGGGAAGACATGATAGAATCCTTTAGAAACCTAGCTCTAGCTCTGTTACTTGCTATACTTTTGGTTTATATGATTCTTGCATCCCAATTTGAATCATTGTTAAACCCTTTCATTATAATGTTTACAGTACCTTTAGCTATCGCAGGGGGAAGTTTGGGATTATTTATAACTGGAAGAACTCTAAGTGTACCTTCAATAATAGGCGGAATCATGCTGGCGGGTATAGTTGTAAACAACGCTATAGTACTGGTGGATTATATCAACACCCTTAGAAATAGAGGAATGGACAGAGATGATGCCATATTAAAAGCAGGACCTGTCAGACTTAGACCAATACTTATGACCACTTTAACTACTGTGTTAGGTTTGCTGCCCCTAGCCCTAGGTATTGGAGAAGGAGCAGAGGCACAGGCACCACTAGCTACAGTAGTAATTTTCGGGCTATTGTTATCGACACTTCTAACACTGGTATTTATACCTGTAGTGTATATAGTATTTGACAATTTAGCAAATAAAGTAAAACAAAAGTTTAGGAAAAAGGATTCTAAAGTAATACAAAATTAAATCATCTGCAAATTTGGGGGTTACTTAAGTGTACAATCAGAATGACAAAAAAACAGATATTCTTTTGTCTGCAGTTAAAGTTTTTGGAAGGGACGGCTTTCACAAGGCAAAGGTGAGTGATATAGCAGCTGAGGCTAATATAGGAAAAGGAACTATATATGAGTATTTCAGCAGTAAAAAAAGCTTGTTTGAAGAAATGATACAATTTTGTATAGATGAATATTTTAATGAAGCTAACAAGTTTATAGAAAAAAGAATAAACCCAATAGAGAAGCTCAAAAAATATATACTAATTGAAAAGAAAATGATAATTAAATATGGTGATTTAGCTAACATATTTGTCCAAGAGGCCGATAAAATCGGTAAAGAGGTTAAAAATATAGTTTTAAGCTCTAGAAATAAAAAAATATTTCAAATACAAAAGATAATAGATGAAGGAATAGAAAATGGGATATTTAAAAAAGTAGACAGCCGTGCAGCAGCACTAACGTTTATTGGGGCTACCCACCAAATCCTTATTGACAGTTTGGTTTTTGGTTACTATAAAGATGAAGAATTAAGGATAGATACACTTATGGATTTGTTTTTAAATGGAATAAAATAAGATTAGATTCTTTAAATTATAATTACAATAAATAAAGGGAATGATTCGCTTGTAAAGAATCATTCCCTTTAATATTTTTAATTTAATGAATCGTGGTTTGCAATCTTATGATATTCATTTAATATTTTATCAAGTTTTTGGCTAATATTTATTATTTCTGGAGAAAGAAGATCTTTCTTTTGCTCAATCAGTTCATGCATTTTATTTCTTAAGATTTGTATTTTCATTTCATACAATTGAAGCATAATGTACACTCTTTCCTTTGTAATTTAATAATCCATAATCCATTTAGATTATGATGAAAATGTTACACACAAAAAATATTATACTATTTTTTATAGCTTTATGCCAGTATTTATTCAAAAAAATTTACTTTAATATGGAATAAATTTCAATTTGACAAATTTAAAAAAAGGTGATATCATATCTTTCGTCGCGAAAAACAAAAAATGACAGATGGCCAACGGGGTGTAGCGCAGTTTGGTAGCGCATCTGGTTTGGGACCAGAGGGTCGCGGGTTCAAATCCTGCCACTCCGACCATAATTCTTTGCCCAGATAGCTCAGTCGGTAGAGCAGGGGACTGAAAATCCCCGTGTCGGTGGTTCGATTCCGCCTCTGGGCACCACCCAATAAAATCAAAAAAAGTGTTGACATAGTATTGTGATTGTTATATAATAAATTTTGTTGTTGTGAAATAAAGAAATAAAAAGTCTTTACAGTTACAAATGATTATATTCAATCAAAAAATCTATGAAACATTAAAAATGGTCTTTGAAAACTGAACAGTGTAAGGGAAAAAACCAGCTTGTAGTTGGTAGCATGTAGTTCGTGGTATTTAGGGTCTTGACCCTATAGTAATGCTGAGCATGAGCTACGAACAAAGAGCTACGAACTACGAACTGACCACAGATTAAACTTCGAAGATTTTTATTTAAGAGTTTGATCCTGGCTCAGGATGAACGCTGGCGGCGTGCCTAACACATGCAAGTCGAGCG
>JAALLP010000137.1_pt1 | contig 14468 bp, 15 predicted proteins | sample 7245951 | NCBI WGS metagenome assembly JAALLP01 (sample SAMN13049199, study PRJNA578106) | oil field metagenome | isolation source: filtered produced water from oil reservoir B6 | place: USA:offshore Texas | collected 2016
TGCTTTTAAAAAGGTCTTTTTGTCATGCGCATTTTTATTTTTCTGCCTACCTTACTTGCATATCTTTACATACCGCCCTGCAATTTACATTTGGGAATTAATGTTTGTCGAATATACTCTAGTAAATTATAGCATAGACTTCTCTTTAATTCACAGTATGATTTTCTTGGGCTAAAAACACCCTTATCCATCCCCTGCCGTGATAACGCCACAGAGTGAGAATGGCACGGATGAATTGATCGCTGGCCATGGCCCACCAAACGCCCAGCAAGTGTAGGCCAAAATAAAAACCCAGCATTAAGGATAGTATTAGGCGCACTCCCCAGTTACCAATGGTGGTAATATACAGAACCCACTTTGTATCCCCTGCCCCCCTTAGGGCTCCCGCAAGCACCTGAACAACGGCCAGGGCGGGTTGGGTTAAAGCAATTATTTTCAGACATGAAGCCGAGAGGCTGATAACATCTGAATCACTGGTATATAGGCCGGCAATGGTTTGGCCTAAAAAGTAAAAGGTCATTCCCGTTATAAGTGAAAGCAGCAGTGTAATTTTTGTGGCCAGATAGCCGTATTTAACAGCATTGTTATGTTCCCCCGCTCCAAGGCTTTGTCCCGCCAGGGCGGTAGCCGCCAGAGAAAAACCTAATCCAGGCATAAAACTCAAAGAAAATATACTCATGGCTATTTGATTTGCCGCCAGGGTAACTGTACCCCATGAGGCGATGATAATGCTGTACAACACCTGGGAACCTTGGCGAACAAAGTTTTCCCCGCTGGCTGGCAGTCCTATGGCCAGCAGTTTCTTTACCAATAACAGGTCAAGGCCGGTATTGGTAAATATTAGTTTAACAGGTGCCTTACCTCGCCCCAGCAGGTATAGAGCGACAATTGCTCCTATGGCTCGCGAAAGTCCCTGGGCTAGACCGGCCCCCCCTACTCCCATAGTTGGGAATGGACCGGTGCCGTTGATTAATACATACATTAAAGAAAGATTTATTATGTTAACCCCTAACATAAGGTAAAGTGGGGTCTTCATATTACCCGCGCCCTGGAAAATGGCGTTGCTAATAAATAATAAATAACCTATGACCATGGGAAGCAAAGTCATGCGCAGGTACGTTGTTCCCAGGGCTATGAGGCCGGTGTCGGTTTGTGGCTGAAGAAAAAGTAACCCCCGCATAATAGCGGGGGCTAAAAACCAACCGCTTACTGCAATAAGAAATCCAATACCTAGACCCAGGATCAGGGCATGTTGAATAGCTGCCTGTACACGTTCGTTATTACCCGCGCCAACGTACCGTGCCACAAGGGCCGTTACCCCCACACTCACGGCCATTAAAACAGCGATCATGATAAACAAAACACGGCTGCCTAGCCCAACCGCGGCGATTGCTTCTGGACCAAGATGTCCCACCATAATTAAGGCGGCAATGGTGACCACTGATTGAAGGGTCATACGCAAGAAAGCGGGAAAACCTAAGGACATTACTCTTCTTAGATCTTGTTTCATTTGTTGATGCATTGTTTCTCCCCACCCTTGTAGAGGTGTTCTTAACAGTGCATGTTATCCGGTGGCTTGCAAGTATTTTAGTTTATCATTATTGTATGGTCAACAAAGATAAAATACGGGGTTAGAACCTTAACTTGTTAAATTCTTCTTGGCATAAGCGACTTAATCCTGTCAACAGAATTACCTTGAAAAAACTATCTTGGAAGTTACTTTTAGTGCGCGGGCGACCCGGCGGTTTCCTGCGTTTTCTGGGGTTTCCTACTTCCAACTTCCCGCCTCCCACATCTCATAAAGCCGGGTTACCCAACCACGTTCTGTTTTTCTTAATAAAGCAAAAAAACACCGGTAGATTGAGAAAATATACCGGCGTGACTAACAGTTATAGGAGATTTTATCTTCCTTTGGGGGCGGGGAAAACCCCTCCTTTAATATGCCTGGCGTCAGAAATGGTAAAGAAAACATTGGGAGACATTTCATCCAGCATGGAAATGGCCCGGTTTAAATTCTTGCGCTTAAGGGTGACAAAAAGAATCATCCTTTCGCCGTCTCTTCCCTGCCCGGATACTGTGGTAACTCCGAATCCCTCTTGGCGCAGTACGGTTACAAATTTTTGTACCAGCTGGGGGGGAGGAAAAACCTGTAAAGATAAATAGCCCATGGCCAACCGGTTTTCGATTATACTTCCCACATAATTACCGGTGGCAAACCCGCCTGCATAAGCAAGTATTTTTGCAGTATCATCCAGGCCCCCCTTTAGAACTTCGTTAAGGGCTAGTACAAATACGGTTACTTCAAAAAAACCGATAACAGACGCCAAAATTCGCCTGTCCCGCATTAACATCAAAATACGTAGTACGTCTAAAGATACATCGATGACCCTGGCCGCGAATATAAAGAAATACGCCCCCACTAGTACGCCTAGTTGTTCCACTTTTTTTCTATCCCTCCGAATATAGATCTTATATAATAAGGGAACACCGGGTAGTGTTCCCTATCTTTATATTTCTTCTAGTTGCTGTCTCAATTCCAGTAGATGCATTTTTTCTTCTTCTAGCAATTTGTTCAGCGCTTCCTTTACGGATTCATTGCCGGTACTGGCAAAAAGCTCCTGGTAGAGGAGAATGGAGTCCTTTTCCGCTTGAATTCCAATTGAAAGGGCATCTTTGGGGCCTATATCGGAAAGGTCTTGGTCTCGCTGTTTAAAGGCTTCGATTATGGTAGCAAATATATTGTTTTCGGCCAGGAACTTGAAATATGCCGGTTTGTTGCCCGAGACAGTTTCGCGCTCTATGTCTTTCTTGTATTGTTCCAGCAAGGTTTGGAATAAATGCCGGTGTTCCTTTTCTTCTTCAGCAAGCTTGTGGAAAACATCCCGTACATCCTCTTTCTCGGCGTTACCCGCCATGGCGGCGTAAAATTTAGCACCCAGTATTTCATTGGTTAAAGCAATACTGAGAACATCATGTAGGTTTATTGTTTTTGTTTCACTCATTTATTTGTACCCCTCTCAAAGTTAATTTTTATTGGCCGGCTATGTGATGCAAAGGGTTGTTGTTTTTTTGGACCAGGTCAAGGTAGTGACGCAGCAATTTTAAAGCACAATTTCTGGACGATATTTTGTTGACGTTGATTATAGCCTGTTGTGACATTTGATGCCTCAAATCATTGTCCTTAAGAATTTTCAAAACCCGGCCGGCAAATTCTTTTCTATCCAGGTCCGTTAAAAAGCCGTCTTTTTCGTGTTCCACCATTTCAGAGACTCCGTAAGCTTTTACTGCCACCACGGGTAGCCCTGCGGCCTTGGCTTCTCCGATTACCAGGCCCTGAGTTTCCGTTACGGAAGAAAAGACGAAGACGTCCGAACTTTTATAGCAGTGGATTACCTTTTCCTTAGGCAGTATTCCTGTAAAGGTTAGCTTATTATTGATACCCAATTCCTTTGCCTTATTTTTTAGATTGTTCTCTTCCGGCCCTTCCCCCACCAGTACCAGGCGGATATTTGAATATTCCCTTTCAACGAGGGCCGTTGATTCCAGCAGCCATTGCAGATTTTTCTCTTTTCCCAGCCGTCCCACACATAGCAGAATTTTCTCATGGGCAGGTATTCCAAATATTTTTTGCAGCCAGTTTGCGTCACCCGAGCCGTAATCGTCCACCTGAATCCCTGTGGGTATATTTACCACAGGTGTTTTAACACCAAGAGTTTTTACATATTCGGAAACAACTTTGGTGGGAGTGACCACCAGATCGCACTGGTTGCAAAAATCAGCAGAAAGTCGCTGTGTTAGATCTTTAGTGATGCCATGGGCGAAGGGAACATAATGAACGTACTCCTCATAGAGAGTATGAAAGGTAAAAACAAGGGGTATTTTCAAACGCTTTGCATAGCGTGCCCCTACCCTACCCAACAGAAACGGTGAGTGTACGTGAATGATATCCAGGTCTAGTTTTTGAACAATATTTCTCATACGGAACGAGAATGGTAATGCCAGGGAATAGTTGGGGTGCGTGGGTGCGGGAACCGATGGGAACCTGAATACTCCCGTTTCCTTTTCGCATTTAGGGTAGTTTGGTGCGAAAATATATATCTCGTGACCCAGAGTAGTCAGTTCAGTTGTAAAGGTATCAATGGAACGTACCACTCCACTTGTGTATGGCTTATAACTATCAGTAAAAATGCCTATTTTAAGTTTTTTCACCGAACCACCCACTTATTATTTTTATGAAAAATTATATCATATTCTTTCCAAATTTGCCGGTAACTATTCTCTAATGATCATTTGATTAATTCGCCAACCGTCGGGGGAATTTACCAGGGTGAATTCCCCTGTAACACCGGCATTGGTTTTGTTTGCCACGTCAACTTCCTTAATGTATGCTAGCACTGTCACTCTATTGCCGTCAATGGAATTAATCATTATTTTTTCCACAGTAGTTTTTCCGTGCCAGTCAGTATCAAGTTGGATAAAATACCATGCATCCTCGGTTAAACTATTGAGGAGGTCACCGGTAAAGTACTGGCTCAGAAATTTTTGCATTTCTTGTTTATTTGCAACTTGCATCCAACCGGTATCTTCAACCGCTCCGCGTACAATGGCTTTGATTTCCGCTATATTGCCGTTATCTTGCTTCCCGGTGGCATTAACACCCCATAAGAAGGTAACCGCTAGAGCCAGGCTGATAACCGTAACAAACCTACTCATTAACAACACTCCTGGAAATTAATATATAATATATAATTAACTACCAGAAGTTGGAAGTCCTGCTCGAAATAAAAAAAAGTTGCCTTGAAGGCAACTTTTACAGTCCCCGGAAATACTCCGGTCTCAAAGGTACTTTATCCGGTTGCTCCAGCGCGGTGTTTATCAGTTCCAACAGCTTATCCCGGTCCTGGTTTAGCGTACCCCGCAGCGGAAGGTAATTGGACGCGTGGTTGGAGCGAAAGATACAGTTGGAAAGACTAGCGTTTTCCAAGAGCAACTTTATTTCCTTTAATATTTCTGTGGAATCCGGCAGCTCAAATTCCTTGCGTTGAATCTTTTTATACAATGGGGTATCGGGTACCACCATTAATGTAAGGGCCCCCAGGTAGGTGGGATTTATGGCACTTACCACATCAGCGGTCTTGCGGGCATGTTCCTGCCACAGCTCTTTACCCCCCAGGCCCAAAATAATTGTTGCTGATAGTTGCAGGCCGGCATCCATTATTTTCCGTCCCGCTTCCACCATTTGCTGGCTGTTTACACCTTTGTTGATGGTTTTAAGAATTAGGTCACTGCCGCTTTCAATGCCCATGTAAAAAATTTGTAAGCCTGTCTTTCCCAATTCCACCAGCTCATCCTTTGATTTAGCCAGTATATCCTTGGGCCCTGCATATATACCAACCCTTTCCAAACGGGGAAAGGTTTCGTAAAGTAGGTTTAGTGTTTTCAAAAGTGTGTCGGTTTCCACTGCCAGGGCGTCTCCGTCAGCAAGGAACACACGGGAAACCCCAAGGGAGTGCCGGTTGCAGTCCTCAATATCCCTTTTAATTTCCTGCCATGGCTTAATGCGAAATTTCTTACCCTTGTACATGCCGCAAAACGTACACCCGTTATGTGAGCATCCTAGAGTGATTTGTAAAATGAGACTGGAAGCTTCACTGGGGGGACGATAAACAGGCATATCATATTGCAACAAGATCACCTTCTTTCGGCTCGGTAATATATTTAATCACCCAGACAAATACCCATCTTGCGGGCTGACTCGATCATGTCATTATCCGGTTTAACCCGGTTTAATTCACCGGTGGCCTCTTCCAGCGGTACGGAAGATATTTTATTCCCCTGTAAGCATACCATCTTGCCGAACATTCCTTCCGCCACAAGATTGGCGGCTCCGGTACCGTACCTGGTGGCCAATATTCTATCAAAGGCTGTGGGAGAACCTCCTCTTTGCAGGTGACCGAGAACAGTGACCCGGGTTTCCTTTTCCGTAAGTTTTTCTACTTCTTGGGCAATGACATTGCCTATTCCGCCCAGGCGGACTGGATCAAAACTGTCTTCCACGGTTTTTTGAACTACCATTTCCCCACCTTCCGGTTTGGCTCCCTCGGCTACAACCACAATACTAAATTTCTTTTGCTGCTGGCTCCGGTGGTTAATTTTCTCCACTATTGAGTCCATTTTATACGGGATTTCGGGAATCAAAATAACATCTGCCCCGCCTGCCAGGCCGGAGGCCAGGGCAATCCACCCTGCATACCTTCCCATTACTTCAAGTACCATTACCCGGTGATGTGATTCAGCTGTGGTATGCAGTTTGTCCAGGGCCTCTGTGGCGGTTGCCAAAGCGGTGTCAAAACCGAAGGTTTGGTCGGTGGCTGAAAGGTCATTATCAATGGTCTTGGGTACTCCCATAACTTTCAGTCCAAGGTCATGCAGCTGTTTTGCTATGGCCAGGCTGCCGTCTCCGCCGATGACCGCCAGTGCTTCCATGCCGTGAATGCTCATATTTTCAAATATTCTATCCGAAACATCCACAAAGACCTTTTTATCACCCTTTTTCACCGGGTAGTGAAAAGGATTGTCCCTGTTAGTGGTGCCGAGAATTGTTCCCCCGCGGGGTAAAATGCCGGTAACGTCCTGTTCCGATAAATCCCGAATGCGGTTTTGGATAAGGCCTCCGAAACCGTTCTCTATGCCCATTACCGTCATACCGTACTCACGGCGACAAACCTTTGTAAAAGCTCTGATAACGGCATTGAGGCCGGGTGCATCGCCTCCGCCGGTAAGTACACCTACTCTTTTTATCACTGGTATCCCTCCCTGCAAAAAATCAAATGCCGGAAATAAAGGATTCTACTAAACTGTTAAATCGTTCCGGCTGTTCCAGCATCATCATGTGACCTGCTTGGTCAATAATCTCTATTTTTGAATCGGGAATATTTTCGTGTAGATACTCACTGTATTTAACCGGGGCCAGCGTATCTTCCGTTGCCGCGACAACAAGAGTTTTTGTTTTAATGTGTCCCAGGCTATCCTGCATATCAAAATTATTACACGCTGAAAAATCATTAAAAAACACCTTTGGAGATACCATCTCCATATCTTTGCGGGTCATGTCCAGTAATTGCCGAGGGGCGTCTTTTCCGTAAAGATAATTTAATAACTCTCTGAATACATTTCCCGCGGCGAAAGTCTTTAAAATGGCGGGTAAAACCTTAAGCCGGGCTCCGGTGCCCACCAAAACAAGACCCGATAATCTTTCCGGGTAGCGCCGGGCAAAATCAAGGGCAATGGCACCGCCCATGGAGTGTCCCACTAATATGAATGGGCATCCTATGAGGCGCTCGAAAAATTCCTCTATGAAAGCAGTATACCGGGAAATATCACTTGCCGATTCTCCCTGGGACTGACCGTGACCCGGTAAATCCACAGCCATGGCAAGATGATTGTTACCGAAGTACTGTAACTGGTATGTCCAATACTGGTGGTTTCCGCCGGCACCGTGTACGAACAAAATAATGTCTTCTGGTTCCTTATGAGTAGGTAATGCTGCCCCGTAGAAATATTGTCTTTGGTTCATATTAATAAATGGCATATCATACCCGCTCCTTTGAAAAAGAAACTACCGGTTTTAAAGCCGGTAGTTTCTTTAGTACGGTCTTAATGATGATGGGCGTCACAACCATGAGCAGCGGGCTTTTCCGGCGCTTCTTCATATTTTTTCCACATTGTCTGAAACAAATTAGCTATAACCAGCATCCCCACGGTGGTCACGATACCGAATATAAGTGCTTGCCACCATGTTTCAAAGAACATAACCTCTCCCCCTTTTTTCATTGGAAGTTTATTTCCGTTACCTGTAAAACTTATAATGTGTGCGTATTGAAACCCTTTTACTCAATGTTACCCTGAGTAGAGAGTTTTTGCAATACGTCTTCGAGTTCCTCCATGGATTCTCCATAACCGGCCCAGTCTCCGCTTCTCAGTTTGTCCTGTGCTTCTTCAAAGAGACGGTTGGCCTCTTCTATTAATTCCGGATTGGTTAGAAGAATTCCCTCCCCCGGATCGAGGGGTTGTTCTCCTTCAGGCGGCTGTACCGTACCGGTATCCTCACCAAATATTCTTTTTAGTGCTATATCAAGTGTGGGTTCCATAACTATCCTGTCGCCATGAGCCACTATGACACGGCGCAGCTCAGGCATTCTACTCTGTTCGGCTTGTAGGTAGAGGGGCTCCACGTAGAGGAGCGAATCCTCCACCGGAATAACCAGGAGGTTACCCCTGATTACCGATGAACCCCTTTGATCCCACAGGGATATTTGCTGCGAAATTACCGTATCCTGGTTAATGCGGGCCTCAATTTGCATCGGGCCGTATACCAATTCCTGTTTCGGGAACTGGTAAGCCAGCATTTTACCGTAGTTTTCACCGTCAGACCGGGCCGCGAGCCAAGAGATCATATTCTTTTTGTCTTTAGGGGTAAAGGGCATTATCAGTACCAGTTCTGACTTTTCTTCTCCCGGCAATTTGGTTATGGTATAGTAAGCCTCCATGGGTTGTTCTTCTCTACCGTATTGCTCAGTGGGCATGTTCCAGTTGTCTTCTTTGTTATAAAACATTTCGGGATTTGTCATGTGGTAAAGGGTAAACTTTTCAGCCTGTACCATAAACATATCCACCGGATACCGGATATGACTTTTTAAATCCTCCGGCATGTCATCCAAAGGAACGAACAAATCCTTAAAAATATTTTTATAGGTATTCAAAACGGGTTCCGAAGGATCCGCCGCGTAAAATGTTACTTCTCCGTTATAAGCGTCCACTACAACCTTGACAGAGTTCCGTATATAGTTTTCCCTTCCGTTAAACGGCTCCGAATAAGGGAACATATTACTGGTGGTATAAGCATCCCACATCCAGTACAGTTTTCCCTCACTTAATACTAAATAGGGGTCACCGTCGTACCTTAAAAACGGTGCAATTTTGGGAACCCTTTCCTTTATATTGCGGTGGAACAATATCTGGCTGTCGTTCTGTATATCGGAAGCAAGTAATAATCTGTAATCAGCAAAAGTCAAAGCAAAGATTGCCTTTCTGAAAAAGGAATTGACCGTAACCCCGCTTTTACCTTCATACATTGTAGATGCATTTTCATCCCCGCTGATGGGATAATCAAATTCTGACGTGGAAGTATTAACAATAACGTACTGGTCAGTGGCCTCACCGTAATATATTTCAGGCCTTTTCACCTGCAGATTTGTATTTCCCGCGGGGGGAATGTTTTTTAAGAAGAACTCGGGTAGTCCTTCACGGGTGATCTCGTTAACGGGACTCATGGCCAGCCCGTAACCATGCGTGTACTTCAACCGCTGGTTAATCCATGTCTGGGCTCTGGCGGGCAGCTTGGTCTGGTCCAGTTCCCTGGCGGCCAGCATTACCTGCCTGTACTCACCGTCCACCACATACCGGTCAATGTCTATATTTTTAAATTCATAATAGGGGCGCATTTCCTGCAACTGGCTGTAAGTTTCACTTAAAGGTCTCCAGTCCCATAAACGAATGTTGTTAATGGTTTCCGGGTTTTGATTGATTTGCTCTTGAGAGAGGGTTTGTCCGGCGGGAAAGGCCTTCTCTTCTATGATGTCCAGGTTATACGCGTAGCGTGTAAACTCAATACTATTTTTTATATACGGGCTTTCCTTTACCAGTTCATTAGGAGAAACAATAAAATTCTGAATTGCGGCAGGGTAAATGCTGCCTATTAAAATAGAAACAACCAGCAGCGTTCCAATACTGTACAAGACCATTTTGAAACGCTTCATAAATATATTTACCAGTATAACGACCGCCGTCAGGAGAGAGATAATAACCAAAATTTTTAATCCCAACAAACGGGCGTGAACATCTGTATAGCCGGGCCCGAAAACAACTCCATCTCCGGAAAACATGAGGAAGTATTGCTGCAATTTGTAACCCCATGCCTTAATTGCGAAAAAGACTGCCGCCAGCGCGGAAAGGTGCAATCTGGCTGTAACTGAATTGAAAATTTTGGTCAAGCCGCTGCGGGCGGAATCGCTAAAGAGATGAACCGCCGCAACCGCAATGGCGGACAATAATATAACCCATAATAAAACCTGGTAAATAAACTGGTAAAACGGTAGCTTAAAAGTATAAAAGCCGGCGTCTTTGCCGAAAATGGGATCTTGTATTCCAAACGATGATGCATTTAAATATTGCTGCAAGATAATCCAGTTGTCTTTAACGGCGGCGCTGATCAAAAAAGCCAAAACTAAACTGGCAAGAACATATACTAACGTTATTGATTTGGTGGTTATGATTTTTCCCAGTGGTGATTGGTGTAAAGTAATAACCTCGTCTTCTTCCCGGCGGCGGGAAGTATTAATAGCCTCCAGCAGAGGTTTACGGGTCAAGAGCAAGTTGATGAGCAGTATCACAAAAACAAGGGTCCCCGTGGCCACCCTCAATCCCAAATCCGAAAGTAAAATTGTATAAAATACCGAACTATATCCTATGGACTTAAACCATAACAGGTCAACGTAGAGGCCTACTCCCCATTTGAAAAAACTGATGACTAGAACAGCTATAACAGCAATAACGATAAATATCCTACGCTGGTTTTGCCGCAATTATATACCTCCCTGTCTGCCCCCGGGTTTACCGGGCCGGGCAATAATCACATGGGTTTAGACGGTTTCTGGACGTCATCGGATTCCTTTCTGATTTTAGCCTGGCAGCGATAACAGAAAGACGGTGCCTTCTGAGGCATATCCTCATCCTCTTCATCCTTATTCTTCCATTCTGTTTCCTCTACTATTCTTCCACACATTAAGCAGCGATGTGCCATTGAATACACCTCCATAAAATGCTGATAAATTTTTGGTTATTATTTTATATAGTTCGCCTCCTGTTGGTGAATTCCTGCACTAATCAGTCAATAAACTAGAAAATCAGCATCCAGAGGTATTTATCAATCATTGGTTGCAAAAAGGGGCCTCAATCCTTCCGCCAGGCTTTCAGGGAGTAATACGGTCCACGGGTCATCATGAAGTACCTGCATGTGAGTTATATCACTGCCCACCAAAGGAAATATAGTAAAACGGCCCACCATACGGATGGTCAAAGAAAAGCTTTTGTCCCCCTGCAGCCCGAAATAGAGAGCCCCGTTAAAGGAAGGCATATTAATACTGTCGTAATATTGAGCTACTTTAACCATCCCTGCTGCGATTTGCTGCAGGTCATTTTCATCCAAATCCCAAATAGTTGATTTTCCGGGCAAAATCCCCGTTATATCGGCGACGTGCCGGGGGGCAAAGGTAGCCATCCAGTGTACATCACCTGTTTGCCCCAGGTAACGTTCCTTTTCCTTTCTCTCGGCCTCAATTAATTGGTTGAAAAAACTTTCACCGTTTTGGTTCAGGTATTCCTTTGCGGCGGCATACATTTTTCTATCATAAGTAGCGGGTTGAGGGCCCGCCAGAACCTGCAGGTGAGGATGGATAATGGAGCCCCCCGCGTAGGGCATGTAATTCCAATTCAGCGAGGAATAGCTGGCTCCCTGGGGATCGTATTTCTGAGCTGTCTTCAGGTATTCCAGCGAAGCCTGAAAGCTCTCCACAATCATGTCCTGGTGAATATCCCCCATGGGAACGTAATGTTCTTCGCACATAACCACCACGGAGGCGTATTTTTCATAAGGGTGCAGGTTAGGTACCGCAACGGCATTACCCACACGGATATGTTCCTGGGAATAAAAATCCGGCATAAATCGCGGCGTGGCCTTTTCCAGGCTTTCCGGGCAAAAGGGGCAAAACTTTTTGCGTGATTCTTCTACAAAGGGTTCCCAGTCGTGCCGGTGGGTAATCAAGCGTCTAAAAGGAAAGACCCTGGAAATATGGCCTGTTAAAGGATCATAGCGAACCTCGCTGGTGACCGACTTTTCCCCCTTTTTGGGGTCAACAAAGAAACTTTTGTTGTATTCCCGGCGAAATTCAACGGTCATGACTTTATTACCTCCCTCATAATTTCCACTCCCGAGCTTGTACCCAACCTGTCTGCCCCGGCTTCAAGCATTCTTACGGCTGTATCAAGATCCTTGATGCCGCCGGAAGCTTTTACAGCGGCGCTGGAGCCGGTTATTTCCTTCAACAGTTTGATATCTTCCACTTTAGCCCCGCCCACGGAAAAACCGGTTGATGTCTTAACGAAATCAACTCCGGCCTTTAAGGCTATTTTACATGCCTTTATTTTTTCATCCCGAGTTAATAGGCATGTTTCTATAATCGCCTTTGTCAAAGCTTGGGGGGATTTTTCTTTTACGGCCTGAACAATGTTAAACATATCGGCTTCCACTGTTTTATCATCCCCGCCCTTCAAGGCTCCGATATTAATGACAAAGTCTATCTCGGAAGCCCCTTGCAAAAGAGCTTGTACAGCTTCGGCAGTTTTTATCTTAGTGGTTGTTGCCCCCAGAGGGAAGCCCACAACTGTACAAACACCCGTATTGGTGCCGGATAGTTCCCGGGCGGCCTGTTTTACGAAGAAAGGGTTGATGCACACGGTTTTAAAGTTATATTGCCTGGCCAGGGCGCACAATTGTGTGATGTGCGCCCTGGTTGCCTCAGGTTTTAATAGCGTGTGGTCAATGGTTCTCGCCAGTTTTTCCGGTGTAATATACATATCAACTCTCCAAAGCCAGATTTACAATTCTCTCTGTTAAATCTTCAAAGGATAAGCCCGCTGCCCGGGCCGCGTCGGGGAAGAGACTGGTTTCTGTCATTCCCGGGATGGTGTTGACTTCCAAAATTGTTGGCTTCCCTCGCCGGTCAACTATAAAGTCCACCCGCGCCAAACCGCGACAGCCAAGAGCTTTGAATGTCTCCACCGCCAGCCTTTTAATATCTTCCTGTTGTTCGTCCGGTATGCGTGGAGGAATAATATGATCGCTGAGCCCCACAGTGTACTTAGCCTCATAGTCGTATACGCCGGTAACGGAATATATTTCAATTAAAGGTAGGGCAATGGGGTCCTCATTACCCAAAACCGAAGCTGTAACTTCCACGCCTTCCACCATGTTTTCCACCAAGGCACAGGGGTCAAACTTAAAGGCCTCTTCCAGTGCCGGAATGAGTTCTTCTTCTTTATGGACGAAGGATGTACCGATTGTGGAGCCCTGGGTTGGAGCCTTTACCACCAGTGGCGGTTTCTGCATGGATAATATTTCCGCAATTATTTTTCCGGGGTCCCCTCTCCGGTAACGACTACGCTCCAGTACGGAAAAACCGGGGGTGGGCAGGCCTTCATGGGTTAAAATTTTTTTAGTGGCAATTTTATCAATTGCCAGCGCGCTGGCCAATACACCGGAACCGGTATAGGGAATATCCAGCATTTCCAAGAGGCCTTGAATAGTACCGTCCTCCCCGAACCGCCCGTGTAGGGCAATAAACGCCAGTTCGATTTTCTGACCCTTCAGCTGTTCCGCTATATCAAAGTCCACATCAATTTTTACAGCATTAAAACCTTTATTAACAAGAGCATTATAGATTGCCTCTCCGGTGCGTAAAGAAACTTCCCTCTCCGCGGAACGCCCTCCCATTAAAACGCCTATTTTGGGAGCCACCGCATCACCTCCAGGTTTATTTATAGTAATATACTATTCTTACCGCTGGTTAAAAATCCTCTCGTAACCATCAATTTCTCTTGACCCTGCGCAAAGGATCAGTTATAATAATATTTGCATTTGCTCGAATAATATTTTTAAGCTGCAGGGGAGTAGCTCAATTGGCAGAGCATCGGTCTCCAAAACCGAGGGCTGCGGGTTCGATTCCTGTCTCCCCTGCCAAATAAAACCTCGCGTCTCGTAAGGGATTGTGGGGTTTTTGCTTTTTTAGCGAAACCGTCAGAATTGGCGTAATGGTGTAATTTTGACGGCAGTTAAGTCCGGCAAATCATTTGTTTTGTTATTACTGCCGACCACATCCTTTATGCAGGAAACCACCAGTATGCTCTACCATGGGCCGTTCATAATATTATGGATACTCCTTGATTTATGTTTGCTTACTCCCGGCGGGAGATCGTGGTTTTTATTTTTGTAGTTTTGTATATACTAAAAGCAAAATGTTATGGAGGTACTGCAATTGCCGGACTCAAAAAACCATAAAAGAAAGAAAAAGCCCCTCCTGGTACCCAAAGAGGATACCCATCCAGGACCGGGCCTGCGAGAGCTTAACGGCAAAGTTGAGGACATTGATGCCCGGGACATACTAGGAGAAGGTGATTAAAAGAAACTATTTGGTCCCTTGGTGAAAAATATCGACTTAAGGGACTTTTTTTAAGGTAGACCCCCATGCCGCCGTACGGCGGCACCAGCAGAGGGATGAAAAAATATCGTCTAGGGTGACCCGGTGATTTCCGGAGAGAGCGAAGCACTGAGTAGCGGCGCTCAGCCCGTCAAA
>JAALLP010000271.1_pt1 | contig 14272 bp, 17 predicted proteins | sample 7245951 | NCBI WGS metagenome assembly JAALLP01 (sample SAMN13049199, study PRJNA578106) | oil field metagenome | isolation source: filtered produced water from oil reservoir B6 | place: USA:offshore Texas | collected 2016
CATATGCTTTTTGTATTTATTGCCCATCTCTTTCTCGTCGAGATACGGTTGCGGTTTAAAAAAAACTCCTGTCCTCACTATGCCGCAAGCCTATCGTCTAGTCGGGGCGGCTTTAACCCTAGATCCCGTAAAGATGCGTAAAGCACTGTCGGAATTGATGTATCATATGAGACGTAATTTTGTTGCTACCGGTCTCATCGCAAAACAAAAATGAGGCTTTTAAATACCGGATAATTTTTTAAAAAAGAATTTACGCTGTAGTATTAACCTGAACAAAAGAAATATATTCTAATAAGTAAAAGTATCATCCCCTCACTGGCAGTTATTTTAGTATTGTCCCAGGATTAATATAATATCCGTTGCCGGTCCGATTTAGAGATAGGAATATAGCAAAAGACAACCTTTTTGGGGTTGTCTTTTTTCCATGGGGAGTTTGGGTAACATAAAGTAATGTGCGTTATCTTAATAGCAGTGAAAGGATGATAAAAATTGAAGACCCCTTGGAGTATAGAGTTACTTATTTTGATTGCAGCCATAACGATAAGCATAATAGGCAGTATTCTGATAATTCGAATAAACTGGAAAAAATATGGTCTTCTTTATATTCTTAGCGCTGTTACCGGCAATCTTCTTTGTTACATTTTTATAAAATTTGGCTTCTATTCTTTCCCGATTCGTTTGTTTCCCACCGTATTCTCCATGCCCTTTGAAGCCATACTTACTGCTTTCCCTTTTCTAGTGATCCTGAGCGTTAGGTTTAGTCCCAAAGAATGGTCATATAAAATTCCCTTTTACTGGGTCATCGTTCATTTGGGTATGCTGGGGGAAACATTAATACTCCTGAAAACCGGTTTAATTACATATAATTTCAAGTGGGATTTCTGGGACTCTTACACATGGTGGTGGATATACTTTCTACTTTTTGAATGGATCGGCGGTTTGATTATACCGCAAAATTCACGCAACCCCATAAGTTCCGAATCCTTTAGGTATGGAAAGTGGGCATGGATTTTATTGCATTTTATCCTTATTATAACGATTTTCTTGGGCGGGATATACCTGGGGAAAGTGTTAAGCATTTAAAAAGATGTCTTTATTACAGCAATTTATTTCTATAAAAAGGCATATAAACTTATTTTTATAAATGAAGGGCAATTTCTAAAGAAATTGCCCTTTCGAAACATGGTAGTTCTTTTATGAATTAAATATTATGTCGTTTTGTTATCAACAACAATGAAAATTGCCTCTTCATTATCATCCCAACGGGCATCAAATAATCCTTTCGTATCTATTCCGAAGTACTTGGTAAACCCTTTGCTTTGCAACTTTCCATCAGTCAATTTAAGACCGCCGCTTTCAACCGGTGTCAATCGTAATATCTTTTCATCGGAATCATATGCCACCGCAACATTAGCTTCACCTATTTTTTCTTGCATGTCAGGACTCAAAATTAAATGAGTCTTTGTTAATTTAGCTGAACCTGGTCTTAAGCCACCCCTTGTAGGATTATACTCTATAAATACCATACTTTTTATTACACCTCCTGTAGGATAGTGTATATAATTTACCATAACATAATATTAATGGCAAGTTAATCCTTTATTAAGTCCATAATAAACTGAAATTAAACTGAATTTTGTTCAAAACAGATCTTAGGATATCTTTTCTTCCCCGATTTTTTATTGATTTAATTAATTAATAAAATCCAAGACCCGCCAAGGAAAATCTTGGTCGGATAATTGTCTAATTCAAAAAGAGCTTACCTATTTTGCAGGATTTTTGCGGATTTTCAAGAACTATTTTCTAATACAACTGAACAGCTTAACAAACTTTTCGACATCATGGAGGAAAATAATGGATTTATTATTTTTCATTCAGGGTATTCCTGAAACGGTAAGTGTTATTGCTTTGAGTTTAGCCCTGGCGCGCATTCCCCTACGGTGGGGACCTATAATACCGGCAGGGGCAGTGATATCCATTACAGGTTCCATAATTAGAGCATTACCCGTTGCATTGGGACTTCATACCATAGCAACCCTTTTGTTGTGTGTTCTATTTATTAATAAGGCAACTCGCGTTTCCCCAGCAAAAGGGTTTATTACCCTCACTGCCAGTGTTGGAATTCTATTATTCTTGGAAACGGTCATACACTTATTCATATTTAATTTCATTGGGCTTGATCTGACAAAGATACCACAAGATAGTCTATTGTGGGCTGTAATTGGACTCCCTCAAGCGATTATAGTTTTTATTTCCGCTTTGATTGTCAGCAAATTGAAAAAACCAACCCCGGGTGGTTGGAGGATATGAGTTTTTCATTTAGCAAACGCTGGGCCAAATACCTGGCTGAAAAAAACGGAACAATCTCCCGAAAATGAAGCAGTCTTGGCCTACGTTATTGAAGCATTTACTATCAACCTGCTCAATATAACTGTCCTTTTGTTACTGGGGTATTTATTTGATGTATTACCGGAAGTAATTACCGTGATGGTTATAATGTCTTTACTGCGCTTTACCGCCGGCGGTGCCCACTCCAATTCACCCTGGCGGTGTGCCTTGGTGAGTGCCGTTGTTTTTCTAAGCTTGGCGCTCATAGCACCTCACCTTTCATCGGTATCCGGTATATATTTGGACATGCTAGGGGTATTGGCAGTATCCACCAGTTTAATTACGGTTATATGTTTTGCTCCAGTGGATTCAATATCAGCACCAATTATTTCCGCTCACAGGCGTAAGAAATTAAAGGTTTTATCATTATTGGTGGTATTGCTCATAACGGTGTCGATAATTATTTTACGCTATATCCCATGGGCCTACGCATCTCAGATTCAAGCAGCAATAATTCTGTCCGCACTATGGGGTAGTTTTAATCTTACTAGAATAGGCCAACGTTTAATGGATCTACTAGATGAGATTTGCCTAGATCAGAAAAAGAAGGTGCATTAAGGTTGAAACGGTTTACAAACAAACTATTTAGCCTGGGAGTCACTTTAATGATAGCAGCAGCAGCTATAATAGTAAGCCCAACATGCTTTGGTTTTCACTACCAGCCGGAAGTACCGGAATCATTGAGGAAATAATCTGAAAAAGGTGGTTATTGCCACCTTTTTCCTATGCTGGAGATGAGTATATGAATTTCGAAAAGGAAAGACAGCGAGAGCTCTATGAATATACAACCACGGCCCACATGCTCTGCCTCCTCATTTTTGTAATAGCAATAATAATAAGTGGGTTCGAAATATTTCCTGAAGAATATTTATATAGTTACCTTAATGTTGGCTTATTCGTTTTATTATGTTCCATGGGGGCAATCATTGTTTTACTTTATAACACTAGGATTAGCTTGCTACCCAGGGATCCCAAATTAATCCATTGGATCGACCTGGCTTACATTGGTTTTCCTTTAACGGTGGCGTCGTTAACTTTATTTTGTACTGGAAGAAACCTCCCTTATTCCGAATCAATTTTGCTGCTTCCCGTGTTTATTACAGCTTCTATAATGGGCAAAAATCCCCGGCCTGATAATGGCTACAATTTGCAGCGCTATCCTCATCCTTTATGAAATGACGGTAATGCCCGGAGTGGAGTTTTTGCCCGCAGTGGAATCGGGACTGATACTCATCAGCCTAATGTATGTGGTGGGTTGGTTCATAGGAGGATTGACAAATCTTGAAGCAAAAAGCAGGGAGTATCTTATTGAAATTGCCAATACAGATATATTGACAGGGTTATACAACCATCGTTATTTTCAGGAAATGTTAAGAGATTGCTTTTCAAAGGAAGTCTCCACGGACAATCCCCTTTCACTGTTATTATATGGATATTGATTATTTTAAGAATTACAACGATAATTTCGGTCACGTGGCAGGGGATGAAGTGCTGAAAAAGTTTGGGAACATATTAAAGGCAAGTGTACAGAAACCGGGCTTTGTGGCCAGGTACGGGGGAGAAGAATTTGTGATTGTACTACCCGGCCACAACAGTGAAGAGGCACTGAAAAAAGCTGAGGAAATAAAGAACACGATAAACAGCCACAAATTTTACGGCGAGGAACACCAACCGGGAGGGAAAGTCACGGTATCTTGCGGTATTGCAACCAGCCCGGCACATGCCGCAACCCCCAAAGATTTAATAAAACATGCAGACAGTGCACTTTACAGGGCCAAAAGTCTTAATAAAAACAAGGTGGAACTTTATTTCTCTGTATTCGACGATCTTGAACTCAATGAAGATGAAAAGGAGCTTCTCAATTCCATTCGCACATTAATCTCCGTTATTAACGCCAAGGACCGTTATACCTATGGACACTCCGAAAGGGTTACTGAATATGCGGTTAAATTAGCAAAGAAAATAAAACTTCCAGAAAATGAGATCAAATTGCTGAAATACGCGGCTTTCTTACATGACATCGGTAAAATTGAAATAGAAAGAGATATTTTAAATAAACCAGGTCTCCTTAATGAAAAGGAATGGGACATTCTTAAACAACATCCCCGCTGGGGCAGTGACATTGTGAAGCCGGTTTCACAGCTATGCCCCGCAGTACCCGTTATCCTTTATCATCACGAAAATTATGACGGGTCCGGATACCCGGAAGGAATTGCGAAGGACAATATCCCCATATTGGCCAGGATAATTAGAATTGTGGACAGCTTTGACGCCATGACCTCCCACCGTACATATAAAACAAATATGTCCTTTGAAGAAGCCATTACTGAAATAAGACGGTGCTCAGGGACAATGTTTGATCCACAATTGGCCAATGAATTTATTGAACTTATTGCACATCTCTACGGTACCACCGGGAGTATCCGTCGCAGTAGTTAAACTATTCTTTAAGACATTCTTTTAATAAAATATTTTTGTCCACGCGGCTAGAACATATCCCAGCTCCAGGTGAAAAATGCGGTCTATATTATCAAGGGCCACCAAAATCATATAAGTAGCGGCGGATAATATTAATTGTATATCCCTGGGATACGGTGCCCCATCGCACCGGTTTATTTGGCAGTCCCCGCCGGCACGAGCATATATGGAAAGGGAATCAACCCCGGCAAATTCCTGGTGACTGAAAACTCTGCTGGCATACCGGTAAAAATCTGACATATTTGCCCGGTCTGCTAATTCCTTCAACGATGAATACCTTTCTTCTCCAAAAACAATTTTCCTTTGTAACCGGTTTTTAAGTGCTTGCAGTTTTCCTTTGTCCAATTGCTCCGAAAGCTGGAGAAATAGCACATTACTTTCATTAATTAGTATATCGATTAATCGAGCTGCTCCGGCCCTGTCCATCCCCCCAAATCCAAAGTGATTATTTTTATTATCCAGGGATAAAACCTTTAAAGACAGTACCCCCTCAAGCATTGAAAGCGCCAGGGAAGCACAATTCACCCCTCTTCCCTTCTTTGCCAGGATGCAAACAGCCTGAAAGCCGTGGTAAATTTTAAAATAGAGGGTAGCTGCCAAAAGGGTAATTATTTCATTATCATTAACCTTTATTCGATATAACTGTTCACCGGCTAATTTTTCTATTTTATTAATATAAATGCCGGTTTTTTCCATTCACTGATAACTGGTTCAGTAATTTTATATATTTTATCATCCCGAAAGATACCGTTGCCCGTATAAACCTTCATGCCAATCCCCCCTTTTTTACAAGAGAATTCTACACCGCCCGGGTAATTCTTTTTATTACTTAAAAATCTTCCCCTTCCTCTGGGAAAAGGTTTACCTTCTCATGAATAAACCCCTTGAACCTCAGGAATAATAAACACGGAAATAACAAAGTATAACCCACGGGAGGAATATAATAATGGTCCAACAACAACTGGGACAAATCATGACTAAAAATGTAGTAACGGTGGGCCCACAACAGTCGGTAGCGGAAGCCGCACAAAAAATGAGCCAGTATAATATAGGCTCGGTACCGGTGGTGGAAAACGGACAGATTGTGGGTATTTTAACTGACCGGGACATAGCGCTCAGGTCTACATCCAAGGGGCTTGATCCCAATAATACAAAGGTAGATTCGGTAATGTCCAAGGATATAATTACAGGTTCTCCACAGATGGATGTTCACGAAGCAGCCAATATTATGAAAAACAAACAAATCAGGCGTCTTCCCGTAGTGGATAACAATCAGCTTACAGGCATGGTATCCATCGGTGATTTAGCCACCACAGACATTTATCAAAATGAAGCAGGTGAAGCTCTGACAGGTATTTCTGAGCCTTCAACCCCCCTGATGTGATATAAACCCCCAAGTATCACCATTACAAAGGGCCGGAAGAAAATCTTCCGGCCCTTTTACTATTAAATCTTATTTTCTTCTTCCTTGGGAGAAGAGTCCTTTGCGGTTATTTTCGCCCTCTCCACTTCGGCCCTGAAAAACGGTTCTTCCCAAAAATGTTTTAACCAATCGTGAAATCTACCTGCCAAATTCATTTGCTTCACCTCTGTAATCATTATTCCCTACTGCTAACCAGGTAAAACGTTAACACTATGATATATACATTTTTCTATAGTCATGGAAAATTATGAAACTATATTAAATAAAGAGTGAAGGAAATAATTGAACTATATTTCATTATTTGACTCAGCACAGAAGATTTTGACAATTGCTCATAATCAGATAACTGGTTTACTATTATAATAATTTATTTCAGAACAGCTTAGTGACAAAAGGCACAACATTATACGCGAGTATAGGAGTGGAGTGGGCAAGTATTATTTCACCGAAGGGCAGGTGGTCTATTAGAAGGAGTATCCGCAAGAAGAAGATTACTACTAAGAAAATTTCTGTTCCGAGAATGAAGCCTTACCAAAAAGGAGGTCAAAAGAATGCCAAGGTTTAGAGATCCGGGCCTGACAAGCCGCCCCTCCGGCAAAGCCCCCAGGGTGGTTGATCCTAAAAACATAAAACGTTCTATAGATCCGGCAGTTGTTGAAATGATTGATGTAGCACAAGAGCAAGGGGTTATCACAGCCTTTGACCGTGTTTTGGCACAGCAACCACAATGCCAGTTTGGCTACAGGGGAATATGCTGTCGTTTTTGCATGATGGGCCCATGCCGCATCAAATCTGAAGAAGGGCCTGCCAGCAGGGGGATTTGCGGGGCCAACTCGTGGACAATCGTGGCACGTAGTGTTGGCCTTATGATATTGACGGGATGCGCATCCCACGCGCAGCACGGTAATCATATCGCCCATACGATGCATATGATTGCCGAAGGGGAAGCTCCGGACTACCAAATCAAGGATGCAGATAAATTAAAAAATATTTGTAACAAAGTTGGCATTGAGACGGATGGGAAAGATGAAATTACACTGGCTAAAGAATTGTCCGAAAAAGCCAGCCAGGATTTCCGCCGTTTGAAGGGTGAAGGAGAAACCACATGGATAACCAACATGGTAACAGAAGACAGAAACAAGCTTTACCGTAGTCATAACGTTATGCCCCACGGTGTTCATGCCACCATTTCGGACCTGGTAACTCAGGCTCACGTAGGTATGGATAACGACCCCGTAAACCTGGTATTCAGTGCAGTGCGTGTGGGACTGGCCGACTTGGCAGGAAAATGGATCGCCACCGACCTGTCAGATATTATTTTCGGAATTCCCCAACCCGTTGTCAGTGAAGCCAATATGGGTGTACTGGATCCCAAGAAGGTTAATATAGTATTGCACGGTCATAATCCCCTCCTCAGTGAAATGGTTGTTGCCGCAGCGCGGGAAATGGATGAAAAAGCTAAAGCCGCAGGTGCCGACGGTATTAATCTCGTGGGTATCTGCTGCACCGGTAACGAGGTATTAATGCGCCAGGGAATCCCTCTGGTTACCTCATTCTCTTCCCAGGAACTGGCCATTTGTACCGGAGCTGTGGACGCCATGGTGGTGGACGTACAGTGTATAATGCCCGGATTAAATACCATAGCCCAGTGCTTCGGTACACGATTGATCACAACCTCCGATATTGTCAAAAACCCCGGTACAATCCACATTGATTATCAAGAATCAAAAGCAATGCAAAACGCCAAGGAAGTAATTGAGCATGCCATTGAGGCTTACCAGGAACGCGGAACCCGCCCCGTATACATTCCCGATGTAAAGAACAAGGCTGTTGCCGGCTGGAGCAACGAGGCCCTTTTCGATTTATTTAAGACCGTGAATCCCGATAACCCCGTGAGGGTCTTAAACGATGCCATTTTGTGCGGTGAACTTAAAGGCATTATTTTAATGGCCGGGTGCAACAATTTAAAGACATTCCAGGATGAAGCGCATATTGAAATTACCAAATCAATGCTGAAAAATGATGTATTTGTCGTTACCACCGGTTGTAACGCCCAAGCCTGCGCCAAAGCAGGTTTGATGGATCCGGCTAACGTAGACAAATATTGTGGAGAGGGTCTGAAAAGTTTCTTCCAACGTATAAGCGAAAAGGCTAATCTCAATGTGGGACTACCACCGGTGTTCCATATCGGTTCCTGTGTTGATAATTCCAGAGCGGCTGAACTGCTTATGATGATGGCCGATGACCTGGGTGTGGACACTCCCAAGGTGCCCTTCGTTGCCTCCGCTCCGGAAGCCATGAGCGGCAAGGCCACCAGTATCGGTACCTGGGCGCTGACCATCGGTATACCCACCCATGTGGGCACAATGCCCCCCGTTGAAGGTTCGGATTTGATATACAGCATTCTGACCCAAATAGCCGGGGACGTATTTGGTGGTTATTTCATTTTGGAACCTGACATTGAAACCGCCTGCCGGAAGCTATTAAATGCTTTGGAATATAGAACTTGGAAACTCAGAGTGCACAAAAAGGTAGCCGAAGATCAGGAAACCTTACTGTGCCATAACTGGTAAAGAAATCAGGTCGAAGGGAGGAAGGAAAATGACCGCAGCCTCTAATTTTGATCAACTCTTTGAAGGCGCTGTACAACCGGGCCAAGAACCCAAAAAGCTTTTCAAAGAAGCCTATGAAGGCGCCATCACAGCTGTAAGTTATGCAGAAATACTGCTTAACCAGGCTATCCGCGAGTACGGTGAAGATCAGCCGGTAGGATATCCTGATACAGCTTATTACCTGCCAGTAATCCGCTGCTTAAGCGGTGAAGAGATTAAAACCCTCGGCGACTGCGTGCCGGTATTAAACCGCGCCCGTCACGCCATCAAGGAAGAAAAAACATTTGATAACGCCCGTATCTGGGGTGAGTCCACTCATTACGCGGCGGACATCATCGAGGCCGTACGTTACTTGAAAAACAGCGAGGAAAACCCGCTGCACGTTCCACCCTGGACAGGATTCATCGGTGACCCGGTAGTCCGCCAGTACGGCGTTAAAATGGTGGACTGGACCATCCCCGGTGAAGCAGTAATTCTGGGCCGGGCCAAGGATTCCAAGGCAGCCAAGAAAATAGTTGACGACTTAATGGGCAAGGGCCTGATGATCTTCCTCTGCGATGAAATTATTGAACAGCTCCTGGAAGAAAACGTCAAGCTGGGCGTTGACTACATTGCCTACCCGCTCGGAAACTTCACCCAGATAGTCCACGCGGCCAATTACGCTCTCCGGGCCGGTATGATATTCGGCGGCATTACCCCAGGCGAACGGGATGCGCAGCGCCAGTACCAGCATGACAGAGTTCTCGCTTTCGTATTGTACCTTGGCGAACACGATATGGTTAAAACCGCTGCCGCCATGGGCTGCATTAACGTAGGATTCCCGGTTATTACCGACCAGGAACTGCCTGAAGACAAGCAGATACCTGAATGGTTCATTTCTGAGCCTGATTACGATTCGGCGGCACCAAGACGCCGGGCTTCGAGCTGGTACGCATGGCCGATGAAAACGAAGTGGAAGACGGCAAAGTCGAGCTTATCGGCTCCGACATCGACACCGTAGAAGAAGGCGGACGCATGCCCATAGGTATAGTGATAGATATATACGGCAAGAAGTTCCAAGAAGACTTCGAGCCCGTCCTGGAGCGCCAGATTCACTACTTTACCAACTACGGTGAAGGTACCTGGCACGTGGCCCAGCGCGATATAATGTGGGTACGTATCAGTAAGGATTCTTACGAGAAGGGATTCCGCCTCAAGCATCTGGGTGAGATTCTGTACGCCAAGTTCAAGGCAGAGTTCCCCTCCATCGTGGACAGGGTTCAAGTGACCATCTATACTGATGAGGATAAAGTTAAGGAAATGCGCGAAGTGGCCAGGGAGTACTATCAAAAGCGGGATGACCGCTTGAAGGAACTCAGGGATGAGAGCATCGACACCTTCTATTCCTGTACTTTGTGCCAGTCATTTGCTCCCACCCACGTATGCGTTATTGCGCCTGAGCGCGTGGGGCTGTGTGGTGCGGTTAACTGGCTGGATGCCAAGGCGGCCTATGAGATTAACCCGCACGGTAACAACAAGCCCATCCCCAAAGAGGGCATAATCGACGAGACCAAGGGACAATGGGAGTCCTTTAACGAGTTCTGCTTTAACAACTCGCAGCGTAACATTTCCAACGTTAACTTCTACACCATCATGGAGTATCCCATGACCTCCTGTGGGTGCTTTGAGTGTATCCTGGCCATGGTACCCGAGTGTAACGGCTTCATGGTGGTCAACCGCGAGCACGGGGGCATGACCCCGTCAGGTATGAGCTTTAGCACCCTTGCCGGGACCATCGGCGGCGGTGCCCAGACGCCCGGCTTCATGGGTATCGGTAAATCCTATCTGGGCTCACCGAAGTTCGTGCCTGCTGACGGTGGGCTGGGCCGCCTTGTTTGGATGCCCAAAGCTCTGAAGGAGGAGCTGCGCGGCCTGCTGGAAGAAGCAGCTGATAATGCCGGGCTGGGTAAAGACTTTGTAGATAAGATTGCCGACGAGTCAATTGGAACCAGCGGCGAAGAGATACTGCCCTTCCTGGAAGAGAAAGGCCACCCGGCACTGACCATGGATCCCTTGATGTAATACAAATGCCATTTAATTCGTGAATATTAATATTCACGAATACTCCTTCTTTTAGACCTGTCAGGCGGGGGTAAAGGTTTATGTCTCTTATTTCCCCTGGCAGACTTTAACCTACCTCGTGCCCAATGCTTATACGGGCATGGGCACAAAACATTTGTTTTCCCGGCATTCCCCCCAATTGCCGGGAATTTTTTTTGTTAAAAAAAACACCCCGTGGGAAAAATTTTTTCCACGGGGTCAGAGGATGGAAATAAACATAAAATTTTATAATTATTAACCTAGAATTTCTCCAGGTAATTATCAATTTCCCACTGGTGAACTTGTATCCTGAATGCATCCCACTCCTGCATTTTAAGATTGGAATATATCTTATAAATATGAGGTCCCAAGGCCTCACAAATTACTTTATCCTCACTTAGTCTTGACAATGCATCCTTGAGATCCTCAGGTAAACTATCAATATGGGTGTCCAGTCGCTCTCCGGCCGTCATTTCATAGATGTTACGGTCACAGGGCTCAGGCGGCTGCAACTTATTCTTAATACCGTCCAAACCGGCCTTAAGAGTTGCCGCTATGGCCAGGTACGGGTTACAGGAAGGATCCGGATTTCGCAGCTCCACCCGGGTGCTCAGCCCGCGCTTGGCAGGAATGCGAATCAAGGGACTCCTGTTGCGCTCGCTCCAGGCAATATAAACCGGGGCCTCATAACCGGGGACCAATCTCTTGTAAGAGTTTACAGTGGGGTTGGTTATAGCCGCCAGAGCAGGGGCATGCTTCAAAAGACCCGCTATATAATAATATGCTTCCTGGCTCAGCTGTCTGGGTGCGGAGGCTTCATAAAAAGCATTTTCCTCACCTTTAAACAATGATTGGTTCATATGCATGCCGCTGCCGTTTATTCCGGCAACGGGTTTGGGCATAAAGGTTGCGTACAAACCGTGTCTTTGGGCAATGGTCCTAACCACAAATCTAAAGGTTACAATTTTATCTGCCACATCCAGGGCGTCTGAATATTTAAAGTCAATTTCGTGCTGCCCCGGTGCCACCTCGTGGTGGGAAGCTTCTATATCATATCCCATTTCTTCCAGGGTCAGGATAATACTTCTCCGTGCATCTTCACCCAGGTCAACAGGGGTTAAATCAAAGTAACCGGCTTTATCATGGGTATCCAGAGTGGGGCGACCTTCTTCGTCTACGTTAAAGAGAAAAAACTCCAACTCCGGGCCAACCTGCATTGTGTAACCCAGTTCCGCCGCTTCAGCCAATACCTTTTTCAGTGCGTTTCTGGGACATCCCTCAAAGGGCGTATTATCTGGATTATAAACATCACATATCAAACGAGCTACGGCACCCTCCCTGGGACGCCAAGGGAAAATTTGAAAAGTTTCGGGATCCGGCCGCAAATACATATCGGATTCCTCAATACGTGTAAACCCTTTAATGGAAGAACCGTCAAACATTAATTCTCCATCCAAAGCCTTCTCCAACTGGTCAATTGGAATGGCCACATTTTTTAATACTCCGGTAATGTCCGTGAACTGCAAGCGTATAAATTTTACACCCGATTCACGGGCCTTGCTGATAAGTTCACTTTTTCTTTCTGATTGCATAGGAATTTCCACCTCTCCACATGGTTTAAAACACAAAACGCCCTCCCCGGATTTTTCAATAAAAACCCTCCAAGAAAGGCGCCGTTGCCTTATCCAGCACATCTTTGTACCGATTGCTATTTTAGATTGTTAGCCATTATAACTGCCTCAGCCACTGCTCGCATGGAAACCCGTTTATTCATGCTCTGTTTCTGTATACGCTTGAAAGCTTCTCCTTCAGAAAGACCCAATGTTTCCATCAATATCCCCTTGGCCTTTTCCACCACTTTTCGGGTTTTCAAAGTTTCCTTTAACTCTTTTATTTTATCCTCCAGCTTACAGAGTTCTTCATAATTACTACGGGCCAGTTCCATCGCCGGTAGTAATGTATTTTCATCCACCGGCTTCTGTAATAAAGCAGCACCCCTTGCCGCCCTGGCCTTCTCCAGCACGGTAGGATCAATATAAGATGTTAGCAAGACCACCGGTGCCAACCTGTCCTGCCAAGCAATTTCCGCGATCTGCAATCCGTCCATACCCGGCAGTGATGTATCCAACACTGCCAATTCCGGTTCCCGGGACCTGATTAGCTTCAAGGCCGTAATTCCGTCACCGGCCTCACCTACCACAAAATAGCCCATTTTTTTTATTAAGGCCTTCATTTTATTTCTAGAAGTAGCGTCGCTATCCCCCAAAACCACCCTTCGTTGGCTCATGGGACTGCCTCCTGTATAACTGTTATATAACAAAAATGCCCTCTCACGGAAAAATATATTCCGGAGAGGGCACCATTGCCATTTTAAGATACTCCATTGTATCCAGATTACTATTAACTTATTACAAATGTTATTATACACTCAGTTAACTAAAAATGCAACCCTTTTATTTGCTAATTCTTTGGGTCATTGTTTACCCGGCTTGATTTCTCCAACTGATTAAGCATCTGTTTTAATTCAGCAACAACAGTTTCCAACTGGTTGAGCTTCTGAACCGCTTGACTGGAAGCACAGTTGCCATATTGATGACATGAATTACAGGGGTGGGCGTATGCAATGGGGCATCCGGTCATCTTGCATCCCTCCTTTCATTGGTTTCACACCGTCCGCAAAAAACACAAACGCCCCCACTTATCCAAGTGAGGGCGTCATCGCCTCGGTATCACGTCTCCGTTGACGCAAGAATATTTTTAAGTGATTAATATAGTACCAGAGAATTTCCTATAATGCAATAGGTTTCAAAATAAATTATCAGACAATTTGCATGGGATTATAAGCTCTTATAATGCATCGTCGCCGGTCTCGCCGGTTCGGACCCGCAGCGCATTTTCCACATGGTATACGAATATTTTGCCGTCCCCCACCTCTCCGGTACGCGCGACCCGTGAAATGGTATCCATAACCCCGTCAACCCAGCGGTCCTGTACTACAATCTCCAGCTTCACCTTGGGCAGTAAATTTATACTATATTCATGCCCCCTGTATATTCCTGTTCTCCCCTTTTGCATGCCGCAACCTAGCACCTGGCTAACGGTCATCCCATATATACCAAAACGTTCCAAGGCCTCCTTAACCTCTTCCAGTTTTGCAGGTCGGATAATAGCCTCTATTTTTTTCATAGGCTCCTCCTTTTGACACGATCCGGTAGTATAATTCTTTCGCCTTATTATTCTTTAAACATAATAATTATCCTTTAATTAAAATGAAGGAGTCAATTTAATAATT
>JAALLP010000144.1_pt1 | contig 14157 bp, 17 predicted proteins | sample 7245951 | NCBI WGS metagenome assembly JAALLP01 (sample SAMN13049199, study PRJNA578106) | oil field metagenome | isolation source: filtered produced water from oil reservoir B6 | place: USA:offshore Texas | collected 2016
GTCCGCCATTTATCACCCTTACCGTAGGCAACCGTTACAGTCCCCTTTCTTTCGCTTATGTTGATATCGCTTACCCGCAGGTTACAAACTTCATCAACCCGGAGCCCGGCCTTCATCATCAACATTACAATGGCCAGATTCCGGGGACCGTCTTTCTCAGCTAAACGGATTACCTTGTGCTGCTCTTTACGGTCGAGCCATTTGGGCGCCTGGCGCTGGAGGTTGACTTGCTTAACTTCGGTGGCCGGGTTAACTTTCAGATACCCCTTAGTTACCGCCCAGTTGCACAGGGCCTTGATGGCCGATATATGTCTATTGACGGTAGCCGGTTTTGACTTTTCCATTAGGTGCCTTTTATAAGCTGCAATGTCGGCCGGCGTAATTTCGTCGAGAGTTAAGGTTTTATCTGTTGCCCCCTCGAACCATTTACTGAACTGGTTCAGTGCTCCACGATATGCTTTTATGGTTCCTTCTTTATGGTCAGTTTCCCTGAGGTAGTAAACAAATTCATTTATCACTGGCAGCCCCTCCCGGAATAGGATTTACCCTTCAATCATTCTCTGACATTTATTTTAAGGGATAACGGAACGGTGTAATGCGGGTTCCGTGGCTCTATTATAACACAAAATGTCAGAGAATGATAGATTCTATTCCATTTCTGAGAGAGGCTTTTTGTGATTAATCGGCAGGTGATTGTTCGTCGCCAGCCGGTTTGTTGTCCTCCTGGTTGTCAGTATCCGGCTGCGCCTCATCCTTGCCCTGCCGCTTTTGGTTAATTAGCTCTTTGAGGGAGTTAACCCCGTCAGTTGGTTCAAGATTATGGTTTTTCATATCTATGTTAAGCTTGTCGTTAAACATGCCCAGGTGGCGGCCAATCAGTTCCAGGGCCTTCATTTTGTCGTTTAGTTTCACCTTGAGCCCGTTCTGGGTCTCGGCCACCTCAGATAGCACGGTACCGTCAACTTCTTCGATAGGTTTTATTACAATGGTATTACCTTTAAACTCCACGAACTCACCCAAGTCAGCAAAGGCAATCCGGGCAAGCTGTTCCAGGACCTTATCAGCTGATACTTCAGTACGCTTAGAACGCTTTGCCATGGCTTCCTGAATGGCTTTCTGGACTGTAGTATTATGAAGAAGCTGGTAGCCCTGCTCCATGGCCGTTTTTTCGCTGTACCCAGCCCTGATGGCGGCCTGCGTTGCGTTCAGGTCCACCAGGTACTCTTTCACGAACATTTTTTGCTTTGGAGTCAATTTATTCTTCTTATTAGCAGCCACCGCCACCACCTCCTAATATTCCCCAAAACTAAAGCCGCCTCCGTGGGCGGCCGCATAAAATCATGAATTTTCACTTTCGCTCACTTTAATACTAACATAGAATATTTATTCCTAGTTCGTAGAATTCTCGTAATCCTTTCTTGCCATTGACATGCCTTTTTTAATATTAGCCCCCGACCCTTTTTGTTCGTGCTTGGCCAAATAATCAGCAACCTTAAAAACCAAAGCCCTTCGCTTATTGCGAATTGTCCCCTCAGAATAATTCATAATCTTACCAATTCCAACATTGCTGTGCTTATATAAATACCGGTACTCCACAATCTTCTTCTCATCAGTATCCAGCTGATTAACCGCAGCCTCTAATCCGTCAATCTCTGCTTCCAGCTCCCAGACCCGAATCCTTAAACTCCACTCCCGCCGCCTCAAATCAACAAATCGCGCCTGCAGCTTCCAAATCAGCTCATCATAGTCAGCTAAAGAAGATTCCAGTCCCTCCGACTTCCCGAACGGAGCCGGACGTCCCCCGGAATAACCGGCCACCACTTTGGGCACCGGGCTAGCCTGCGAAAGCTCCACCCGGATCTGCTCAGCCTGGTCATGTATCTGCTGCAGAACACTTTTCAACCTCTCGATGCGCATTTTCTTTTTCCAATACCTGTATAGCAAACCTTCTGTCTGGCGGAAAACCTCCGCGTTCATTTCTGTCACCATCCCCCTTGGATGATATGTAACTTTCCCATCAGTTCCAGGTAATTTTTATACCTGTTTCAAGCATTTTTCCCTTCTATCCCAACAATTGTTCCTGTAAAAAAATGCATAAAATTACCGCTCAGCCTTACAAGCACAAGACTTCTCGGCCATTTATTCCCATGTTCCAGCTAAAAAACACTCTGGACTAAACCTTAGTCGTACAGCCGCAAGGGTTTCAGCCATTTGTTCCAATGTTCCAGCAAAAAATGATACTAACACCTTTTTTATAATTCTCTTATAACTCTCTTATTTATTAAAAGTTGTTTTTCATGCGTAGATATATTTTCTTTACTGGAACAAATAAATAAATATATAAAGAAAACCATTGAGGCAGTAGGATTTAATCATGTTCCAGCAGATGGAACATTGATGGAACACTGAAACAAAGCCTTAACTTTCCATATACCTATCATGATCCGTCAAAGCAGATATATTGCGTTGTTGAGTATCCCGCCAGGTGTCAAGAGATATTCCAAGTACCTGTTCCAGCTTTTTGGCATTTATTACTGTGCAGCGTACATTGGAATCACCGATTCTTTTTCGTAATCCATGAGCCCTCACCACATATTTCCCTGGATTCTCGCTCATCATAACCCGGAGCGACCGGTCATTAATCATCTCACCTTCCATCCCCCGTATCTTGCACCACCTGGCATGCTCGGAAATCACGGCATTAGTATGAAAATAAAGATACCCGTCATTATCATCGAGCATATAATCAACTCCTTGTCGAATGTCTCCGCCGTGGGCCATCGCCTCCATGTGTAACATAAATCTATCAACAGCATTTCTGGGTTCGAAACTACCATCATCCTCGCCAGCCAGGTGCCGCAGAGCACCGACAAAATCAAACCTGGGCAGTGTAACACCTAACTCTTCTGCCAGCTGCCCGAATAACATGATCCCGGTCAGCATTATAGAAAGGTTATGCTTTACCCTAATCGGAACCTTAATTCCCTTAATATGATGTTTTAGAGTTTCAGAAGCTGATTTTAAAAGATCAAGAATATCCTGTTTCAAAAGCCATGTAACATAACCGCCGGCAAACTCTTCAAGCGGCAAGTCAATCAAATCATTAAAATAATCTTCCGCTTCGGGATGGTTGTCCAAAAAGTTCCGGTCAAACTTAATCTGGAGAACACGTTCCTGGAGCCCGGTTTCCGTTTCCGGAAGCGGAGCTTCCCCGGCAATAATCACCGGAGCCATCAATTGATATTCAACAGTAGTTTGGTCCGGCCGTCCCCGGCTCTCTTTACTTGCTTTATAAATAAGTAATAACTTCTCGTGAAAAGATTTCAACTTTTTTGGTTCCATGTGCTGTGGCCTGTATTCATCTAAAAACACTGGTAAACTGTTGGTGCAGGATAAAAGTTTAATCATTGCAAACTCTTTGATGCTCGTCGAAAACGGTTCCGAAGTAACACCTAACATATTCATAAACATTTGGATTATCGAAGTCTTGCCACTTCCTCCGGTGCCCCAGGCATGCATAATTGGAAACTCGTTCCATCTTTTTCTCAAAATTGGGGCAGCTGGGCAGGAGAAAAACCAGCCAATAATCGGAAGTATCACCGGACCCGGCTGGAGGAATAAAACCTTCTCCAAAATCTGCTTCGCCAGGCTTCGCCAATCATCACATTTTGGAAACTTAACATAGTCCTCAAGCACCACTCCCTGAAGAACATGAACGTAATCACTTTTTTCCTCAATTCCTTTAGAAGTAAAAATTCCATCCGGAGTAATAAATCTATCCTCATAAAATCCCATAAACGGGACACCTTTTTTCGTAGGAACATCAACATTGGCCATATGACCTACCAATTGCTGTACATTGGAATCATTACCGGTCCACTGGGCTGTAACAGAACCCAGTGCGCGTAAAAGCTCTCTCCTTCCCAATAAATCACCGGTACCTAAAAGCCTTTCAAACCCGTTATCTGAACCATTAACAAAAACATCAACACTCAAAGCTTCTTTTTTGTCCGGCATAATCAGCTTTAATTTCGGTTCGAGAACAAAATTAGAAATTGGAACAATAATCGGTCCTTCGGCCGTCATCTTTTCAATACAGTAAGTACCATTTCGCTGGATTAACCCTTGTGACGGTACAGAGCCGGTTTTTTTTCGTTTTACTTCTCCGCAGGCTTCTTTAACCGCGCGCCTGGCGTCAACTAAATTCAGGCGGGGACAGGCTTCTTTAGCTTCAGCCCAAAAAATACTCTGTTCAGCAGAGGGAAGAATACCAACAGCCTGCTGGGCCTCAAAATTACTAAAAAACACAACCGGATTTTGCTTTTCTTTCAGCTTTTCAATAACTTGTTTAATCTTGACCCGGGCATCATCAAGCCTGATTTCTTCAGTCTCATTTTTCTTTAGCTCAAAAGTTTTTAATATCTCATCTAATGTTTTTAATGCCTTTTCACCACTAAGAATCCTTGGAGCTTTACCGTTAACTAAAAGATCATCAATACCCTTTCCGTCTTCTTCTGCCCACTCTTCAACTTCAACTTCGAAACCTTCTTTAATCAATGCACTAAGGGTTAGATTTAGTGCCCTGGCCACGTTCGGGTTATTGTGATAATCAGCATCAAAGGCAACACGAACAATTTTTGCACCTAATTTCTTTAACGTCGGCAGCGCAGGCCGCCAGGTGGATACTCCCGGGATAGAAATAGTTAAAATACCGGTCAATATCGTGGTAATATCAGCTTTCAATTCTCCCTCGGTGAGTCTTACAATATCTGCACTGCCTTCAAAAAGGGGAATATGGACCGGGCTCCCCGGGCCCGGTCCATCGTGTTTTTTACTTGAAACATATAAGTATTTAGGTCCTTTAACTGGACTGTCTTGGCGTACTTTAAGCGCAACAATCCTTCCGGAATGATCTCTAACCGGAATCAAGATTCCCCCAGGCCCGGCAATACTCCAATAGGGTTTAGATTTGGGATCATCATCTTTTAAATAGATCCCGGGGACTGACGCGCAGATATCTTTGCCAAATTTGCGAATAAGCTTTTTTGCTATTTTTGATCGGCCCATGGCCAGTGTCCGGTATTCTCGGTAGTCTACTTGCCCATTGGTAAGTCCTCGTTCTAAAAGATTGTTCCTGTGCTGATTAGACAAATTCAGCTCTTTAATCAGAGCGGTGTAAACATTATTAAGAGTATCAAGGTCTGCTTTGTCTACTTTGGGACTATAATCAGGTAGATCCGGTTCCGGGATATCACCCGGGGCATCACTGACCCGGTAAAGCCAATAATCAGCGCCGGCCTTATCTATTTTATTTTTGCCACTGCCGGTATCCAGTCTCCTACACACTGCCCAAATTCCATCTTCGCTGACAGAGCACCAGTCAATTTTTCCGCAAATCGGGCAGGGCCTGTTTCTGGAAACCTCACTCCATCTTAAAGTCATATGGATAACCCTTCCGGAATGGTGTTATATTAATCAAACTGATCATCCCCCTGCTGCTGTACTGCCATGCCCCGATTACTTTTTCCCGTTCTTCCCCTTAACGTTATTCCTCGTCCCGCTTCCAATGTTCTCCATTTTCCAAGAAACACAGAAAACAAGTTTCTTGGCCTGGCAGTCCCTGACCGACATCAAAGACTCCACCCCGCGCTGCAGTTCTTTAATCCGCTCTTTTAACCTGTTTTTCTTGCTGTTTAGGTGATTTACCTTAGCCAACAGTGCAGCAATCTCATCATTAGTCCGGTCGAGTTCTAACTTCAGTTCACTGCACTCTTTTTCAACCTTGCTGCTTTCATGATCAATATCCTTGTTCAGCTGCAATACTTCATCAAACAGCCTGGAGCAAACTTCCCGGTCGATCTCCTCACCGAACCCATAATCAACCTTATAAGCCGTGAGCACAGTTCCATTATTGACAACAAACACAATATCTCCGCTTATATAATAATCAGCTGCCTTGCCGTCCAGATTTTCTCCCCGCCAGATATAAACAGCATCCTTGAAAACATTTTCAATGGGAAGTTGTCCCTCCGGGTCAATCCTTTCCTCCCAGCGCTTTAAACAATGAGCAGTAAAATTCATTAACTTACCCCCCTGCTTGCCTTTTTACCCGTGCTGCCTTTTATTCTGCCGGGGCTTTTACCTTTCTTTCCCTTTTTCTTTTTGGTACCCGGGTTTGTAATTTCCTGAATAACCTCCCGCTGGAACTTGGGCAACTCCCCGAAAAGATCAGATTCCATTCCCCCGGCCGCCAGCACCTCGGCAATTTTCATTAGAACGAAGGCATCTGCCGCGTTATCATTGGTGAATTCTTTTCCCCAGCGTTTAAAAACGCCAAGCATAATTTCCGGTTTTCCGGCATTGCCTTTACCGGTGGCAAACTTTTTCACCTGACCGGTACCCACAACTTTAAAGGGAACATTCTCCTCAGCCATCATTACCCGGATAATCCAGCCCAGGCCGCCAAGATTGTGGGCCTGGTTCGCCCGGGAAAAGGCGAAATCTTCAATACAGACCAGGTCGCTCCCCCGAACAACCTGTCTGATTTCTTCCCTGATTTCAACCAGGCGCTGCACCCCGGTTTTTTTGGACTCAATCACATTTGTAAATAGCTCACCGTCTTCCAGTACCGCCACCCCAAAACCTGTAAGAGATGCGTCCAGGCCTACCACTTTAGCCATTTATTTATGCCTCCCCGATTAGTCAGTTAAATGTTATTTAATCCGCGGATTAACCATTAATCAGAACCCTCTTTTAGCCAGCGTAATAACGTATAAATTACATCTTTTGCCCCAGATATTTCTTCAGTGCTGCAACAGGCGTGTGGAACATCTTCCCGCATCAACTCTAATTTTTCGCGAAACCGTTCACGTTCTTGTTTTGCGCCTTCTTCCCGTGCCCTACTTATTTTCATGTCATAGCAACCATTCATCACCATTTCAGCAATATCGCCAGCGTCCATATTAGATTCACACTCGCTGCATGGTTGTGGATTATTACATGGATCACACTTTGACTTGTCACAAAAGCACTGTAGCTTTTCCATAAAAAACACCTCTCGCATAATCAACAGATTGTGGTTAAGCCTTAACCTTCTTCCGTTCACCTATTTTTCTATAAATATCTGCTATAATAATTCCTGTTTTAGTTAATTCAGCATCATTTTGAATTAGATTGTTTTTGTTGATTATTGCTAGTTGTTTTCGTGAAACAAGAATGAGATTATTGGGATCGAAATTACGCCGATTCCCGTCTCCAAAAATAACTACATGCCCTTTTGGGACGGGGCCGTTATGCTCTTCCCAGATTAAAATATGCTTACCTTTCCACTTGTTAGGGTCTGCGATTTTTACATCTACATAATCATCACTGTTTATCCTCTCAGTGCCGACGGGTTTATAATTCCACGGCCGATGGCCTTTCTTAAACTGAGTAGGTTCCCACCCGCCAACGCCTTTTTTCCCTTTATTGAATGGTATATGTCCTTTGGGAAACCTACCGGTCAAGCCACTGTTTAAGTTATGGTTTTTGTAATAAGAATTAATCTGTTTGGTTGTATAATTTGTTCCAAATTTTGCGTTCAGCAGCACTGCCATATCCTTTAGTCCTATTCCTTTGTGGTTCTCAGCGATAAAATTTTTAATCTCCATTGGGTACTGTTTTGTAGCATGACCAGCTGGTAATCCGCGCCGAGTACCACTCTTTAGATTATGATTCTTTTTATATGACCTCATTTTGCTTTCGGTAAAGGACGTGCCAAACCTATCATTAACTAGTTTTACAAGTTCCCGTGTTGTTTTCCCCTTGACGTTTTGTGCTATGAATTCATGAACTTCTTTCGGATATCTTTTCATTGTTTTATTTGTCTCCATGCATTAAAAATGATTCACGCAGCATAGGAGGCATTTTTTTATTGTCACCGCCAAGATACCCATCTTTTGTTTTAATTACATCGAGAACTAATTTGCCATTAGAGATTATTTGATTAGCAACCTGGGTTACCGCCTTTGCTCTTTCGATCTCTTCTGTAAGTTTTTCACCTTTAATATCTTCATCGCTCAGTCTTTCAAGTTGCGCAAATAAGTGGTTATTCAAGTCGCCAAGTGTGTTTCTCATTTTTATCACCTGCCTATCTACTTAATACCGCTTTCCGTGCAGCCGGCCGCGCTCTTTGTTCCTTGCCATTTTTTCCTCGATGGCATCCTCTAGGCAATAACCTTTCTGTGCTGCCCAGATGAAAGTCATCATGAATGCCCCGGCAATACCAAGACCGAAATCTTCACTTTCACCTATTCTGTCCGCTTCCAGAGCCACGCTTAAACATTTATGGACGTTGCATGCATGCTTATTATCATCGAAATCAGGCGGCACATAACCAATAGATAGTTCCAAACCATTAATAGAAGCAGTGTCAATATAGTTAAGATAAGGCCTGTCCTCTTTCATCATTTCAGCAACTTCCATCAGCCTAGCCTCCAGGTTAATGTCATACCCGCCGCAGAGGTCCCCGATCCAGATACAAATATCCGCTAACTCCTCTACAAACTCAGCACAGGAATCAGCCTCTAAAGCCTCGGAAACCTCGCTGTGAATCAGGGCAATAAAAGTGCCTACCTCTTTTCCTGTATCCCAAAATCCGTTATCCCGGGCTGTCTGGTGACACTCTTTTACAAAATCATTTATCTTCATTAGTCACTCTCCTTGGGTCAACGCGGCCGGCAATAGTCTCCGGTTGCACCGATGCAATTACAACGTGACCACTATCCATAATAATCACGGACCTGGTTCTCCGGCCGTAAGTAGCATCTACCAGCATGCCGGCATTCCGGGAATTGTTAATCAGCCGTTTAATTGGAGCTGATCCGGGCTCAACTACAGAAACAATGCTATTTACAGAAACAAAATTCTTAAATCCGATATCAACAAATTGTGTGGGCATCCATATCCCTCCTACTTCCGGTTCCGTTTCCGGGATGCGCGGGCCATTTTGTTTCTCTTTTTCCTTTTATTGCGCTCCCGGGGAGGCAAAGTGCTCTGTGCATGTTTTGCACTTGGTTCCGGGTGGCGCGGAGGCGCTGCCATCCCCATGGCAACGCCAGCCAAAGCGTCTAATAGTATCAATTCACTAGCATCACGTTTTACTGGATCTGCAAAAAACTCTTCACCTTGGCCAGCGACAAGATACCCCTGGCCATTGAAATCAGCTGTAGCCACTATCCAACTTCCTCCCTGTACTCTTTCTGTCCGTACCAGAGCACCCGGAGCATCCCGGTGCGGTAATCCAGGTAGTCAACTCTTCCGCATACCGTGCAAAGCCTAACCCTGCGCCTTAGGATCCGGCTGCGTCCTTTTACTATATTGCTGCCGCAGCGCTTACAAAACACTATCATCCACCTCCGGATCCCGGCGGCCGGCCGGAAGGTTTGCCCGGGCAAAGGGAATGATGGTTTTGCTCCTCCGAAGACCGGTGGGTGGTAGAATTGGCTCAAAACCAGTTATTGCTGATCGGAAAGACATTCCATCACCGACAATGATCAACCAGGTTCCTAGCTCGTCAAACACTAAATTAAGCCCCCTTTTGATCCTTTTCCAAGACCGGAAGAAAAACTCCGCGCCATGTAACCCTCAACTCTGCTTTCATACCCGTATAGCACTCAAAAAACTTTATTACTATCCGGGGCATTCCTGGCACCTCTTTCAAACTGTTGCCTGCGTTTATTCTCTTCCAGCCATTCTTGGGAGTTATTAATGCTCAGATTCAGGTGGTGGTGATTTTCTATCCTGTTATGGATTCTTCTTATCTCGCTGCCCAATACGTGCCATATAATGGCCCCCAGGTGTTCCATTATCAATGCCTGGTCGCCTTCCATATCATCACCGGTGGAACAGGCAATGGATATCTCAGTAAGAACATTCCGGAAGGTTTCCATGTCAATTTGTCCAACTGCTTCTAACTCTGTTTCCAGCGGCATTGATAGCCCGGACATCCCTTGTTCTAATAGATTGATCTTATCTACTAAAAGGGAAATCTGGTTTTTCAGACCAATAAGCTCTTCCCTGGCAATAAAGTTATCACGGTTTTTAGCTGTTTCACTTTCCCCCTGGACCGGCTTTTTTTGATTTTTGGTATTACCATTTTCAGGTACCCCACATTTATTTATCCCGATATCCCGGCACCAGCGCCGAACAGTTTTGCGGTCAACAGCGTAAATGTTGGCAAGCTTGACAAAAGTCATGCCCGGTTCCTGAGCCCTGGCCTTGAGCTCATTATCATCTGGCCTTTTTGATGCTGCTTGCATGATTACAGTCCCCCTTTGATTGCTTAACTAAATGCTCAAGGTCAACTAACCTTCTGCCACTTCCAACCAAATGAATAAAAATACTTTGTATAATCAACGATATTGATTCCGATCTGAAAGGCAGCCTTTTTAAATTCCAATTCGGGTAGATAGATAATTAAGTTTTCCTTGTTGATGGAAAAGTTGTTTATCCCCCAACGTTCCAACAAAAAAGCCGGGTCAATTTTAAATTCTGTGTCTTTATCCTTCTTGACTTGATTCTTGACTTGAGTATCGGCCACCGAGCACACCTCCTTTTACCTCTTAGAAACCAGGCACCCTTCTTTGTATTCCTCCAGCTCATACTCACCTGGCTCTAAGCCGTGCTTGTCCATTAGAAAAGTAATCAGTCTTTTACCGCCTATCTGAGCCGCCTTGGGTTGCTGTGGCAATTTATACCTGTATTTTTCATCCCGGGCACGGATAACAGCAATAATCTTATTTTTGATTCCGATTTGAATATAGTCACATGGCAGCAAGGCCTTTATTGCTCCGGCAGATAAACTGACTCGTTTTTCGCTGATTGATATAATTTTTCTATGCTCGGGGATACCGATTCGAGCCGGGACAGCCCAATCAAAGCCGTTTAAATCAATTTCGCCGGCATCTAATTTTTGCGTTGATTTAATATGATCATCAGATGCCTGCTGACCTTCTTGCTTTTCCTCCGGTTCCGCCAAATAATCATCAGGGTTAAAAGAGCCGCCCCAATATTCTTCTTTGAGCTGCACCAGAGCCCAATACGGGATATCATAGTCTTTCGATATCTGGGAACCGGTAAGGCCCTGTGCTAAAAGAGCCCCCAGTTTGTCCTTGGGAAGGGATTCTCTCGCCTTATCTATCACCTTCATTTTGGCCGCCTCCCTTTGAGCTTTGGACTTAAAATTAATCGGTTGATTTTGCCTGGACCTCTTAGCAGGTGGTCCATATTTCTTTCTTATTTTCTCTATTTCTTCAGGACTGAGGCGGTACTCGATGACCGGCCCGTTTGCAGGTTCTTCACTTTTCGGAAACCGGGGTTCTCCCACTTTAAACTTAGAAAACTTAAGTATGTCACTCACCGGTACCACCTCTTTAAATTTGTTCATTCAGCCAGTAAATCTAACTGGCATTCATATTCGTTGAAAGACCTTAGCCCGGGACAGAGTTCATTATAATGCCAGATACAGCACCGGCATTGATAGCAGACACCTTTAACTGACACTTGTATCTTCTTTCCCCAGGTCTTCCCACTCGGCCCCATCATCCCATGGAGAGTACTCAGCCATCCTGCTAACACTAAGGGCAAATACAACATCTCGCCTGGCCTCTCTTTGAAGGTTTATAATTTGCTCCCGGTTTGGCTGCAATAGTTGCTCCTTGATCTTTTCCCACTTAGTTTCACTTATCCCCGGGCCTTTGGTAAGCTTTAAACTGCTCTCTGTTTCCTTTAGCACTGCTCCCCGGGTCCAGATCCGGTCAAAAACTTCATACATTTTCGTGTCTTTTACTTTCCAGAGAATAACCTGGAAGTACAGTGAACTGACCAGCTCTTCAAACTGTTTTCCCGTAAGAAAAGCTCCCCGGGCAAAATAAAACTGGTTATTAGCCTGAATAATGGTAACCCCGCTTTTATACAGCTTCATAAACGGTTGATACATTTCCGGGAACAAGTGCTTTGCGTTTCTAAGGAGTCGTTTCCAGGGTGCTTTGACCTGGATAGAGTTGGGTACCGGTTGTGATTCCAACCTACTTTCTTTGGCAGGTTCAGTTTTGGGAGTGGGCTCCGGGGTCGGTGCGGCCGGAGTCAAGATTTCATTGAACCAGCTACCCATCTACACCGCCCCCTTTAGCCGTTCAGCCAGAAGGCTGTTACGCTTTTGAATACGGTTGTTCTTCACGGCTACATCAAATGCACTTTGCTGCCCGACTATAATCAATTTCTGCTTTGCCCGGGTTATAGCGGTGTAAATCAAGTTGCGCTGCAGCATGATGTAATGACTTCGCAGGCATACCACGATGGCTGTCGGGAATTCTCCGCCCTGGCTTTTATGAATGGTATAGGCATAGGCCAGGGTTACTGTTTTCTTAAGGTCATCAAGGTTGAAGAATTTTGAATACCCATCTATCTCTGCCGTTACCCCCATTCGTTCACCATTGACCACGTTTGTTATGATGCCCAGGTCCCCGTTGAAGACCATCTTGTCGTAATTGTTTTTTATCACCATGATCTTGTCACCCAGGCGGTATGTCGTTTGCCCCACTTGAAGTTCTGGTTTACCCTGGTCCGGGGGATTGATTGACTTCTGAATCATTTTATTGAGGTAATCAGCCCCAGCGGCTCCCTTAGTTTTAAGCGGCGTGAGGACCTGAAATTCCATTGCGTTGCTGCCGGCCGCGATGGCCATACCCGCTAGCTTTTCAATTTCAAAGGCGGCATCCGATGGGTCATTAGCTTCGATGAAATCAAAATCGGTAATATCATCCCGGGCCGCAAGCTTAGCAAGGTTAACTTTTTCGCCTTTACGAATCTTATCTGCCAGCCAGGCAATGGTACTCTCTTTTCCCTGGCGGTAGATAAATTTGAGTCTGGTTACCGGCAGGGTGCCGGAAGATATTACATCCCGGAGCACGCTTCCAGGGCCAACTGACGGCAGCTGGTCAATATCGCCCACAAGCACAACCTGAATATCGTCAGGTAGGGCCCTGAATAAATCGTCTGCAAGTTCAATATCTGCCATACTAAACTCGTCGACTATAAGCAGGCCAGGGCCGGGAAGGGGATTATCCTCATTAAACTCAAACCCGCCATAGTAGGGTGAGTAGTGCAGTAAACGGTGAACTGTTTTGGCCTCAAAACCCGTGGCTTCTGATAGCCTTTTTGCTGCTCGGCCGGTGGGACTGGCTAGGTAGATATTATTTTCCCTGTTTTGAGCTTGATAAATAGAGACAATAGCATTGGTTATGGTTGATTTACCTGTCCCGGGCCCACCGGTGATCACCGAAAGATTTGAGCATAGTGCGGAAATAATAGCCTCTCTCTGCTCGGTAGCGTATTTAATCCCCAGGTTTTCTTGGGCAGCATCAATCATAAACTCAATTTCCTCTCTGTTAACGCCTTCTACAGGTACCCGGCTGAGAAACTTTATTTTTTGTGCCAGTGATACTTCTGCTCGGTGCATTCCAATTTCATAAACCAAATTATGGTCCTTTTCCCGAAATATCTCCTGTGTTTCAATCATGCTGCGCCCGATCTGGCCGATGTCTTTAGCGGTCACCCCGCAGTCAGGGCCCAGGAGTTCCAGTACCCGTTTATTCACTTCCCCAGCACTCAAAGCAACGTGCCCCTCATTCTGTGCTTCATAAAGCACGTGCCTGATGGCGGCCTCTACCCTATAAGGGCTGTCAGGGGCAACTCCGGTTACCCGGGCAATACGGTCGGCAATTTTAAAGCCGACGCCCTGCAGGTCATGAATAAGCTGGTATGGGTTATTTTTTACCAGTTGGAGAGCGTCTTCACCGCCATAAAGAGCGTGAATTTTATTTGCCAGGTTAGTTGATATCCCATCAGTGCATATAGTGCTAATAAGGTCCCCCAGTGAGCTGTGCTCCCGCATCTTCCGGATTATTTCCCGGGCCTGTTTCGGGGTTATCCCGGGTATTGTAGAGGCCAGATCAGGGTTCTGCTTTAATTTTTCAAGGGCTTCTTCACCCAGGGCATCCACTATTTTGCCGGCGGCCACTGGACCGATGCCGTAGAAGTGATCACTTTGGAAGTAGGCGATTATGCCGCTTCTGTTATTCGGAAGGATTACCTCAAAGTCTGTAAATTTGAATTGCT
>JAALLP010000148.1_pt1 | contig 13978 bp, 16 predicted proteins | sample 7245951 | NCBI WGS metagenome assembly JAALLP01 (sample SAMN13049199, study PRJNA578106) | oil field metagenome | isolation source: filtered produced water from oil reservoir B6 | place: USA:offshore Texas | collected 2016
AAAGATTATCTGATCAAGCATACTACCAGCATGGTGAAAGGAAACTTTGGAGAAGTACTTCATGAATTCGATCCTGACGACATCAGCATGAGATCTTCGGAGTTCTTGAGCTTGAATGAGATCGGAAAAGTTAAGGTCGAATTAAAAACCCCGATATTTGCCGACATTTATTCCGAGAACAAGGCTACAGGTTCATTCATTGTGATCGATCCTCTCACCAACCGGACTGCTGCTGCAGGTATGATCTCGAAAAACCATCAGGTATCCCCTGACAAAGCATGCAAAGTTGTAAAGGCGAGGGTTATCAGATATCCTGGAGACAAAAAAGAAGAGGCACAGGCCGATTATGACCGTCTTTCCATGCATGGCACACATTGTATCTACGTGGATGACGATCTGCTACGGGAAACCCTTCTCAAGCGGATACCGGTTGACAGTGAGCAATATTCCGACACTATTGAAGATCTCTGTAAGATCGTTACGAGATCAGGTGTGTCTGTGGTTGTGTGCTCGAATCATCTGAGTAGTTGAATTTAATTCTCTGCCTGCTGTCAAAGATAGCAGGTTTTTTAGATTTTTTCGGTAGGAAATCATTGAATTGATAGTTTAGCCTCATGTTTCCTTTTTCTTGTCTTTTTCGTGCATCTTTAAGCGGTTAGCATAGCCGTGCTTATCCACTTTCTTTTCACAAATTTCGTGCTTTATCGTTTCTGCCATTATTGTATATCTATATCTTCATCACAAATCGTACTGATCGTAATTCAATGTATTGTGCGGTTGTATTTCAATTAAGTATTGTAAACCAAAAATCTACTAACAGATACTGTAAACCAGAACGGTTAAATAATTGTAAACAATACTCTTTGGCAAGAGTTTACAATCATTGAAGGTTTACAATTGGGCGACTTGTACCATTTTCATCAAAACTTGGCAATTTTCACAAAAGTGGCCCATGCCCCGGAGAGGATTCAATTTCATGAGCAAGAATATCGATTACCCAAAAGTAATGTGCACTCAGCACCCGGACGCTGCATCAAAGTATATCTCAACGCAGGAAGAGCCCGAAGAAGCTCTGGAAGCTGCGACTACATTTGGCTGTGATGAATATATGCCGGATTATGAAGGAAAGGCAACACCTTATCACCAGAATGTCCAGATAGTATCAAAATTCATAGAAGAAACGGATCTTGTTCCGGGTAAGGACTTTTTTATCACTCCCAGAGCACCGAGTGCAGTTCAGGAAAACCGATTCAGACAGCTTATGGTCATGATGTCCATTGCCGAGGCCAACCAGGTGGCGCTCGAATATTCGGATGTTCAGGCGATCAATGAATTCGTACATCCAATGACAGGAACCGTCAGAGAGATCATTGAAGCTCAGCAGCACATGGTCGACGTAAGTGAGCTTGCAAAAAAGGAATTCGGATTCTCAATGGATGTTCCGCGCATTGTTCCTCTCATAGAGGATGCTCCTGCACTCCTGCACGCAAAGGAACTTGCAGAAAATACGATCCTTTCCTGGAAAGAACATTTTGGCATGGCTCCCGAAAAGTTCAGGGTCTTTCTGGGAAAATCCGATTCAGCTTTATCTTTCGGCCATGTTGTAAGTGCGCTTTCATGCAAATATGCTATAAACGGAATTACAGAGCTGAATGCCGAGCTCGATATAAAGACCGGCGTTATCTTAGGAGCAGGGTCCCTTCCTTTCAGAGGACACCTGGATCTGAAAAACGCAGAAAATTTCTTTACGGAATATAAGGGCATAGGAACTATCACTCTTCAGTCAGCCGTCAGATTCGACCATGAAAAAGGGGATGCAAAAGCCCTGGTAAAGCTTGCAAAGGCCAGGCTTCCGGAAACACCCGATATCTATTCAGTTGGAGAGAAAGAAGAGCTGGTCAATATCATGGGAATTTTCGGGGCCAGATACAGCAAGATCCTCAAAGAACTTGGTCCAACGATAAACGGGATAGCTGAACTTCTTCCACAGCAGCGAGACCGCTTGATGAACAAAGGCAGAAATGGTTATTCAAGAACTGCTCCGGATATTTCTGGCTTGACGTCTCTCTGTTGCAGCGACATTGGAAAAGAGCTTGAGAATAGCATGCCTGCTGAAGATCTGCGTCTGCCAAGGGCTATCAAATTTACAGGCGCCCTTTATTCCATTGGCCTGCCGCCGGAATTCATAGGTACAGGCCTTGCTCTAGAAGATACCAGAAAGAGACTCGGAGAAACAGCCTGCGAAAACTTACTTACAAAATACTATCCCTCTCTAAAAAGTGATCTTGATTTCGCATCAAAGTATCTGAACCTTAATGTTGCATCCCGCTTCCTTTCAGGAACCTGCCTAAAAGAAGTCAGTAAGGATATCGGAATTCTGTGTGATGTTCTGAACCTTGAAACAAGGCCAGAGCCTTCATATAACATCCTGTTGGAAATGATGCAGCCCGAGCTTCTCCAGACAGGGAACATGGATGAAGAGGTATCGCAACTGGTATGCTCGACCATTACTAAAATGGGGAAAATAAGAAAAGCTCTGGGATAATCGGAAAAAAGAAGTTCAGGGTAAGATCAGGAAAGAAGATAAGAAAGCTGCAGGCTTTCCCTTTTTAAATTAAAAGATCTAAAGCTGCAGCTCCTTCACAAAACGAAGGTCGAAGATATCCTCCTGACGGAGTTTACCTGAAACGTATCCAAGCTCATGCAACACATCCACAAAACGCATGGTGGATGCTTTATACTTGCCCGAGATACCCGCCGAGTATTTGGGTGATACCTGATACACGTCACGCACGAAATCCGCGTCAACAACTCCTACCGTATCGGCAACCAGCCTTGAGGCTTCTTCGATGTTTTCAGAAATATAGTCACAGGCTATTGCGTGCAGTTTTATGAAATCCAGGAGAGTACCGGATGAGTTCTTTATCATGTCCGCGGTTGCAACTATCCCGTAGCTTGGGTTATCCGGCCATAGTTTTTCAGGCTGGATGACCAGTTTCGTATTACAACATCTCTTTGCTACGACTGCCAGCGGTGGTGTCCCCACTGCAACTTTGATCTTCCCGTCTGCTATGGCTTCCGGTATCATGTCAGCCCACTCGTAGTTGATGACATCGATATCATTCTTGAATCCAGCTTCTTTGATATAGTTCCTGATGATCACATCATGGATCGAACCTGCCGGCGGGCAGGCAATTTTGAGCCCTTTGAACTGGTTTAAAAAAAGTGTGGCATCGTTCTTCGATTCCTCAAGTGTCAGGAATTCAGGGGTGGCTATCATCACCGTCCCTTCGACATGACCGCCTGCTACACATTTTATCTGCATGCCACGGTCAATTCCTATCATTGTAGGAGGAAGTCCGATATATCCGATATCAAGCTCATTTTTCCCAAGTGCTCGGACGATTGCAGGCCCTCCACTGAAAAGCTTCCATTCAGGTTCTATTCCTGCTTTTTCCAGCCAGTCCGTTCCCATCAGGATAAATGAGGTATGGTACATGGTGGAAAGGTGTCCGATCCTTAATTTCATTTTTTCACCATTTAAAGAAGGGCCGGTCTCTCTGAAGTGTTCGACTTCCGGAACCGGCTCTTCCTCATCAGTTCCAGGATCACCCTCCGCTTACCGCAGGCAATATTGAGATTTCATCACTGTCGGTTATCCTGGTGCCAAGACCTGAAAGATGTCTTATATCCTCACCATTGACATAGACATTGACGAACCTTCGCACCTGACCGTCCTGGAAAAGGCGCTTTTCGAACTCTTCACCGTATTCCTCGACAAGTCTGTCAAAAAGGGTCTTGATTTCAGTTTCGCCCAGTTCGATGTTTGTTGATCTTGTTCCCGTTACATTGTTCAAAGCCGATGAAAATCTTACTGATACCATTCATGTTCACCTCGTTGTATACTGATTCTTGATTTCAGTTAGCGATATTGTTAAATCTCTTTGTGAATTCCGAATATACAGGCTTTATCGGTTCGGGTATTCCGGTCACCTTCGCGATAGTATCCTGTGTTTTTAAACCATTACCGGTTACATATACAACTGTCCTCTCATCAGGGTCAATATGGCCGCTTTCCACAAGGTTTTTAAGACCTGCTATCGTCGTCCCGCCTGCGGGTTCCGTGAAGATGCCCTCATTCCTTGCAAGCAGGAGTATGGCTTCAAGTATCTCTTCGTCCGTTACGGATGCCGCATGGCCGCCTGAACTTCGGATGATCTCCTTTGCATAATAACCGTCAGCAGGATTACCTATGGCAAGACTGTGGGCTATTGTGTCGATCTCCCTTATCGGAACGATCTCAGTATCGTTCCTGACGGCGGTTGAAATGGGAGAGCAACCTGCCGGTTGTGATCCCGATATGCTGATGTCACTGCCGGAGTCCACGAAACCTATGTTTTCCAGTTCCCTGTAACCCCTGGTAAGGGCACACAATAATGCTCCGCTTCCGAGTGGCACTACAATGTGGTCCGGCGTGTTCCACCCAAGCTGTTCGGCTGTCTCAAATGCCAAAGTCCTGGAGCCTTCCGTGTAGTACGGCCGTATGTTTATGTTTACAAACGCCCAGTTCTCTTTTTGGTCTGCTACCTCACTTGCCAGACGGTTCGCATCATCATAGGTTCCGTCAACTGAGATGATGTTGGGGTCGTATGCAAGCATCTGTGTTATCTTTCCGGCTTCTATGGAAGAAGGGATGAATATGTAAGCCGGTATTCCTGCCTTTGCCGCGTGAGCTCCCACAGCCGATGCAAGATTTCCGGTGGAGGCACAGCCAACGGCAGTGGCCCCCAGTTCCAGAGCCTTGCTTACTGCAACCGATGTTACCCTGTCCTTGAAAGAGTTGGTCGGATTGACAGAATCATCCAGTATATACAATTCCTTAAGTCCCAGCTCTTTTCCGAGGTTCTTTGCATGATGCAGCCTGTTATAGCCCGCACCAAGATCCACATAGTTAGTACCATCCAACGGAAGCAGGTCAGCATACCTCCAGATAGACGATGGTCCGGAAGCGATTTTTTCCTTGCTGGCAATGTCCTGTACCTTATCCCAGTCGTAGTGCACTTCAAGCGGTCCGAAACATTCATAACATGTATTCTGTATCCCGGCAGGATATTCCGCACCACATTCTCTGCATTTTAAACCGATTACTTTACTCATACTACTGATTTCCTGTAAATTGAATCATTATTAATGCTACATAATTTCTATTAATATTATTACTAATGGTTATTGGCAATATTTGCCGGAATAATTGCAGGATATCATAGAACAGTGTCAGTGTGTTGGGATACGAACGTGCAAGATTGCCGCTTTCTATACCTATTTATCAAAACATTGCACTTTTTTGAAAAAACAGACAGGGAATGCGATCTGACGTGTAGGTATTCACAGATCGTGTCTCCCTCTGACCGATAATCGATTCGGTCCTCTGCATTCATGGAGATTAAGATGTTAGGCGATTTTACGGAAGAACAGATCAGGCGGTATTCGAGGCATATCATACTGCAGGAAGTAGGTGGAAAAGGACAGAAGGAACTGTTGGATTCAAGAGTACTCTGTATAGGTGCCGGAGGACTTGGCTCTCCTATTATCCAGTACCTTGCAGCGGCCGGGGTCGGGACCATAGGAATTGTTGACGATGATGTTGTGGATCTCAGCAACCTTCAGCGGCAGGTCATACACGGTGGAAATGTCGGTATGTCAAAGGTAGAATCCGCAAAACAGTTTGTTGAAAAACTCAACCCGGATGTGAATGTGGTTACGTATGAGCAAAGGATAGACCCGGAGAACATACTGGATATCATAAGTGATTACGATATTGTTGTAGACGGCTCCGACAACTTCGCTACCCGCTACCTGGTAAATGATGCCTGCGTACTTGCAAAGATTCCTCTCTCACATGGCAGTATTTTCAGGTTCGAGGGACAGGCAACGACCATCATTCCGGGTGAGAGTCCGTGTTACAGGTGTCTTTTCGAGCACGCACCACCAGCTGGCATGGTCCCAAGCTGCCAGGAGGCCGGGGTAATCGGAGTATTGCCCGGGATAATCGGTGTGATACAGGCAACAGAAGTAATCAAATACCTGCTGGGACTGGGTGATCTGCTGACAGGTCGACTTATTTTCTACGATGCTTTCAACATGTCCTTTGATGAGATCAAGATCCGCAAGAACCCTGAATGTCCTGTTTGCGGTGAAAAGTCATCGATTGTATCAATTGAGAATGAGAATTACGAGGAAGCAGGTGGAGTCTGCAGTATCGGATAAAACGTGTATCAGGCTTTACGGATGTATATGTTGAAGATACCTCCGTTTTCTTCAACTGCAATCATCATGTTTCCTGTTTTTTTTTGCCCAGGTTGTAATATTCTGAGGCGTCATGTTCTCATTCGCTATAACTAACAATATCTCTTCAGATTCCATGTCATCCATGGCCTCTTTCGTCCTGATAAGAGGATAAGGGCAGCACTGGCCTCTTACATCAAGTTCAAAATCTGCTATTATTCCCATTTCGGATCATCACGACTATGATCTGGTTTATATTGTAAGTATCCAATGAGGCAATATTTACTATCCCTTGAACGAAATTTATCTTTTCTTTTTATGTTTGAGAGCAGTTCTTACCGCAAAGCATGCTATTAAATACACAGAAACAAATTCAAATGAAATAATAACTGCCGGAATTTTTGGGAGGATATAATACATGAAAATGCTGATGTTTGACACGGAGCACTTCTGGTTTGATACTTTCGACAAAGGCCTTGAAAATGTAGATGATATCCAAAAGGAGGAAGAAATAGAAAATACGGCAGTTGCTTTCATTCATGTTGAAAAGGAAGACGAGGAAAAGGAGCGCAAAGTAGCCAAAAGTGCCGTGGCAAACCTGAAATGGTATTTGAATAAAGTAAACAAGGAAAAAATAGTCCTGCACTCATTTGCCCATCTGTCCTCAAGTAAATCCTCACCTGAATTCGCTGCAGATATTATCTCGGCTGTTGGTGAAAAGCTGGAGAACAAGGGAATCACAGTCCATACAACTCCTTTCGGGTATTTCTCTGAGTTCTCTATCCATGTGCGGGGTGAATCCCTGGCAAAAGTTTTCAAGGAGATCTGAGTTTTCAGTTTTTTTATTTGTACCCAGACTGAAAACTATAGTTAAGAGTTGCAGGTTGAGTCACTGACATTTATATGATTGCAGTATATATTATTATAATAACATGCCTGGAAAACTGCAACGATATCTGACTATAATAAGGGTATTCTTGAAATACAATCTTTTTTCCCTTATCTACAAGGATATACATCGGGACTATATCTCCTATAAAAAATGTACATGCTTCACAGATAACAGAGGTAGTGACAATGCCACAAAGCTCAGGCTTGCTTTTGAAGAACTCGGCCCTTCATTCATAAAACTCGGGCAGACACTGAGCAAACGCTCAGACCTGCTCCCTCCGGTTTATGTGGCGGAACTTGAGAAGTTGCAGGACAGGGTCAAAGCCCTTGTTTTTGATGAGATGCGTGCTTCTTTCAGCACAGAATGTATCTGTGAGATGTCAGCATGCAAACACGAACATAATCCATCATGTTATCACTGCAATGATATACTGGATATTTTTGATAAATTCGATACCAGGCCAATTGCGAGTGCATCCATAGGGCAGGTCTACAGAGCGGTTCTGGACGGAAGGGATGTTGCAGTTAAAATAGCCCGTCCAGGTTTGACAGATACCATTGAAACCGACCTCTCGATCCTGGATGATATGAAACCTCTTATGGCCAGGTTTCTTGGACTAGGGAAAAATTTCAATATCGATGCTTTCATGCATGAATTCAGGGAAATGCTAAGCCGGGAGCTCGATTACAGGTATGAGGCTGTAAATATCAAACGTCTGCGGGATAATTTCAAAGATGTGGATAATGTGATAATTCCTGATGTCTACATGAGTTACTGCCGCGAAAGTATCCTTGTAATGGACTATATAGAAGGAGTTCCTGTAAGCAATCTGGCTGAGGCTGACCAGCCCCTGAAATCTCATTATGCAAGACTTATATCATCAAGTTATCTCAAACAGGTATATCTTGACGGTTTCTATCATGCCGACCCTCATAGCGGTAATATCATAGTTAATGACGGCACTATCGCTTTTATCGACCTTGGAGCCATGGGCACGGTAAATGAAGAGCTGAAGCGGAACATGATGAACTTCTTCTATGCCATATACAAGAAGAGAACAGATATGGCGACTGAGATGTTCCTCAGGATAGCAGGTCTTGAAGAAGAGGATGTTGATGTACACGGTCTCGAAAAAGATATGGATGATCTCATAGCTGACCAGCACTACGGACCCGGAGGAAGGAAAAGTGACAGCTATGCGGTTCTTGCCCTGAAATATGATTTCTCTCTTCCCGCTGAGTTCTCAACCCTGGAGCGTGCGGTCCTGCTCATAGAAGGTGTATGCCTGCAGCTTGATCCTGACTACAATATAATGTCCGAAGCCGAGGAGCTAATCGGCAAAGTTTTAAGGGAACGTTACTCTCCTCGTAAAGCGGTTGAAGGCATCCAGTTCGAAGCGGATGAATATCTGGAAATCCTGAAAGATATACCCAAAGGCTTTGCCGATGTGGTAAAGACCGTTCGTGGTTACAGGATTGAGAAACTGGAAGGCAAGGGTAGCCTTGTAAAAAAGTATGCGTTCATAGGTGAGCTGTTCAAAACTTTGTTCCTGCTGGTGTTGATAAGTACCTCCGCATACCTGATGGTGACAGGGGAAGGTATTATTTCGCTGATAGGAATCGCAGGTTTTATCGGAGGGGGAATCACAGGTATCTATTCCGTACTGCGGTCCTGAAGTCTGCTCCTGTAGTTGTAATTCAAAGATATGATTAAAAGAAAAATTTGATATAAAATTTAGAGGAGTAGGAATTTATGTTAACGCTGTTAACAATTCCTTGATAAGGTAAGTGACTGTGAATATAATCAATCCCATGGCCCCATACAATAATATATTCCTGTATACTACATCTTTTTCCGAACCGGCTTTGATTCCAAAGCCACCGCAACATCCGCCTTTTCCACATTGTCCGCAGTCGGAATTGTTATTATTGGAACTATCTGATCTGTTGTTCAGAACCGGGATTGTAATTGTTTCTGACATCTTCTGATCGTCCTCATGATTCATTTCTTTACTGTCTGATCTGTTATGTTCATTCAAGTTTCTGAAGTATCTTGTTGAGCGTTTCTCTGTTCTCTTCCTGGGATCTTTCAATCCTTGAAATTCGTGCATCATAGTCATCTCTGCTATTGTTCTTATTGATACCTGAAGAAACAAGCCAGATTATTGCTATGATTATAAGTATGGTAAATATCATGCCAAATCCTCCGAAAAGTCCTAGGCTTCCGTACATCATGGTTTTACCTCAATTCTGGAAAAAGGGTTCAAATGTATGGTTCAGTATCCATACATCATACCGTGACCCATTCCACCTCTGTAAGTACCTGGCTGGTAGTTGTCAGAGTCATAGTTGCCCTGATTGTAGTATTCATTGCAGGCCTCAGGTCCGTACCCATAGCTTCCCATGTGATCATAACCATAATCTCCCATATGGTCGTATCCGTAGCCCCTCATATGTTCATCCATCCAGTTGTACATTTGTCCGTACCATGCGTCATTTCTTTCTTCTGTCTGTGCGCTAACAGCACTGATTCCACCAACAAGCAGGACAAGTGCCCCGATTGACAGCAACATTATTGTTCTTTTCATATTCTATGCCTCCATGCTATGCCTACACATACGTCACTTAAAACACATATGTAGTCTAATCACTACATATGCAGTCCTGGTTTAAAAATGTTACGCATATACCTTTAGAGAAGAAATCTTGATAAAAATAATAAGTCAGCAAAAGTTCTGATTTTTCGCAATCGTCACAATGTCCTTTCATTTTATTATTGAAAAATATCTCTATTCTGCAATAAATAGGAGTTAATACTGACATTTCTTGCCGCGTAAATTCATTATAAGTAATCTGGTGCTGAAAGGTTCTTGCTCCAATATTACTTCCAGCGAATCAGATAAACCGGTCATGCTTAACTTTGAATGGCCGTTTACTGGTCAAAATCCATGTAATCAACAGATCAGGTGCATTTATGCAATCCGAGTTAAGTTCTGATATCAAAGCATATCTTTTAAGCAGAGGGAGTGTGAAAGTCGAAGATCCTTCTATCCTTTCCGATTCCCTTAAGACTACAGCCACAGCAGGTCCCGGTGCAGGTGGCTCTTCTCTCTTTTTCAGATCAGGTGATAGAAGGGTACGTTTATCTATTAATGACAGATCCCCTCTTAGCGTTGTACGGGAAGATGAAGACACAATTGTCATCAAAAAAAATCATGAGATAATTGTAAGTGGAGATCTTGAAAGTCCACTGTGTCACTGTCCGAGACAGGCATATATTACCGTATCTGAAAAATGCATATATGACTGTAAGTTCTGTCCTGTTCCAAAAATCAAAGGTGAAATAAAGGACAATGAACAGATTAGCAGGATGGTGTCCGACGCCTATGCAACCGGTTCTCTTGATGCTATATCCCTCACCAGCGGAGTTTCAGAAACTCCTGAAGCAGAGGTAGAGCGTATGGTGGGAATTATCAAGAAGCTGACACGGGAATATGATGTTCCCATAGGGGTTTCCGTATATCCCACAGATGATTCTTCCGCAAGGCTGTATGCTGCCGGTGCCTCAGAAATAAAGTACAATGTCGAGACCATGGATGAGAGGATATTCAGCCAGGTCTGTCCCGAACTTTCGCTGCAGGGTGTACTTGATTCACTGGAAAATGCGGTGGATGTCTTCGGCAGGAACAATGTCTGCTCCAACATCATGCTTGGTCTCGGAGAAAGTGATGAGGTTGTGGCAAAAGGTGCCGGGAAGCTCACCGGGATTGGTGTGATACCGATACTTCGTCCCATATCACCGCATCCGCTTAGAAGAGGCGAGGTAGAGGTCCGTCGTCCTGATGCCGAAAGGCTGGTCCGGTTAGGGAAAACTGTGAGGGACCTGCTTGACAGCAATTCTCTCCGGGCGGACAGAGCACGTACAATGTGCCTTCCATGTACGGGTTGTGACCTTACACCTCACAGGGACATCTGATACTTATCTTAAGTATCAGTCCAATTACATTTTCTTTTTTCCTGAACACTATAACTTCAGGCATATTTTACCTTTAAAACCGAATTTAAGTATCAATAATGAGTTTAGTACTCTGCCAGGCTGCATAAGTAGAATACAAATTGCTAAGATGGCGGAACGGCTACGCAATCGCCTGCAGAGCGATTTTATCCCGGTTCGAATCCGGGTCTTAGCTTTTACTTATTTTTACTTTCTTTATAAATCAAGAATTGTCAGATTACCACAACTATTTTATTGCATTTGCTACTTTAAGAGAGAAAACTTGGTTTCAAGTGTTTCTTACGATTCTGATTCTTGAAAATCCCACTTACCAACAGAGGTTTTACGTGTTATTTGATGATCTTAGTTTAATAGACCCGCTTCAGCGGGCACTATCCGAGGAAGGGTATACCACTCCGACTCCGATACAGGAACGATCCATCCCTCATCTTTTGAAGGGAAAGGACATGATAGGTATTGCCCAGACAGGCACGGGCAAGACCGCTGCATTCATATTGCCGATATTACAGGATATGTCTGCAGTCAATAAAGGCCCACGCCCGGGAAAACCCCGTGTGCTTGTGCTTGCACCAACCAGGGAGCTGGCAGCACAGATAGGCGATAGTTTTGCCACGTATGGCAAATATACACGGTTCAAGCACACAGTCATTTTTGGTGGTGTCAGCCAGAGACCACAGGTAAAAGCTCTCTCAAAGGGCGTGGATATCCTCGTGGCAACGCCAGGCAGGCTGCTGGACCTCATCGACCAGGGACATGTTCAACTTTCAGGTGTCGAATATTTTGTCCTTGATGAAGCAGACAGGATGCTTGACATGGGCTTTGTCAATGATGTCAACAAAGTCGTTGCCATGCTGCCAAAGAAACGCCAGTCACTTTTCTTTTCAGCTACCATGTCCCCCGATATAGACAAACTCGCAAGGACCATGCTCAAGAATCCTGCACATGTCGAGGTAACACCCCAGGCGACAACTGTGGAACTAATAGAGCAGTTTGTCTTCTTTGTGGACCATGAGAATAAGAATAATCTTTTACTTAATCTGTTAAGGGGCAGGCATCTGGAATGTGTACTGGTGTTCACCCGTACAAAACGCCGTGCCAACAAAGTGACTGAGATGCTCAATAAGAATAAGATCCCCGCAGGTGCCATACACGGAAATAAATCACAGAACCAGCGCACTAAGGCATTGCAGGATTTCAAGACCGGTGGTTTACGCGTTATGGTTGCAACAGATATCGCGGCACGTGGAATCGATGTTGAAGATATATCCCATGTGATCAACTATGACCTGCCCAATGAATCCGAAAGCTATGTACACAGAATAGGTCGAACGGCAAGAGCAGGTGCTGAAGGTACAGCTTATTCATTCTGTGCAGCAGACGAAAGGGATTTCCTGAGAGACATTGAGAAACTGACACGAACAAGTATTGAGGCTGCTGACCATAATTATCATTCGGATAAAGCTAAATACGCTACAGGCGATTCAGCAAAGCCTGCTCCAAAGGTACAGAAAGGGCAGAAAAGGAAAAACGGGAACAAAAAAGGTCGTGCCACCAGGTCAAAAGCTAACAAAGGTTCACGCAAAACTTTAAATAAATCCATTTGAATCTAAAGATCAGATACCCTTTTATACTTTGGTTGCTGATATATTGTTGCACAGGTAGGGAATAGGAACGGATACAAAGATTGTTACAAATTCAAAATTACAATTGCAGGAAAATGCACATAACAAAACCACCACGCTTTTGATGTTTCTTTCCTTGTGATAAATTGATTGAAAAACAGAATATTTGTCCGAAATGAAGGTAAGATGAGGCACCTTTCAAACCACCACGCTTCTGGTGCCTCTCTCCTTGCTGTTGCGAGATATCCCCGTATCTCTTAAGTTGCTTTTAACCCGCGGTCACTCCGACGACCCACATATTAATATGTAAACCTCATTATATTTAACTTAATTTCGGCTTAATTAAGTCTAAGCCTGAAAATTATAGTCTCATTATAATTTCAGCTCTTATCATAAACTAAGTTTATTTTTACAATATGTGTTGATTTAAAAAAATGTGTACGTGAAACTATTATAGCACGAAGTTCAAAATACACTGGTCATGATCTATACGTTGTATATATCTCACAGTGAAGAGGATGAGTTTCTTGCAGGTGAAATTTCACAGACTTTGTGGGCCGTGAATCTGGAAAGTCTTAGCTCTTACAACAAAGGGGGCTATATCACAGCCGGGCAAAAGATACATTTCGGAATCAACCGGTGTGACTGCATGGTGGTTCTGCTAACTAAAAAAGGTGCATCCTCCGCGCAGGTAAATCAGGAGATAGGTCTTGCATCCGGACATAACTGTCTGCTTATACCGCTGGCTGAGGAAGGCGTTGAGTTGCCTGTACTTATACGTCATATGAATCCTATCAGGTTCTCGCAGGGAAACATTGACGATGCTATCGGAAAAATGGTCTATACTATAAGGGAATTAACAAAACTGGAATGGCTTAAGATAAAGTGTCCTCATTGCAGAGAAGAGATGACCCAGTATATGACACCTCAGGAACAGATAGATACTGCAATACTGGCTAACGCTGATCTGGAAACCATGTGTAGTTATTGCGAAAGCAAGATCTTCCTGAATCCAAGAACATTAAAACCCGAAAAATAATTATATATTCTACTTATCTAAATATGTCTCTCATCGCTGTGACGGAAAGAATATGACTGAAGATTCGATAGATGAAGTACCGAAATGGATCGTAAGTGTGGACCGCCGACTCATATTAGTTGAATA
>JAALLP010000152.1_pt1 | contig 13862 bp, 10 predicted proteins | sample 7245951 | NCBI WGS metagenome assembly JAALLP01 (sample SAMN13049199, study PRJNA578106) | oil field metagenome | isolation source: filtered produced water from oil reservoir B6 | place: USA:offshore Texas | collected 2016
TTCACAAAAATCTGCTGAACCACTTTTTTGAAAAAGGGACAGACGGTGACTTCAAACATGGCACTCGAGGATTTTACGGCAAGTATTATTACGTTGATCGTAACCATCCTGCTAATTCTGGTGCTGACATATCTTTTCAGGAAGAAATCACTTTTCTACAGAGAAAAGATAGTACAGGAGATAACTATTTTTTTGGTCATGCTTCTGGGTATTATTTTCACTATCTTCACCCTGCCGATCAGTGCCGAGGACAAGAACATCATCCTGACCTTCCTGGGAATCATAATCGGTGCAGCAATTACATTTGCTTCCACCACTTTTGTTGCAAATGCGATGTCAGGTGTTATGCTCAGACTGATAAACCCTTTCGAGCTCGGTGATTTCATCAAGATCAACGATACCTTCGGGAGGGTTACTGAGATCAATTTCCTGCACACCCAGATACAGTCCATCGACAGGGACCTGATAACCATACCGAACCGGACCCTCATATCCTTCCCTCTCAAGACTATCCGCTCCTCAGGTACCATAATCACAACAAGCGTATCCCTTGGTTACAATATCTCACGCAGCAATATTGAAAAGAACCTCTTGATTGCAGCCGAAAAAACAGGACTTGAAAACCCATTTGTGCATGTCATAAAGCTCGGTGATTTTTCTGTTACATACAAGGTAGGAGGTTTGCTAAGGGATGTTGAAAGTATAATTACTGCAAGATCGGACTTCAAGAAAACCGTGATGGATACCCTGCATGAGGCAGACATCGAGATAGTTTCCCCCACATTTATGAACCAGAAGGTCTTCAGCCAGGATTACGTATGCCTGCCGCCGGAAGAAAAGGAAAGCACCGGCCAGAAGCAGGAAATACCTGAAGTGAAGACCGAGGAGATAATTTTCGACAAGGCCATCGAAGCCAGAAACTTCAATCAGATATACAAATCCGTTGAGCAGTTCCCTGCCAGAAGAAAAGCCATTGAAGATAAAATCAGGGACCTCCCGGAGGAAAGAGCCCAAAACAGGATCAAGGATGAATTGACTTTACTGGAGCAGGAAGAAGCGGAGCTCAAACCCGAGATACAGGAGCTCAAGACCGGCCCGGACATCACTGCCGATATGGAAGAAGAGGACAGGGGCTCCATCATCAACACCATAAAGGATATTGAGAACAGAGCTTCGGAGATAGACAGCGGTCTGAAAAGACTGGAAAAAAGGCTGGAAAGGCTACTGCCATAAAAGTTCCTGAACATCGAAACCTTTTCCTGTGACCGGGACGGTGGAAAGTTCCATTGATAACCAGAAAATACTTTAAATTTGACAATCCTATTGCCCAGGATGATAATCGCTGTGCTCGGCCCCAGGGGCTCTTACTCGGAAAAAGCTGCCAGGCAATGGCTTGCTGAAAATTGCAGTGAAGACGATCACGTTCTTGAATACTGTGATGATATACAGGATGTTTTCGCGTCCCTAAAATCGGGTTCTGCTAAAGTCGGTATAACACCTGTAGAGAATTCCATCGAAGGATCTGTGGGCGTCACACTTGACATGCTGCTGGAGTATGACATAAATATAATCGGGGAGACCGTGGTGACAATCGAGCACTGCCTGCTCTCCAGGGGCAAAAAAGAAGATATCAGAATCATTCTTTCACATCCGCAGGGACTTGCCCAGTGCAGGCAGTTCCTCAAGGACCATTTCAAGGATGCGGAACTCAGGACCACTGGTAGCACTTCACATGCAGCCAAGCTTGCCACTGAATTTGAGGAGATGGCAGCTATTGCCTCACGTGAATCCGCAGAGATGTATGACCTGAACATAATTCTTCCGAATATACAGGACAGGGAGCAGAACCACACGCGTTTTCTCATTATGGCCGGTCCTGATGGTTCGGCTGACAATTGTCAGGATAAGATACGTAATTTGGCAGCTCCTGAAGCAGAAGAACCCTGTAAGACCTCGATTATTGTGTATCTTGATCGTGACCGTCCGGGAGCCCTGTATGAGATACTCGGGGAATTTGCAGGTCGCAGGATAAATCTCACAAGGATCGAGTCCAGACCTTCCAAACGCAGTCTTGGAGATTACGTATTCTACATAGACTTCGAAGGACATATAAACGATGAAATTATAAAAGAAGCAATATATAATATAGAGTCCAAGGTAGGAATGTTGAAAAACTTAGGTTCATACCCGATATTTAAAGAGAATCACTTATAAATAGGTGCAATTACATCGAACCCGGTGCCGCAATGGATGTCAGAGATTTTATTAAAAAGCAGGAATCCGCCCTGAAAAGATACCGCAGGGTCTACAAGCTGCTGGATTTCATCACAATTCTAATCATATTATATACCATCATGGTCGTGCTGAGCGTCGACCAGGCATTTACTTTTATTGGCAGCCTCGAGGTACGTGTAGGCACCAGCTATGAAGTGGCAGGCAGAACCATACCTTTCGAGACCGTTGCCATGCTGCTTATTGCGGCCTTCTTTTCACTTATACTGACATTGCTGCTGCATATAAGAGAGAGGAAAGCAGCCGCAATCCTGCAGATCGAGCAAAAATATCCGAACCTTCGGGAGAGACTGCGCACTGCTTATGATAACAGCAACGTTGACAATATAATAGTCAATGACCTGATGGAGGCGGTGTCATCAAACCTTGCAAAGGTAAGGTCATCAGAGTTCCTGAGAAGAAAACGGATTATCGTGAGTTTCGTACTGATACTGCTTTCAGTTTCGGCCCTCACCTATATCACTACGAACGATATTGCAACAAATCCTGACTGGGAAGAAGTAATAAACAATATTCCGGGAATGCAGGAAGAAGATAATCCGGGTGACGTTGCTGTGATTGATGAAGGAGAAGATGGCCAGGAAGGCAATGGTAACGAGGACCTGACCGGTGAGCCCACAGTCGTTGTTGTGGACGGAGAGGAAGTAGACCTGTCCCTGCCACCAGGTACAGGAACAGGATTTAATCCGAATGATGAAGCCGAGGAGATAATAGAGGATTTCGAGGACTCACCCGGAGGACCACCAACAGTCACGCCTTCCGGAACCTATTCCGAAGAGCTGCCTGAAGGCTATGAAACCGTCATCAGAGACTACTTCGAACAACTTGCAGAAGAATGATATGAACTTAATTGAATTATTTCGAGGACTAAGATAAAGGAGAAAATAAATGGCTAGTGACCTGAATTCAAGGGATCTCACCCAGACATACAAAGTTGCGGGAGATATGTTTGCTAATCTTTTCAATGAGATCGGTAAGGTAGTTGTAGGCCAGAACGAAACGGTTGAACAGATAATTATCGCAATTCTCTGTAACGGCCATGCGCTGGTCGAAAGTAACCCCGGACTTGGTAAGACCCTGACCATATCAACAATATCCAAATCAATGGACCTGAACTTCAGCAGGATACAGTGTACGCCTGACCTCATGCCTGCGGATATCACCGGAACGAACATTATCGAAGAAAGTGACGGACACAAGCAGTTCAAGTTCGAGCCGGGACCGATCTTTGCAAATATAGTACTTGCTGACGAGATCAACCGTGCATCACCGAAGACTCAATCCGCACTTCTCGAGGCCATGCAGGAAAAGCAGATTACCATAGGTAATGACACATACCTTCTCGAGCAGCCGTTCTTCATACTTGCCACACAGAACCCCATTGAGATGGAAGGTACCTTCCCGCTTCCCGAAGCACAGCTTGACAGGTTCCTTCTCAAGATCCTTCTGGAATATCCCAAATACGAGGAAGAAATAGAGATCGTGAACAGGTATACACGTTCGGTGATGCCAAGTGTCGGCAAGGTGCTTAACAAGAACACACTCATCGACCTTCAGAAACTTACAAGGGATATGCCTGTTGCTGATGATATCAGAAACCGTGCTATCAAGATAGTTATGAGCACCCGTGTTAAGAACGAGTTCATCGAGTACGGTGCATCCCCAAGGGCATCCATCGGCCTGATACTTGCCGCAAAGGCAAGGGCACTCATTCAGGGAAGGAACTTCGTCAGCAACGAGGATATTGATGCAATGGCCTATCCGATCCTGAGACACAGGATGATACTCACCTTTGAATCCGAAAGGAAGGGTGTCACCACGGACCAGGTTATCAAGAATATCCTTGAGAAGATAAAATAAGTTATCGGCCAGACCGGAAATTAATCCGAGAAGCAGGCAATGAGCGAAAAAAAGCATACTATTGATGTTGATTTCTTCAGGCAGCTTGACCGCTTTACCTTCATGGTAAGAAAGAAGGTGTCCACTGCCTATGCCGGCAGCAGGCGTTCCAACCATAGCGGAAAGGGACTGGACACTGTCGGTTACAGGGAATACAACAGAGGAGACGAACTTAAATCCATAGACTGGAAGGCATATGCCAGGATCGAGAAACTCTATGTTCGCCAGTTCGAGGAGGACAAATCCCTCACAACCCATATCCTGCTGGATGCCAGCAATAGTATGAACTATGCAAGCGGAGATACCACCAAATACGAATATGCAACCATGCTTGCTGCTGGTTTTGCCTACCTTGTAACAAAGGACAATGACAAGTTCGCAATCTCGACCTTTGCAGATGATGTGAATATCGCAAGAGCCAGAAGAGGCAGGAAGTACCTCCTGCAGACCATCGAGCGTCTTGAAGACGTGAAGCTGGGAGGAAAGACCGGTATCGATGAGATTACCACACAGTACGGGAAAGCCATAAAATCAAGGTCGCTTATAATCATTATATCTGATTTTCTTGATGATTTCGAATCGATAGAGTCTGCAATATACCGTTTTTCATATCATGACCTCATCCTTGTACAGGTGCTTGACCCAACGGAGCGAAACCTGAAAGTACACGGCCACAGCAAACTGGTCGATCTTGAAACAGATGTCAATCTCGATACTTATGTAAGTGATTCCTTCAAGGATGAGTATCAGGAAAAGCTGGAAGAACACATCAACAGGATACAGGGTGCCTGCAGCAGGGTTGGAGCTGAATTCTACACCTTCAACACGGATATACCGATCTTTGATGCATTCCTGCACACCATCAGCAGGAGGAGATAATCAATGCCTTTTGAAAACCCCCTTGCTCTGGCTGCTCTTGCAAGTGTCATCCCATTGATAATCCTCTACCTGCTCAGGCCAAAACCGCTTCAGGTGATGGTGCCTTCTTTGATGTTCCTGATGAAGATACAGGAAGAGAAAAAACGCTTCTACACATCCATCACGAAACTCATCAAGGATCCGCTTTTCCTTATCCAGTTACTTGTACTGATTCTGCTTGCACTGGCAGCAGCAGCACCTTTTATCGAGACCCAGGAACCACTGAGTGGAGAGCATACTGTCATAATTATAGATTCATCAGCAAGTATGCAGACAGACAGTCGTTTCGAGGATGCTGTATCGGATGCAAGGGACTATGTGAGCAGGACAAACAGCATCATACTGGCAGGCAATACTCCGGTTACAGTGCTTGAGCGAGAAGGATCGGATGCAGCCTACCAGACTCTTGACTCGGTTGAGCCGGGAGCAACAGTTGCAGACATCTCCGGTGCCATCTCTTCAGGCATGCAACTGCTTGACGAAGGAGGTAGAGTTGTTGTTATTTCCGATTTCACCAACTGGGAGGGAGATGACCCCGTAAATGCAAAAACCCTGGCACAATCCTTCGGACTCGATGTGGAGTACGTCCTTGTTGGCAGAAGCACCGATAACGTAGGAATTATTCAGGGAGAGGTACAAGCAGTCGAAGGGTCCTACACCTACACAGGTGTCGTGAAGAACTATAAGAATAGCAGGGAACTGGTTGAGCTTGAGATCAGCACCGGAGGTTCGACGACAACCCAGAGCTTTAATGTTGCAGCCAAATCCACACAGCAGTTCAAGGTAGATAATCTGAAAAGAGGTATTACCGAAGTGACGATCACAGCTTCTGACAGTCTCATGGTGGACAATACGGCCTACATATCCATACCCCGGGTTTCCACAAAGGAAGTACTTGTGGTATCTGATGTTGAAAAACTTCCATCCTATACAGCACTGTCACTTATGCCGAACATCCGGACCACCCTTATGAACGGAGTTCCTTCAGATCTTTCAGATTACAGTGTCGTGGTCATTGCAAACAAAGAGAGAGCACTGGCATCAGGTGAGATAGAAACACTGGGCAGTTTCATCAGATCTGGCGGAGAGAGTGTATTCGTAGCGAGCAATGCGCTTTCCGGGGATAATGCCGGTGCCAGCCTGCAGGAGCTCATGCCCGTGATTACCGACGGAGTTGTGGAAGCTGAAAGGGGCACCACACTGGAAGTTCAGCAGGAGACCAGACTCAGTGAAGATATCAAGTTCGATGAAGTTGCCGTTTACACCTACCTCAATGCCACCGAAAGAAGGGGTGCCACCACACTGGTCAGTACCACTGAAGGGGTACCCATGCTCAGCTATGGGACCATAGGAGACGGAACAGTGGTCTATCTGGGACTCAACGATGCACTTGCAGAGGATGCATGGAACAACTTCCATAACCTGCCCGAATACCCGGTATTCTGGTTCAAGCTTGCGGGATGGCTCGGAGGCACCGGAACCATAACCGATTATAACTTACAGACCGGCTCGGTCTCTGCACTTGCACAGGCACAGGACATTGAGACCCCAAGCGGCGTTGAGAATGTCAACAGGGTACTCTATGATGAGGTCGGTGTGTACACCGTGGCAGGCAAACAGATAGCTGTGAACCTTTACGATGACAGGGAATCCGATACGACCCTTGAAGGAGCGGACCTGATCGAGCGTGCGGAAGCCGAGGAAGATCCCGGCATTGTGCGTGCTGACAGCTACACGGCAAAGAATTACCTTGATACATATATGATAATCATAGTCTTCCTGCTGGTCCTGCTTGAACTCTACATAATCAAAAAGCGGGGTGAACTGTAATGGCAATCATAAATTTTGAAAGTCCTGAGATGTTCTGGCTTATCGTTCCGGTTATTATCGGCGGTATCTACCTGTTCAGAAAATCCACAAAAAAGAGCCTCATAATCTCCAGAATGATCGTTGCCATACTGCTTGTGATCGCACTCGCATCACCCTATACGCTGGATGCTAGGGTCAGCTCCAGCGAGAATCCCGATATAGTCCTGATATCAGATGAGACGGCCAGTATGGAGCTTTTTAATGGAGAGACATCGACAAATCTCTATGAAGCCCTGACCGCAATGACCCCCACGACACTTGTCCGTCTAACCGGAGAGGAAACTGCCCTTGGTGATGCCATCATGCAGTATGCCAGAGGTGATAACCAGATAGTCCTGGTGACCGATGGTAACAATAACCGGGGAGCAGAAATCGAAGAGGCACTGGAATTCGCCGAGGATGTGGGAACCACAGTCTACTATGTGGAACCGGACCTGGAGACAAACGACCTGAGCGCACAGATTATCGGAGACAAGACCGTTATCGTTGGCAATGAAAACCAGTTCAATATCCTTGTAACACAGGCAGACGAGGAAACGATAAGTTTTAGCTATGAACTGTACAGAGACGATGAACTCATAAGAAGTGGCGATTCTGAAATAGGCGAGGATGAACGCACAAAAACAATACCAGTGCCACAGGTCAGTTTCTCGGAACTTGGCGAGCACACATTGAGACTGGTCATCACACCTTCATCCGACTCGGACCCCATCAACAACGAGTTCTACAAGAGCATATATGCAATACCCAAACCACCCATACAGGCAGTAGGACTGGAAACTGACTCACCACTTGCATACAATCTCTTCAAGCTCTATGATGTGGATACATCAGATGATTTCTCAGACCTCGATAGTACGAAGGCCATAGTTCTGGATAATGTACACGCGAACTCACTTTCAGCAGGCGATGTGGAGAATCTTAAAGAGTATCTGCGTGATGGGCGCGGTATTGTTGTTGTGGGAGGAGAGAGGTCATATAATTTCGGGAATTACCTTGATTCGGATATAGAACAGATACTACCTGTGATCTCCGAGCCCACAGACTATAGCGGAGGTAGGAATGTTGTGCTTGTGCTTGACGTATCCCAAAGTACGGCTGCACATGGTACACTTGGCGATATTCTGGGAAATGCTGTCCATATAATTGAAAATGAGAATCTCAGAGATGCGTATCTCGGAGTCATCGCTTTTGGAAGCGAGGGGTTGGATGTCTCAAACGGTCTGGTCTATCTCGGAAGTGCATCCAATGTTGAATCATTAAGAAACAGTGTAGAAACACTTTCACCCACAACAACCAGTGAGACCTCACTTAATGAGGGACTTCTTATAGCTGAGGAATGGCTGCAGAACGAAGTTGGAGAACTTGATATAATAATCATATCCGACGGTGGTATAGAGCAGTCATATGACGAAAGTCTTGAGATTGCCAATAATATACAGGGCAATGGTGTGAACATGTACTATGTGCATATCCAGTCCAGTGCTCCTTCCCAATATGATAATACCGGAACTCCCTATGCTGAGAAGTTGATGAGTGAGATAGGAGGCATTTACTTCCATGTTGCACAGGGTGAGAGAGCAAATATCGTCTTTGATGATCTGCAGGAACCCACTGATACTGATAACGAGACTCAGATAAGCTCCTACCCGCTCATAGAACTAAACACAAAGCACTTTATAACACGTGATGTGGAGCCTGAAGGTAATATCACAGGTTTCAATGATGTCACTCCGAAAGCCGGGGCTGACAGGCTTCTGATTACCAGTACTGGAAAACCTGTACTCACAACATGGAGATACAGCCTCGGAAGAGTAGCTGCCCTGACAACAGATAACGGAGAAGGCGGGGAGACAAGATGGGCTACCCAGCTTTATTCAGGAAATAATTCAAAATTAATATCATCCACCCTGAGCTGGGCTGTGGGCAATCCGAGAGAAGAAACCGGTGCTGTGGTTGAAGCTCCTGACGGCTGGTTTGGAACGCCCGTGGAGATCGAGCTCACTATGTACGATGAGGGAATACCGATCCTGAAACTTGACGGTGAAGACGTACCCATCTCACTTACAGGTGATAATGTCTATGAAGCATCCGTGGAGCCCGGCACCATAGGAGTGCATGATCTGTCAGGCTATCCAATCGCCATCAACTACGGCCTTGAATACAGGGATGTGGGACTCAATGAGGACCTACCCGCAATGATAAAACAATATGGTGGCCAGATCTATGAGGACGGACAGGATGCCCGTGCAAACCTGCTTGTGGATGCAAGGGAGAACTCCCAGACTTTGGTGCGTGAGAGCATCAGCCAGAAGATCTGGTTCCTGCTGGCAGCCCTTGTGATCTTCCTGGGGGAGGTCATACTCAGAAGGATCAGAGAGATACAGGAAATGAAGAGAATGCAAAGGGAAGTACAGGGCTGAAACTTTTCTTTTGCATTCCTTCCCAATTTTCAAAAGTTTCCCATTTGCATGTGTTTGTGTTGGAGAGCCTGCATGACTCTTTTTTTCGCACTTGATCTTTTCATCCGGTCAAGCCTGCTGAATTCTCCAAGCTGTCTGTCAACCCTGTCATGTTCCAGCAGAACTGAAACATCCCCCATCAATTTTCTATATAGCAGGTCAAGACCTTTTTTAGTTATGAATTTACGCTTTTCATCCAGAATGCCTTTTTGAACCATCTGATGACAATGATCCTCAAATACGGAATCATTCAAACCAATATATTGCAGCACATTCCTCTCATTTTCAAAGCTAAGGAAAAACATGAACAATATCCTCATTTGTATATCCTCTGTTTTATTCAGGATACCATAGAGTGCAAGTACAACGGAACTGTCATGGGACAAAAGAAAAACTGTTGACCCATCAAGTGTGTGCATTAGCAGACCCAGACCTGAAATCTGGAGTTTTTTCAGCTCTGCCATCCCTATATTCTCAACACTAAGATATTTCCAGATATCTTCAGTCTGAACAAAGCCACTAAGAGAAGAGTTTTCATGTTTCCAGAGGATTTTGTTAGCTATCGGATTTGCCGGTATGTCTCCCTTAAATGCCCAGTTACTTGATAATTCATTGAACTTATTGTCAATGTCAGAACCAAGCTTTACTTTTCCGCTGTCCCTGATCTTATCCACTACATCTATACCCGATGATGTTAAAGATGCATAGTCGTCTACCAGATCTTTTCTTTTCAGACTGTTGAAGGTTTTCTGCAGCAGAGCGGTGTCATTATTAAAAAGAGGAAGAATTACGGTCGAACTATCCATCCCTGCCGCAAAGAGACATAGAAGACGTATTTCTTCCGGCTGAAGATTCCCAATTGCCGGATCCACTTTTAAACCTAAAAGCCGCATAAGAAGGTGTTTCAAAGTAGAGACATCTTCTTTTTTGCCTGCGAGAACCAGGGAGAAAAGAGCATTTCCATGGCCAATGGTCGCTTTTTGTTTATAGTCAACCACCAGAAAAGAACCATGTTTCGTGTAATTCTGGATTTTATTGGCAACTGCATGTGAAAGTGGCCGGTCTATAAATTCAATTTGTTCAAGAAGGATCCGAATTACTTCAGTACCGGCAATTATCTCGATGTTTCTATCCGTTAAGCGAACTCTCCATGCATTCCATTTTGAAGAATCGATATAGTACATCGTTGATATCTGCGGGATCCCGGCTATACCATAAAAATCCATTTCGCCATAAAGCATTGGTTTTTCGGACCTGAGGATCATATCAATTTATAGTTTACAAGAACACATAATATATAATTATGTATATATAGATATTATGGAATCGTTGACGGCAAAATAAATAAAGCATCCTGAAAAACTTAGATATGGGTTTATTATGCAAGTATCTGTAATTGGAGGAGCAACTGACAGTGGAAAGACTACAATTATACTCAGATTATGCAAGTACCTACGTGACAGGGGAAAGCACCCCGGTGTCATAATCCAGGAGAACGGTCAGGTTGACTACGATGAGAAGACACTGAACAGTCTCGGGATCGAGACAAAGGAGATCGACAGTGTCTGCATACCATGTTCACTGGATACGGATATCAGGTCAAACCTCCTGAGCCTTAAAGAAGAATCAAAGCCGGATATTGTCTTTATCGAGGCCGAAGAGACTGTTATTCCCCATAAGATTAGAGTCGATATCGAGCGGATGGAGCTTCCGGATATAGAGTTCCTTCCGGTTGTGGTTATCGTGAACGCTAGCGACTTTGAAACACAAGAGGACCAGCTTACGGAATATGCCCGAAAACAGATTGACGGAGCGGAGATCATCTGTATTAATAAAATAGACATCGCAGATCGGAGTAACACCAATAAGATCGAAGAGATGATCTCTAAAATGAATCCAAGAGCACGTATTATTCGTGTATCAGCACCCAATGAAAAAGGAGAGTTGAAGAACCTCATTACCTGAACATTCTATCAGATTGTGCAGTCCTGATAATCCTTCTTTTTTCAGAAAAACCTTTTTTGATTTTTTCAATTGCTATTACTGCTGTATTTGTTCTTTTTCCAGAGTACTAAATCACTAATATTACTATTAGTTATTAATTCACAATTGTAATATGCAAAGATTTATATGTTTGTTGTTACTAGTATAGAGTGTAGCACTTGATCAAGATCATTTCATGATCCATAAATAATCACAGATCATTAACAAATAGAGGAAACATCATGGACGAAGAAAAATTCGGATTTAACACCCTTGCCCTTCATGCAGGGCAGATACCGGATCCTACAACGGGTTCGCGTGCAGTACCGATCTACCAGACAGCATCATATGCCTTTAAGGATTCAGACCATGCAGCCAACCTTTTCGGGCTGAAGGAATTCGGCAATATCTATACAAGGCTCATGAATCCCACCACAGATGTCCTTGAGAAAAGGGTTGCTGCAATCGAGGGAGGTACAGGGGCGTTAGCGGTTGCATCGGGAATGTCCGCAATAACCCTTGCCACACTTGGAGTCACCAATCTTGGTGATGAGATCGTTTCCGCAGACAACCTGTATGGCGGGACCTACCAGTTGTTCAACAACACATTCCCCGATCTTGGCAGGAAAGTGAGGTTCGTGGACTCGACAAAACCCGAGGAGTTCAGGGCTGCTATTAATGAAAAGACAAAGGCCATTTATACCGAGATCATCGGTAATCCAAAACTTGACGTTGCAAATCTGGAGGAGCTTGCAAAAATAGCAGATGAAGCAGGTATCCCGCTTATCGTGGATAATACCGTGGGAATTGGTATTACACGACCGATAGATTTCGGTGCGGATATCGTTGTACTCTCGGCGACCAAATTCCTTGGCGGACACGGCACTTCAATTGGTGGCGTTATAGTTGATTCCGGGAACTTCAAATGGGACAATGGCAAATTCCCACAGTTCACAGAACCCGATCCGGGCTATCATGGTCTCAAATACTGGGAAACCTTCGGGGATTTCCCGGAACTTGGAAATATTGCTTTTATTATCAAGATGAGGGTTCATCTGCTCCGTGATCTCGGACCTGCACTAAGCCCCTTTAATGCCTTCCAGTTGATCCAGGGTCTTGAGACTCTGCCATTAAGAGTTGAGAGACATAGTAAGAACGCCCTTGAGGTCGCAAAGTTCCTCAATGAGCATCCTCTTGTGGAATGGGTCAACTACCCCGGCCTGGAAGATCATCCGAGTCATGAGCTGGGCGGGAAGTACCTGAACGGCAAATACGGTGCTATCCTGGGATTCGGTATCAGGGGAGGAATTGAAGCCGGCAGGAAATTCATCAACAATGTCAAGCTGCTCTCCCACCTTGCGAATATAGGTGATGCAAAGACACTTGTGATCCATCCGGCATCCACCACCCATCAACAACTGACCGTTGAGGAAAGAAAATCTACAGGAGTAACTGACGACTTTATCAGAATGTCTGTGGGGCTTGAGGATGTTGAGGACATAATCGTAGATATCGACCAGGCATTGAAGGGGTCCCAATGAAACATGAGTCCGTTGGTACAGTAGAAACCCAATATTATAGCTTCCCTGATGACTTCCCGCTTGACAGCGGGAAGGTACTCAGGGATGTTACACTTGCATACGAGACCTACGGAAGCCTGAATGCGGATAAAAGCAATGCCATTCTGGTCTGCCATGCACTTACAGGTGATGCACATGCTGCCGGATGGCATCCGGGTGACAGGAAACCCGGCTGGTGGGACACTCTTATAGGACCCGGCAAAGCACTTGATACACAAAAGTACTTTATTATCTGCTCCAACATCCTTGGAGGATGCAAAGGCTCAACCGGTCCCTCTTCCGTAAATCCTGAAACCGGAAAGCCCTATGGTCTTGATTTTCCAGTTATTACAATAGGAGATATTGTAAGGGCTCAAAAACAACTCACCGAACACTTCGGAATCAAAAAGCTCTTTGCAGTGATCGGAGGCTCCATGGGAGGAGCACAGGTACTCCAGTGGACCACATCTTACCCGAAATCCGTAGCAAATGCCATCGCCATTGCAACTACTGCCCGTTCATCCCCGCAACAGATCGCCTTTAATGAGGTTGCCAGAATAGCCATCGTATCCGATCCCGAATGGAAGAGAGGAAATTACTATACCGATGATACTCCAGTACGGGGACTGGCCCTTGCAAGAATGATCGGACATATCACCTACCTCAGTGATGACTCCATGCAGGAGAAATTCGGCAGAAAGCTCCAGAACAAGGAGAAGTATGACTTTAATATGGACTTTGATTTCGAAGTTGAGAGCTATCTCCATTATCAGGGACAATCATTCACCCAGAGGTTCGATGCCAACTCCTACCTTTACATCACCAAGGCACTGGACTATTTCGACCTGTCAAAAAATGGCTCTCTTAAAGAGGGGCTGAA
>JAALLP010000159.1_pt1 | contig 13628 bp, 10 predicted proteins | sample 7245951 | NCBI WGS metagenome assembly JAALLP01 (sample SAMN13049199, study PRJNA578106) | oil field metagenome | isolation source: filtered produced water from oil reservoir B6 | place: USA:offshore Texas | collected 2016
ACAATGGGGATCTCTTTTAGCAATGACAACACTCTCTATGATTCCTGTAATGGTTGTATTTTTAGCCTTTCAAAGGTATTTTGTAAAAGGTATAACAATGGGATCTTTAAAATAAGAAACACCTAATAATTCTTAAAAAATCAAAAAGCAATTAGAATGGAAAATTTTTTTGGAAAAAAATACGCATGAAAAAAGTACAGTTATTGAATAACCGTTCACTTGGAAAGTGTTGAAAAGGTTTTAAATCTTCTAAACAAACAAGCTAAGAAGTTCTTTCATACATAAGTTTTTGGGAGAAGAAGACAGTATAATATATATTATACGTGGAGGATTAAAATGAGCAATAAAGTTAGATTTGGCTTGATAGGCGTTGGGAATGTGGCCAAAGTTCATGCTAAAGCTTTACAAAGTTTAGAAAATGGACAATTAGTAGCAATCTCTACAAGAAACAAAAGAAAAGGAGAAATTTTTGCAAAAGAGTTTGATTGTGATTATTACAATGATTACAGAGAGCTCCTAGAAAAAAACGACATAGACGTAGTATGCGTTACTCTTCCAAGTGGATTACATGCAGATATTGGAATAGAAACTGCAAAATTCGGAAAACATGTAGTAGTTGAAAAACCTATAGATATAACCCTTAAAAAAACAGATGCGTTAATAAATGAGTGTGAAAGACAACATGTTCAGTTAAGTGTGATTTTTCAAAGGAGATTTTCAGATGCAATAATAAAATTAAAAAAATCCATAGAAAAAGGCGATTTTGGACAACTGAATTTTGGTGCAGCTCATACTAAATGGTATAGAAGCCAAGATTACTTTAACGATAGTGATTGGCGTGGAACATGGCGTTTAGATGGAGGAGGGGCATTAATTAACCAGTCAATACACTATGTTGATCTCCTGCGGTACACTGTGGGAGAAATTGATGAGGTTTTTGCTTTTTCCACCACAAGAATGCATGATATCGAAGTAGAAGATATTTTAACAGGGACAATTAAGTTCAAAAATGGAGCACTCGGACTTATTGAAGCCAACACAGCTGCTTACCCAGGATTGTATTCTAGATTAGACGTTTATGGTAAAAAAGGATTAGTTGTAATTGTTGACGATAAAATAGACACTTGGAAAACGGACCAATATACCTTTGAAAGAAAAGAAAGTGAAAAGCAAAAAAATGGACAAAATTCTCCAGAAATCGATTACTATTTGCATCAAAGACAGTTAAAAAATATAATAGAAAGTATTTTAGAAAATAAAAAACCTATGGTTAGTGGAATAGATGCCCGAAATACCTTATCAGTAGTGTTAGCGTTATATGAATCATCAAGAACCAAGAGACCTCAGAAGGTTGATATTATATAAAGTTAAGATGTGTAAAATTTAATAGACAGTTGTCCTTGTGGACTGTCGAATGAGGGAAATGCTATATATATTGTTTTAAAATTTTCTAAGACATCATAAAAATTAAATTAGAGGAGGTCAAAAAAATGTCTTTTTTGGATGAAAATTATTTACTACAAAACAACACTTCGAAGATGTTGTATAATACAATTAAAGATCTCCCGATCTTAGACGCTCACAATCATGGGGACGTAAAAGAGATCGTTGAGAACAAAGGTTGGGATGACATCTGGCAAGTTGAAGGAGCGACAGATCATTATGTTTGGGAATTAATGAGAAAAAGAGTAGTACCAGAAGAAAAAATAACTGGAAATGCTTCAAATAAGGAAAAGTGGATGGCATTGGCTGAAGTTTTCCCTGAGTTCGTCGGTAATCCTACATACGAATGGATACACCTTGATCTAAAAAGAAGGTTTAAAATAGAAGATACCATTTCAAAGTATACAGCTGAAAAGATATGGCAAGATACTTCTCTATTACTAAAAAATGAAAGTATGAAACCTCAACGATTATTAAAAGAAATGAACGTAGAAATAATGTGTACCACAAATGATCCAACAGAGGATCTCTCATACCATGAAAAAGCTAAAGATATTGAAGGAATAAAGATTCTTCCCACTTGGAGACCCGACAAAGCTATGAATATTGAAAAAGAAAATTGGAAAGATTTTGTAGAAAAGTTAGGAGAAATAACAAAAGAAAATGTTGAACATTTTGATGGTTTTTTAAATGCTCTTTACAAGACACACAAAAAATTCGAAGAATTTGGCGGTGTTTCGAGTGACCATGGTATATTTGACCCGATTTCATACCCAGTTGAAAGAGAAAGAGTAAAAGAAATATATGAAAAAGCACTTTCAAAAAAAGAGTTAACGAAACAAGAAATTTCAGACTTCAAATCCTTTATGTTTCATGAATTTGGGAAAATGAACGCTGAAAGCAATTGGGTTATGCAATTACATATTGGTGCTATGCGAGATTATAGAAACAAGTTATATAATACTTTGGGGCCAGACACCGGAGGGGATATTTCAACCAGTAACGTTGACTTGGCAAATGGGTTAAAATACTTTTTAAACCAATTTGATGAAAAATTAAAAGTTGTTTTGTACTGTTTGGACCCGTCGCTATTTCCAACCGTTGCCACAATAGCAAGAGCCTTCCCAAACATTAGCCTTGGAGCACCTTGGTGGTTCAACGACAGCCCCTTTGGAATGGAGATGTATTTAAAATATATTGCCACCGTTGACCTTCTTAGCGACTTAGCTGGTTGGGTAACAGATTCAAGAAAGCTAATCTCTTACGGTTCAAGGACAGAGATGTTCAGAAGAGAGTTATCCAACGTCGTTGGTGAAATGGTAGAAAAAGGTCAAATACCTATCAGGGAAGCATTTGATTTGGTGAGAGATATTAGTTATTTTAGACCAAAAAGGTTGTTTTTTGAAAAAATTTAGATAAAAATTATTGAACTCGGAGGTACAACTTTGATGAAAAAAGCATCCTTGTCATCTTTAAAAGAAAACAATGCGGCACTTATTTTTCAATCATTAAGGATCAAAGGCCCTATGACAAGGGCTGAAATTGCAAGAGAAACACGCCTCATGCCTTCAACTGTAAGTTATATAACAAACCTTTTAATTCATAAAGGGGTGTTGAAAGAAGTTGGAAGTGAGGATGTTTCTCGTGTAGGGAAAAAAGGTATTTTACTTGATATAAACTACGATGATTTCTTGTTTATTGGATATGACGTGGGTTCTGCATATTCAAGGGTTATTGTCTCAAGCGGGAAGGGCGACATCTTATATTCCAAAAGATTCACCTCAGAGAAAAACGACAAATTGTTGAAGCAGATTTATGAAAATATAAAAATTGTTAAAAACAAATTCGACATAATCGGTATAGGGATGGCTTTTCCTGGTTATATAGACCCAGAAAGTGGTGTGGTTATAAGATCTCACAATATTGATATATCGAACTTCGAGGTTAAAAAGGTGATGAAAAAAGAGTTCAATCTACCAGCTTACGTGGACCACAACACAATAATGATGGCACGGAACTTAATTTCTAACAATTCCCACAAAGAGAAAGATTTTTGTGTGATCAACATTGGTCCAGGTATAGGAGTAGGAATAGTAAGTAACGGAAAGATATTGAGAGGATATAAGAACGCTGCGGGAGAGTTAGGTCATGTTACCGTTAACCCCGAAGGAAGAAAGTGTAACTGCGGTAAAAATGGTTGTTTGGAAACAGAAAGTTCCAGTAAGGCGATTGTTAGAAATTACGAAGAAATATCCGGGAAAAAATTAGAGTGTGAAGGAAGTTGCGAATCTAAATTAGTATATGAATTAGCCAAAAAAGGTGATGAATCTGCTATAAAAGCCTTTGAAAGAGCAGGAAAATATTTAGGAATTGGCATTGCTACTTTAGTCAATATTTTAAATCCAGAAAAGGTCTATATAGCAGGTGGGGTGTCAAACGGATGGGAATTTCTCAAAGACTCCACACAAGAAAGTTACAACCAGCATATATTTTACGCAAATAAAGATGTAACTATTGAAGTTTCTTCGATAGGAGAATATATAACAGCTTGTGGAGCTGCAACTTATGCCTTTGAAAAATATGCAAGAGAAGAATTAATACCATGAGGAGGAAAATATAAATGTTTACAATTTTACCGAGGAAAGGGATTTCTTTGGGTCTTGGAGATAGAATAGGGATTGCAACCCCAGGTCATATAAAAGTTGCAAAAAAATACAATTTCTTTCCTGTTTTGGCACAACAAAGTATCAGGGAGTTAAACTTTACAGGAAGAACGTTCAGTGACGTAAGAAAAGATGTATTAAACGCACTTGTTGAAGACAATTATGTTGGAAACAGTGGATTTGATGGAGATCATTTGAAAAGTGATGAGGAGATTCAATATGCTTTAGATTCGGGAATTACAATGCTCACTTTGGATTGCTCAGAGCATATGAATAAAGATTCTTCTATAAAAGACAAAATATTTGAACAATTTTATAACAAAAGCTTTTTTGTAAACGATATGCTCATAGAATATTCAGATAAAAATGAGTTGAATAAAATTGTGTCAATTTATGCCAGCGTTATCGAAAGAGTTATAGATGTATGGAACAAATTCCCAAAGGTAAATAAAAAAGAAGTATCTTTTGAAGTTTCAGTTGACGAAACAGATGTACCAACAGACGAAAAAACACATTTTTTGATCTCTAAATATATCTACGATGAAGGGGTAAAAATAGATACACTAGCCCCGCGCTTCCCTGGGGAGTTTCAAAAAGCTATTGACTATATAGGAAATATACAAGAGTTTAAAAAATCTCTTATCAAACAAGACAAAATAGCCAAATACTTTGGATACAGGCTTTCTATCCATTCTGGCAGCGATAAATTCTCCATTTATCCTATAATAGGTGAAGTTACTCAAGGGAATTATCACCTAAAAACATCTGGAACCAGCTATCTCGAAGCTATTAAGGTTGTAGCTCAAAAAGATCCTGAATTCTTCAAAAAAATCTGGCAAACATGCCTTGATAAAAGAGAAGAGATGGATAAATATTACCATCTTTCCTGTAACCCATTCTCTGTTCCAAAAGATTTATCCCCAACAGAGTACCTCAAAAATCCAGATGCAAGGCAAACACTGCACGTTTCATATATGTTCGTTTTGAACCCTCAATACGATTTCAGAGAAAAGTTTTTTGAGATCCTTACAAAATACCAACATGAATACCATGAAAACGTTGAAAATCATATAGAGAAACATGTTAAAGAACTTAAAATTGAAGAAACAAAATAAAAACAAAAAACTAAGAAAACAGGAGCATTTATTAGCTAAACTTAAATAATTGCTAATAAATGCTCTTAATTGTTTATAATCAGATTTGACAAGTAAATGTTATTTTACTATAATTTTTCTGATTTAAAAAAAGAAAGTTACTTTCTTAATAAGAAAAGAAATATCCCCAGCTCAAAAGTAAAATTATTGATTTTCCTAAATATCCGAAAGCATTAAAAAATGAGAAAATGCATGTTTTAGAATTTGTAAACTCAGTAAAAATATATTAATTAAGGAGAAAAGTGTATGAAAAAAGTTTATTTTGCAGTAGTAGGAGTTAGAAACTTTGCAGCAGAACATATCAAGTTTATAAAACAATTGGAAAATGAGGGAGAACTCAAATTAGCAGGAATAGGAATAGGGGTAGAAGATAGAAGGAAAAATTTTGACCTTGAGAAAAAATTTAAAAAAGAAGGAGTAGAGATTTTCTACTCGTATGATGACCTTTTAAAAAACGCTCGAGATTTTGTAGATGTAATCACCTTACCGACTGCTATTCATACTCATAGCGAAATGGCAATAAAAGCTATGAAATACGGATATAATGTTTTATTAGAAAAACCTCCAGCTGCTACCGTTCAAGAAGTGGATAAAATTATAGAAGCAGAGAAAGAAACGGGAAAGTTTTGTTCGATAGGCTTTCATATGATTCATTCGAGATCTATCAGAAAGTTGAAAGAAATTATTTTGCAAGGAAAATTAGGGCAAATTAAAGAAATCAGTTGTAAAGCTATATGGCCAAGATATCGTTCATATTATACCAGAAATGAATGGGCCGGTAAAAGTATATACAACGGACATATTATATTAGATGGACCTATAAATAACGCTTTAGCCCATTACTTAAATAATATGCTTTACTTAATAGGTCCTAGTATGAACGAATCAATCGATCTTGAAACTGTGAGAGCTGAATTATATAGAGCTCACACTTACATTGAAACAGAAGATACTTCATGTATAGAAGCTAAAGCAATTAATGGTACAAAGATACATTTCTATGTAACTCATGCTTCAAATAAAAAATTAGATCCCTATATGGTAATCGAAGGAACAAAAGGGAAAGCCTTTTGGGATTTTTCTGAAAAAACAACCATATATTTAAATAATGGGGAAAAAATAGAGTTTGATAATGAAGGAATAGACCCTCATTTAGAAGTCTTTAGAATTGTAGCTAAAAGGCATTTAGGTATTATAGATGAACTATACTCCACACCAAAAAATTCACGACCCTTTGTAGTAGCTGTAAATGGTGTCTACGACTCAGCTGAAAAGATTATTCCTATACCAAAAAATTTCATAAAAGAATATGAAGAAGAAAATGAATATAAAACTGTTTTAAATAATATTGATGAAATAATAGATGAAGCCTTTGAAAAGAAAGTGCTTTTTTCAGATTTAGAAATCCCATGGGCTCGTGCAACAAAAGAAATAAATATAAAGGAATATAAATCTTTCAACCCATTTTTGAAAAAAGAAGCTTAGGAGTCTTTAATATGAAGGTATGCTTTGTAGGTTCAAGTGGCCATTATCATGATGTTTTAACGCCTTTAAGACTTTACCATGATCTGAATATACATGTTGTGGGGATTGCTCCCGGATCAACTGGAGAAAGCATAGATAAATTACGTAAAGAAATAGAAGACTTGGGATATAAACCAAAAATATATGAAGATTACAAAAAAATGTTTGACGAAACTAACCCAGATATAGCCGTTATTAATTGCTTTTTTGGTGATTTAGCTAAAGCTTCAATTGAAGCTCTAAACAGAAAGATTCATGTTTTTACAGAAAAGCCTGCAGCCACAAATTTTGAAGATCTTGATTTATTAAAGGAAGCTTACTTAAAAAGTCAATGTTCTTTCACAGCTATGTTCGGTATAAGGTACAAACCATGGTTTTTAACAGCTTATAATTATTTAAAAAAAGGTGTTGTAGGAGAAATAAGACTTCTCAATGCTCAAAAATCTTATAAACTTGGTCAAAGAGAGCCATTTTATAAACAAAGAAAAACTTATGGAGGCACTATTCCATGGGTTGGAAGCCATGGGGTTGATTGGATCCGGTGGTTTACAGGACTAAATTTTATTTCTGTATATGCAGCTCATTCGAAAAAATACAATAATAACTATGGGGATTTAGAGACAAGTGCATTATGCCACTTTGAACTTGAAAATGAAATTTTTGCTTCATTATCGATAGATTACTACAGACCCAACAATGCTCCTACACATGATGACGATAGATTAAGAGTTGTTGGCACAAAAGGCATAATAGAAATAATGCATAATAAAGTATATTTAATCAATAATGAAGTGCCTGGGATTCGTGAACTACCGTTAGAACAAGAAAAAAGCATATTTCTAGATTTTTTAAGTGAGATAGAGAAGAAAGGAAAGTGTATGGTCACTGCTGAGGATTCTTTTGAAGTGACAAGGATATGTTTAAAAGCCCTTCAATCTGCCGACAAAGAAAAAATTATATTTCTATGATTTGAAAAATCAAAGTAATCCTGAAAAAGCCAAAAAGCACTTAGAATAGAAAAATTTTGAGAAATGAATAAATTTTTTAAAAAGATTACCGAATGCAGCAAAAATCATCATTTTGGAAAAAACAATAGAAAATACGTTAAAATATGGTTTAAATACAGTTTAGAAAAAAGAAGGCGATTTGGATTCGGGTTCACAAATTTCTAAAAATAATATGATGTTTTACCATGAGGAGGCGAATATTTTATATTGAAGGTATTAAAAGTTGGTTAAAATGCATGTTCCAGAGTTTTTAAAGTGTCTATAATACATATTATATGAGGAGGAAAGAGTTTATGGCTACATATTACGAAAAGCAAAAGGCAAGAAAAGTAAGAAAAATATGGGCCCAAAGTGATGCTCTACGTATGGGTATAGGATGGGATGAATATGATCTAGAGAAGCCATATATTTTAGTTGAAGATACATTTGGCGAATCTCATCCTGGAAGTATCCATCTTAATAAATTAACTGATCAAGTAAACCAAGGAATAATAGAGAAGGGTGGCAGGCCACATGATTTCCATGTCACCGATATATGTGATGGATGGGCTCAAGGTCACAATGGCATGAACTATATACTTGCATCCAGAGAAGTAATTGCTGATATGGTGGAGACACATGGTAATGTAAATCCATTTGATGGTATGATTTTAATTTCATCTTGTGACAAACCTATTCCAGCTCATCTAATAGCAGCAGCTAGGTTGGACTATCCAACTATTTTTGTTCCAGGTGGATCAATGAGACCAGGTCCATATATGACAACTTCAGGTAGGGCCGGAGAAATAAGCTTAAAAGAAAAGCAAGGATTAATTGATGATTTTGAGGTCATGCAATATAAAAAGACAGGATGCCCTTCTTGTGGTGCGTGCCAATTTATGGGGACTGCAAGCACTATGCAATGTATGGCAGAAGCATTAGGCTTAGCTTTACCAGGTACGGCTTTATCTCCTTCTACCATGATAGATATATTACATACATCAAGACAAGCAGGTAGAAAAATTATAGAACTTATGGAGAAAGGCATTACCGCAAGAGATATTTTAACTCCTGAGGCTTTTAGAAATGCTATTATTGTACATGCGGCAATTGGAGGTTCAACGAATGCTATGATTCATCTTCCAGCCATTGCACACGAGTTAGGTTGGGAATTAGAAGTGGAAGAATTTGATGAAATTAATAAATTTATACCACATTTGTGTAATATAGCTCCAAGCGGAAAGTATCCAACAGAAACCTTATGGTTTGCAGGGGGAATTCCAGCTGTCGAAGAAGAACTTAAGGAATATTTAAATCTGGATGTTTTGACAGTGACTGGAAAAACATTGGGTGAAAACTTAAAAGATATTAAAGAGTCTGGTTTTTACGAGAGAAATTTAGGATACTTATTTAATTATAATTTGAAAAAAGAAGAAATCATTACACCTATAAATAAATGTGAAGAGTATGGTTCAGTAGCTGTATTAAAAGGAAACATTGCTCCTGAAGGTGCAGTCATAAAATATTCGGCAGTTTCAGAAGATATGATGTATCATGTAGGAAAAGCTAGAGTATTTAACAGTGAGGAAGATTGTAATAAAGCTGTAGTGGAGGAAAAAGTTGATGCCGGAGATGTTCTTTTTATCAGATATGAAGGACCTAGAGGATCAGGAATGCCTGAAATGTTTATGACAACTGAAGCCATTATGAATGATCCAAAACTAAGATCCTCAACAGTACTAATAACCGATGGAAGATTTTCTGGTGCAACAAAAGGACCATGTGTAGGGCACGTATCTCCGGAAGCAATGGTAGGTGGACCAATTGCTTTTGTTGAAGATAACGATTTAATTGAATTAGATATTAATAATAGAAAATTAAATATCATTGGTATTGATGGACAAGAGATGGAAGAAAAGGACATCCAAAAGATATTAGCAAAGAGAAAAGAATATTGGGTAAAACCTGATTATTCAGGTAGAAGAGGAATTTTTAAAAAATATACAGAGAGAGCTACTTCAGCTATGAAGGGCGCATATATGGAGTGATAAAATCAATAAAATTACAACATCAGTAATGGTTTGTATTTAAGGAAATAAAAGAACGGCTAAAGTTTTTGCCTTTTAGACTGTTAATAGGACTAATTATGACCATTGTATCTGTAATTGCCTATGGCATACCGGAAAAAAATCTTTAATTCTTGTTTCGCTAATGAAATTTTACAAATTTATAAAGCAAGCTATACATTTAAAGTTTTAGTTATGATTTTGGAGAAGAGCTAGAAGTGCATTTTAATGTAAACCTGTATAATATTTTAAAGTTTAAATTGAATGTTTGGAGGTATAAATTAAATGAATTATGAGATAATTACCCCTGTAGTTACAGCTTTTAATAAGAACGAAGAAATAGACTACAAAGCAAACGAAAGAATTATCGATTTTTTAATAGAGGGTGGTGTAAATGGTATATTGGTTCTTGGCTCTGCTGGGGAATTTACAGGATTAAGCTATGAAGAAAAAAAAGACTTTTTTAAATTTTATTCTGAATATGTAGATGGAAGAATAGACCTTTATGCAGGAACAGGATGTATGAGTTTTGATGAAGTTGTAACATTATCAAATGACGTGAAGAATCTGAATTATAAAGGAGCTGTTGTTATTGGTCCTTATTATTATAGTTTAGATCAAGAAAAGATATTTATATATTATGATAAACTTGTGAAATCTGTAAATGGAAGTGTATATCTTTATAATTTCCCAGCTAGAACAGGATACTCTATAAACCACAAAACAATAAAAAAATTAGTAAATAACAACTCTAATATTATAGGCCTTAAAGATTCAGTATCAGAACCAGTTCATACTAATTTGTGCATATTAGAAACAAGAGAAGATAATTTCAATGTTTTTTCTGGTTTTGATGATCAATTCTTATACAATATTGCTGCGGGTGGAAAAGGATGTATTTCCGCATTAAGTAACATCGTGCCAGAGATATGGAGTGAATTAGTGAAAGCATCCAATGAAGGGTATTTTGACAAATCTATTAATTATCAATCATTAATTCAAGAATTAATGCCTTTATATAATATGGATAGTAATTTTTCTTATTTATTCAAATTGCTGATGGTATACAGAGGGGTAGAATTAAATCCAACAGCAATTTTCCCATTTAATCAAATAGATAAAAATATTATTAATAAAAGTAAAGACATTTTAGATGCGGTTTTAGAAAAGTTTAATAAAATAAAAAACTAAGAAAATCCAAGTATTTATTAGCTAATCTTAAATAATCGCTAATAAATGCCCCTAATTCCTTCTAATCGGATTTGACAAGTAGGTATCATTTTATTATAATTTTTTTGGTTTGAAATTAAGAAAGTTACTTTCTTAATAAGAAAACAAATACTTTCAGTACAAACAGTAAAGTTATTGATTTTCTTAAATATGTAAAAGGTTTTAAAAGAAATTTAAAATGCGTTTTTAGAGTTTCCAAAAAATCATAAAATACACTTATACAGGAGGGGTAAAGATTGAAAATAGGAATTATAGGAGCAGGTAGTGTTAGATTTTCATTGCAGTTAATAGGTGATATAGCTCAAACAGAGGAATTGGCAGATTGTGAAATATGCATGATGGATGTAAACGAAACACGATTAAATGCAACATATTCATTAGCTAAAAAGTATTGTGAAGAACTTGGGTCAAATATTCAAATTGAAAAAACTATGAATTTAGAAGAGGCAATAAAGGGAGCAAGTTTCATAATAAACACCGCCTACCCTTATCCCAAAGAAATAGAAGACGGATATAAGAGATGGGAGATAGTAACAGAAATAGGTGAGAAACATGGGTACTATAGAGGAATAGACAGTCAAGAGTTTAACATGGTATCAACTTATTCTTACGTTATTTGTTCTTATCCGGATATAAAATTGGCACTTGATATTGCAGAAAAAATAGAAAAGTTAGCACCAAATGCTTGGTTAATGCAAACGGCTAACCCTGTTTTTGAAATAACCCAGATTGTCAAAAAATTAACTAAAGCCAAAATAGTAGGTTTTTGTCATGGTAGTTCTGGCGTTAATGGAATATTTAACCGTTTAAATTTACCTTCATCTAAGGTGGATTGGCAAGTTGCTGGTATCAATCACGGTATATGGTTGAATAGATTCAATTATGAAGGGAAAAATGCTTATGAATTGCTCGATAAATGGATAGAAGAGGAATCATACGTGTGCCGAGCAAAATTCAGCGTGTCCAACCAGTGAAAGTCTGGTCTGAGGAAAGGCTAGCAACCACCTCAGTAGGGAACTCTGCATAGTGGGAGGTAACGAACCTATGAAGCCAGAGGGAACAAGGTACCGGGCTACAACGCAAGTGAAGGTATTGAGCCCCGAAATACTCATTATGTCGGAGGTCGACGCTGTGTATGGGGCGGAAGACAGCAGTCTTACTGGCGATAAGCGAGACAGTAAGACCCCGACGGGGTCTGAGACCGTGGCACGGTATCAAAAGGACAAGCTGGGAACTCGGGAGACCCGCAACGTTCCTGGTGAAAGGGTATGGACTGCCAAGCCTATAGACGGCAAGGTTGTCCAGATGACGTTGTGGGAGTCGGACCAATGCATAGTACCGAAGAAGCCCTGTAATGAGGGTGGAGGGAAGGCGTTGGCAGCAGTGCCTTGGGACGAAAGGGACACTTCCTCCGCACACAGAGGCGGACAAAGGAAGTCAACAAAACTTTCGTCCCTAACTGCTTTAGCTCGGGAAAATCCACAGATGAGATTTACCTCATTAGCTCATCTGCTCACCGTGGACTTTCTCAAAGAGTGCTTCAAGGAGCTTAAGAAAGATAAAGCTCCTGGAGTAGATGGGGTAACAGTTAAGGAGTATGAAGTCACCTTAGAGAAGAACCTGAAGGAGTTAGTGGAGAAGTTAAGGGCAAAACGTTATAAACCTCAGCCTGTAAGGAGGGTTTATATCCCAAAGTCCAGGGGAGGAAAAAGACCGCTGGGCATCCCCACAGTGGAAGATAAGTTAGTCCAGATGGCGTTGTAGAAAATCCTTGAGGCAATCTTTGAGGTTGACTTTCTTGATGTATCTTATGGTTTTCGTCCTAAAAGAAGCTGCCATCAAGCTCTGGATATTCTGGACAAGGCGGTAATGACTAAGCCTGTCAACTATATAGTAGATATGGACATCGAGAAATTCTTCGATAACGTAAACCACAAATGGTTGATGAAGTTTCTGCGGCTGCGGATAGCTGACTCAAGCATTTTAAGGTTGATAGGACGCTTCTTAAAGGCAGGGGTAATGGAAGAAGGCAAATATTACCAAATAGATAAGGGCACGCCGCAAGGTGGGGTGTTAAGCCCCCTTCTGGCTAATATTTATCTTCACTTCAGTTTAGACCTCTGGTTTGAGAAGGTAGTAAAAAGACAGAGTAAAGGGTTTTCTCAGCTTATCCGGTATGCTGATGACTTTGTTGCCTGCTTTCAAAGGGTTGACGATGCAAGAGCATTTGGAAAAGAGTTGAGGGAACGGCTAAACAAAGTTGGGCTGAGAATATCGAAAGAGAAAAGCCGAATAATTTGCTTTGGTCGTTATCCATACTACTGGGCACGAAAGAAAGGTAAGAGGTTAGCAACCTTTGATTTTCTTGGCTTTACCCATTACTGTACAAAGACAAGAAAAGGCTATTTTAAGTTAGGACGGAAGACTTCAAAGGCAAAGTTTAGACAGGGAATAAAGGAAATGAACCAGTGGTTAAAGGATGTCCGTAATCAAGTAGAGTTGAAAGAATGGTGGAAAGTGTTAAAACTGAAGTTAATAGGACATTTTCGCTACTATGGGATA
>JAALLP010000161.1_pt1 | contig 13571 bp, 8 predicted proteins | sample 7245951 | NCBI WGS metagenome assembly JAALLP01 (sample SAMN13049199, study PRJNA578106) | oil field metagenome | isolation source: filtered produced water from oil reservoir B6 | place: USA:offshore Texas | collected 2016
GCCTGTACACACATGACCTCAAGTTACTGCTACTTCTTTCATTATTATCAGTCATCTTTATTCTTATCTCACCTTTTAATGAAACCCCCCTGAGAATCCTTTTTGCACTTTTGATTATATTCTTTATTCCGGGATATGCATTCATCTCCGCCCTGTTTCCGGGCAACAGTGAAATCTCGGGAATAGAGCGATTTACATTGAGTGTCGGTTTCAGCATTGTAATAATGGTCTTTGACGGATTTATAGTCAGCCTGACACAATGGAAGTTCAGACCTGATTCAATTACAATATCACTATCCATTCTCACTTTGGTATTCGTTATCCTCACATACCTGTCAAGAAGAAGATTACCGGAAGAAGAGCAGTTCAAATTTTCACTCACAAATTTTATCCATTCATTAAAAGAAGAAGAAGAATATCTGGAAATTGTTGAAGAACCGGAAAAGACAGAAGAATACGATGAAAAGACATTCAAGGCCAAAAGCAGGAAAAAAGTATCCGCCATCAAGAAACAAAATGAAGCTGTGGCATTCAAAAATAGAGATAAAGACAGGGTTTTTGAGAGAGTACCTCCTGAAGTGACAAAAGCCCTGATGATTGCAATGGTGCTCTCCATAATCATTGCAGGTGCAATGTTCGCCTATGCCAAGGTCACAAGGGAAAAAGAAACTTTCACTGCATTATATATTCTAGGACCTGATGGTAAGGCCGAAAACTACCCTAGTAATCTGTCAATGTACCGGCCAACAGAAATGATAGTTGGCATTGAGAATTATGAGCTAACGCACGTAAATTATACACTTCAAATAAAGCTAGACGGAGATGTCCTGAAACAAACGGATATACCCCTTGATAATAAAGAGAAATGGGAGCAGGAAGTGACAATAAAGCCCATGCGCTATAAACAGGGCAGACAGAAACTGGAGTTTGTTCTGTATAAGGGAAATGTCACCGGTTTCCCATATCGTTCTGTTCATCTCTGGGTAACGCAGGAAATAAATACTGAAGAACTGCCGGTAACAGATGCACAGACCATAGATTTCATCGACATAGAGAACCCTGACATGGAATCAAGTGATGGCTGGACGTTCATATCGGCTGACGAAACTAACGTCAACGGTTCTTACATCAATGGTTCTGGCATATACTCCAGCAGGGCATATGTAGTAAACAACACATATGAAGGTACTATCGAAGGCTATGGATTCGATCAGCATTCACTCAGCCAAGATATCTCCAGCAGCAGAACAGAGAATATTGTCCTGTCAGCCTTCCTGAAAGATACCTATACCGCAGGTACAGCAGGAAAGGACGAATCCCAGTTCAAGCGTATCATCCTAAATGGAGAGGTTGTCTGGTCCGACGGAGTGAACGGGAATGAAGGATGGCAGCATATCCAAGTACCTGTTACAATAACAGAGGGAACAAACACCCTCACATTCACGTTAGTACAAAGCCGCAACCTTGTCATCCATCCTGTGGAAATGTCGATCGATGAAATTAGTTTCCTGCCACTTGCAAGGCTTTCACCATACATTCGGGAGGACAATACCGTGGAGTTTATCCCTCCCACTTCAAAGGTGCTTCCTTTACAGCCTGTGGTTAGCACTGATAGATTCACAGTGAGCTGGAACGGGACAGACGAAGAATCAGGTATCCTATACTATAACATAGATTACAGCACCAACGGAACAAATTGGAAGAGATGGCTAAACAGAACTACGGCCACTTCAGCCCAGTTCGAGGGCAGAGAGGGAGTTACCTACTACTTCAGATCAAAAGCAGTTGACAACGCCCTGAACGAAGAGCCGGAGCATGCCGCCCCAGACACCAGCACTTCGGTTGACAGTTCAAAACCTGAGATCACACTTGAGATCAGCCCGAACCCGACAAGTGAAACAACCTACCTGACAGTGGAATCCAACAAAGCACTTAAGGAAACAGAAGCCGTCATAACACCACGTAATTTCGGAAGTACTGATAGGATTGTACTAACGAGTGAAGACAGTATAGTGTGGACGGCTGAATACACCGTAGAAGTAAAGGACACCTTCGACGTAGAGATCACCGGCAAGGATTTCGCCAATAACACCGCATATACCTTCGGAACTATATACACAGACACTTCTCTGGAAGAGCTTGAAATTGTTGTCGAGCCTGAAAAAACCGCTAACGATGTAACTATAAAGATCATACCCTCAACTGCTCTGGAGGACAATCCCTCTGTAACCGTCAAAGACAGGTATGGAAGAAGCCTTGAAGTAAGCTTTGAGAGTTCATCGGACAATGAATATACATACATAGCGGAAGTGGATGATGACATCAGGGACGGTGTTGCCAGGATAACGGTCAAAGCGGAAACAACCAATGCCGAAAACCTGTACGAAGAGAAAACATTCGTAATCGACAGAGAAGAGCCTGCTATTAACAGTATCAGCCCGGAGGAGGGCGCAACTGTCAGCACAAGCAGCCCCGACATTAGAGCATCTTATTCTGACGACAGGGCAGGTATTGACAGGACCAGGACAGTACTCCGGATCAACGGGGAAGATGTCACGGCAGATGCTGAGATTAACTCCGGTTCATTGTTGTACAGTACAGAAGGACTGGCAAATGGCAGAGTGGACGTCTATCTGAGTATTACCGACTACGCAGGTAACACTGAAACTGAAGAATGGTTCTTTTATGTTGAGTACTAATTTTAGTTTCTATATCATCATAATGATGATTATTACATTCAACTAATTTTGCTAATGTTTATATAGAAGGAACTTAGATAAGTAACTAAGTGGAAAACACTAACCAAATAAATGGTGGTACGAAAATGAGAAAGACATTAATAGTAATGGTTTTGTTTACATTGTTTGTAGGAACGGTGTCTGCAAACCCACTGTATGCTTATATAAAAGACGCAAGTGGTAACGACTTTACAAATCCTTTTTATATAGATCGTAGTGAAACAATAGACCTGAGTTTGCAACTAGCTGACATCAGAGATGGTGATCTGAACGTTGCATATGATTTACAGATGCAAGTGTTTGAAGCCGATGGTGTAACACCGGCATCTCCATCAGAGATCACCTATAACCTTGTGAAAACATCAGTGACACCGACTGCTGATCCATATACAGAATTAAAAGTTGCTACTATTACAGCAGCTTCTGACATACCTGTTGGAAATCAGTATGTAGTTAGAATAACTGCAGGAGGAAACACGGTAGGTTCAACTACACTTGAATCTGCACACGCAACAAAAACTACAGAAGCAATTCCAGAATTCCCAACAGTAGCTCTTCCAGTAGCTGCAATCCTCGGTCTGGCATTCCTGTTCCAGCGCCGCAAGGAAGAGTAAGTTAACGACTTACTCCAACTTATTTTTTTCTTGAACTTCTTTCTTTTCTGTACTCAAAATTTATATTCCTGCAATTCCATTCATCCATAACCAAAGAGATGATTATCATGGAAGAGCTAATTACAAAATTATCAAATGCACATGGAATCTCCGGCAGTGAAGGCAATATCCGGGCCATTCTTGAAGAGGAGCTCAAACCCTACGCCGACGAGATCAGAACCGATAAAATGGGCAACCTGATTGTGGTAAGGAAGGGTGACGGACCATCGATCATGCTTGCAGCCCACATGGACGAGATCGGACTGATGGTAAAATACATCGATGACGATGGCTTTTTAAGGTTTGTAACGATCGGAGGATGGTTCGACCAGACACTGCATAGCCAGAGAGTTATTGTGCATACAAAGAACGGCCCGGTTCCGGGAGTCATTGGTTCCAAGCCCCCACATGTGATGAAAGATGAAGACAGGAAAAAACCAATAAAAACAGATGATATGTTCATCGATGTAGGTGCCAATGACAAAGAAGATGCCGAAAAAATGGGCATAGAAGTCGGCACTCCGATCTCCATGGACATGGAAGTTAAAAAACTTGCAAACAGCAAGATAACAGGCAAGGCATTTGACAACAGGGCTGGCTGCGCAATTGTGATCGAAACCATGAAGCAACTGGCAGAACAGGACATCAAAGCAACCCTCTATGTTGTCGGAACCGTACAGGAAGAGGTTGGACTCAAAGGTGCACGCACATCAGCCTACGGACTGAACCCCGATGTTGCCATCGCAATCGATACAACCATACCCGGCGACCATCCGGGTATTGATAAGAAAGACTCCGTGCTTGAGACCGGAAAAGGTGGAGTCATCACCGTGGTCGATGCTTCAGGACGTGGAATCATCACAAATCCGCAGGTACTCAAATGGCTCAAGGAAACCGCTGACAAAAATGAGATACCCTACCAGATGGACGTGGGCGACGGAGGAACCACCGATGCGACAGCAATCCACCTCACAAGAGACGGAATTCCCACAGGAGTGCTCAGTGTAGCAACAAGATATATACACTCACCTGTGGAAGTGCTTGATGTTGCCGATCTCAAGTACTGCGCAGACCTTCTGACAAAGGCAATACAGAACGTTAACGACTATTTCTGATCAGGGGATAAACTCCCCTTTACTTTTTTCCTGACTAACAAAACAATGCAACCACACCGCCGAAGGCGGCGCAATCCGTCGCTGATGTTGCAGAAATAATGGACTTAGAGATATTCTGCACAAAAGACGTCACCCATGTAAAATCGTGATAGAATAATCGCTATACATATATAGCACTTCGTAATATCCCTGTAAGCTGTTATTGGATAACAGACAAGAAAATGTGAGGGATTATATTATTTGAAAATGTCCGGTTTTTAGACACAACTCTCAGAGACGGCGAACAGACACCAGGCGTAGCACTTACCAGTGAGGATAAGGTGGCAATTGCCACAAAGCTTGATGAGCTTGGTGTGAATGTGATCGAGGCAGGATCTGCCATAACATCCGAAGGTGAGCGTGCATCCATCAGAGCGGTGGTAGCTGAAGGCTTGGATGCAGAGATCTGCAGCTACTGCAGGATCATGAAGCAGGATGTGGACTATGCACTTGAGTGTGACGTGGATTCCATCCATCTTGTTGCACCCGTATCCGACCTTCATATCAACGTCAAGTTACGCAAGGACAGAGAAACCGTAAGGCAGATGGCTGTTGAAACCACGGAGTATGCCAGGGAGCATGGCCTTATAGTTGAACTCAGTGGCGAGGATGCCTCAAGGGCAGACCTGGAATTCCTGAAATCTTTATACAACGATGGAGTGGATGCAGGAGCTGACAGGTTATGCTTCTGTGATACCGTAGGTTTGCTTGTTCCTGAGAAGACCGGAGAGATATTCACAGACATCACTTCTGCGGTAAACGCACCTGTAAGCATACACTGTCACGATGACTTCGGACTTGCGACCTCCAATACCATCGCAGCCCTCAGGGCAGGTGCAAAGCAGGCACACGTGACCATGAATGGTATAGGAGAGCGTTCTGGTAATACGTCGTTAGAAGAAGTTGTAATGACCATCGAATGGTTATACAAAAGCAAGACCGACATTAATACAACAGAGATCTTCAAGGCATCAAGACTTGTGAGCAGACTGACAGGCATACCCGTGGCTCCGAATAAATCACTGATAGGTGGAAATGCATTCACCCACGAAGCAGGCATTCACGTACATGGTCTGCTGGCAGACACTTCAACATACGAACCCATCAAGCCTGAGATCATAGGCAGGGAGCGCAAGGTCGTACTCGGCAAACATGCAGGCAAGAGTTCAGTTACACTTGCATTGAAAGAAATGGGATTCGATGTTGACGATATGCAACTGCACGAGATACTTGATCGTGTGAAAGAGCTAGGAGACCACGGTAAAAAGGTAACCGATGCTGACCTCCAGTCAATTGCCGAAACCGTACTCAATATCCAGAGAGAAGCAAAGGTCATTATGGATGAATACACTGTTGTTTCCGGAAACAGGGTCACCCCAACCGCATCCGTTAAACTCAGAGTTGACGGCAGAGAGGTTGTGGAAGCAGGCATTGGTGACGGACCGGTTGATGCAACAGTTGACAGTATAAGAAAGGCTGTTGCAAGCATTGGTGATGTACAGCTTGAAGAGTATCATGTAGATGCCATCAGTGGTGGCACGGATGCTCTGGTAGAAGTACTTGTAAAACTCTCCAAGGACGGGAAGATGGTTACATCCAGAGGAGCCCGCACTGATATCGTAATGGCATCCGTTGAGGCCATGCTGAACGGAATCAACCGTCTGATATAAACAAAGTATCACACAGATCAGAATATTTCAAAACATAGTTTAGAGGATTTATATGACAGAATCAACTGGAAAAATGACAGGCGCCAGAGCCCTCATCGAGTGCCTGTACAGGGAAGGCGTTGATACGATCTTCGGATACCCGGGAGGTGTCCTGCTTCCCATTTATGACGCACTTTATGACTCGGATATCCGGCACGTGCTGGTACGCCACGAACAGGCTGCTGCCCATGCTGCGGAGGGTTACGCAAGGGCGACCGGCAAGACTGGTGTATGTATAGCAACTTCAGGACCTGGTGCAACAAACCTTGTCACAGGCATTGCCAATGCTTACATGGACTCGATACCAATGGTAGCATTTACCGGTCAGGTGCCCAGTTCACTGATAGGCAACGATGCCTTCCAGGAAGCAAACATAACCGGCATCACAATGCCGATTACCAAACACAATTACCTTGTACAGGATGCAAAAGAGCTGCCCCGCATCATCAAGGAAGCATTTCACATTGCATCCACCGGAAGACCAGGACCGGTTCTGGTCGATCTTCCCAAGGACATTACCACCGAGGAAATAGAGTTCTATTATCCCGATAAGGTGGAACTTCGCGGATATAATCCCACCTATCGCGGGAATCTCCAGCAGATAAAGAAAGCTGCAGCCGAGATCAAGAACTCAGAGAACCCGGTGATATATGCAGGTGGAGGAGTCATCAGCTCCGATGCCGCAGGAGAGCTCAAAGAGCTTGCAGAGAAGATCCAGGCACCTGTGACCACAACACTTACCGGCATGGGAGGATTCCCGGGAAATCATTCTCTGTTCATAGGTATGCCCGGAATGCACGGTTCCAAATATGCAAACTATGCTATTCAGGAGTCAGACCTGATCATTGCAGTGGGTGTAAGGTTTGATGACAGGGTCACAGGAAAGCTCAAGTCCTTTGCTGCAAACGCAAAGATAATCCATATTGACATCGACCCTGCAGAGATATCAAAGAACGTGAAGGTTGATATCCCAATTGTCGGCGATGCAAAATGGATACTCTCCCATCTTCTTAAATATGCTGAGAAATCACAGTCTGAAGAATGGCTCAAAAAGATCGAGTACTGGAAGAAACAATATCCTCTGCACTATATCGAGCCTGCAACAGGAGACGGGATCAAGCCCCAATATATCATCGAGCAGATAAAGGAAGCATGCGAGGATGCAATTATCGTTACAGAGGTAGGGCAGCACCAGATGTGGGCTGCACAGTACTTCAGGTACAAAGAACCAAGAACCTTCATATCCTCCGGCGGACTCGGAACCATGGGATATGGTTTCCCTGCATCAATCGGAGCAAAACTTGGAAAGCCTGATAAGGTCGTCTTTGACATTTCCGGAGACGGCTCCTTCCAGATGAACTCCCAGGAGCTGGCCACGGTAGTCCAGGAAAATGTTCCGGTCATAATAGCAATATTCAATAACGGATACCTGGGAATGGTCAGGCAGTGGCAGGAACTGTTCTTTGACAGGAGATACTCTTCGACATGCATACAGGACAGTGTTGATTTTGTGAAGCTTGCCGAAGCCTACGGAGCCCTTGGGCTCAGAGCTACCAAACGCGATGAGGTACGTCCTGCGATAGAAGAGGCAATCAAGTCAGGCAGACCAACTGTGATCGATTTCGTGGTCGAATGTGAAGAGAACGTTTCACCAATGGTGCCTGCAGGTGCTGCGATAAACGAAATACTTGACCTGGAGAGGAAAGAATGAGACACACACTTTCAGTTCTGGTTGAGAACAAACACGGTGTACTCACAAGAGTCGCAGGGATGTTCTCAAGAAGAGGTTACAATATTGACAGTCTGACAGTAGGAGTCACTGAGGACCCCACCATCTCCCGCATGACCATTGTTGTAAGAGGCGATGACGAGGTCCTGGAGCAGGTCACAAAGCAGCTCAACAAACTCATCGATGTGATAAGGGTCACCGACCTTAAATCCGAAGAAACGGTGGAAAGGGAGCTGGCTCTTTTCAAGGTAAGTTCTGACGTCAGTAACCGCTCGGAGATCATGCAGATCGCAGACATCTTCCGCGCAAGGATCATTGATGTTGCTCCAAGATCCATGATAATAGAAGTTACAGGCGATGAATCAAAGATAGATGCCATCGAGCAGCTATTGCGTCCCTTCGGGATCAGGGAAATGGTCAGGACCGGCAAGGTTGCCCTGAGAAGAGGGGCGAAAGGTGTTTCAAGCTGAAAGTAGATTAACAGCAATATTTCCATAGGAAAATTTTTAGATTATTATAAGAGGTACTAACAATGGCACAGATGTATTATGATAGCGATGCTGACCTTGACGTTCTGAAAGGTAAGAAGATCGCAGTGATGGGTTACGGAAGCCAGGGACATGCACAGGCCCAGAACCTGCACGACTCCGGACTGGATGTTGTGATCGGTCTGAGAAAGGGCAGCAAAAGATGGAAGCAGGCAGAGGACGATGGCCTTAAGGTCATGACAGTTGCCGAGGCTGCAAAGGCAGCGGACGTCGTACAGATACTCCTGCCCGATGAAGTACAGTCACAGGTATACTACAGTGAGATCGAACCCGGTCTTGAGGCAGGTAATGCAATCGTGTTCTCACACGGTTTCAACATCCACTACAATCAGATCAGGCCACAGGAAGACATTGATGTTTACATGGTAGCTCCGAAGAGCCCCGGACACCTTGTCAGAAGGACCTACAAGGACGGTGCGGGAGTACCTGGCCTCATAGCAGTATTCCAGGATGCAAGCGGCAATGCAAAGCAGATGGCACTTGCCCACGCAAGAGGTGTCGGATGTACTCGTGCAGGCGTATACGAGACAACTTTCCGCGAGGAAACAGAGACCGATCTCTTCGGAGAGCAGGTAGACCTCTGTGGAGGTGTGGCATCACTCATCAAGACTTCCTTCGAGGTGCTTGTGGAAGCAGGTTACCAGCCAGAGATGGCATACTTTGAGACCTGCCACGAGCTCAAGCTCATTGTGGATCTTATCCACGAGGGCGGACTTGACAAGATGTGGTACTCAGTATCCAATACCGCAGAGTACGGTGGAATGACAGTAGGTCCGAAGGTCATCAACGAGCTTTCCAGGGAAGCCATGTATGAGGCACTTGACAGGATACAGAACGGTGAGTTTGCCCGTGAATTCGTACTCGAGGGCAAGGCAAACAGGCCGGTACTCACTGCCATGGAAAGACAGGACAGGGAGCACCCTGTTGAGGTCGTCGGTAAACAGATCAGAGCAAAGATGCCCTGGCTGAACAGCGAACTGAACGAAAAGTAGACCAGATGGTCTACACACCTTTTTTATTCCTTACCTTACAATAAATTGTTACAATAGCTTATTGCAACTAACCGGAGGTATTCAACTGCCAGCAACTATAGACACAATACTCTCAAGAAGAAGTATCAGAGAATTCACAGATGAGAAGGTAAGTCGTGAGGATATAGAGAGAATACTTAATACCGCAAGGTGGGCGCCCTCGAGACTGAACAACCAGCCATGGAAATTCATGGTGATCCAGAACGAGGAGACCATGGAAAAGCTGGAGGGATGTACCCACTATGCAAAGGTGATCAGAAGCGCACCTCTCCTGATAGCGGTATTCCTAGACCGGGAAACCATGTACAATCATACAAAGGACGTACAGGCCATTGGTGCAGCCATACAGAACATGTTACTTGCCTGCTGTGACCTGGGGCTCGGAGCTGTCTGGCTGGGGGAGATACTCAATCAGGAAGAGAAAGTTAACTTGATTCTGAGTTGTCCCGAATCACTGGAGCTTATGGCAGTAATTGCGATCGGACATCCTGCAAAGGGTAGCGACAGCTCGCCAAGGAAGCCAAGGAAAGATCTCAAAGATATCTGTTATGAAGAAAATTGCGAGAAAACTGGAGGTAGAGAGACGAAGATAGATAGTAAATGAATGTGATTGGAGGTTTAGTAGACACGACCAAAAGGACTGGGTAGTTATCTGGTCTTATTTTATCTTCGCCTCTAATTGCTAGAATGTTTTTTCTCCTATATAAGCATTTGTCAAAATCCAGCTAATTCAAGACTGCTTGATTTGTACACAAATCAAATTTGCTTGATTATCCGGAATTTGACTTTCTGGATGAACACCTGAGATTAATACAAAACTCATTTGCATCCTTTTCTTTTGGCTTGACACGAATCTGTTTCCAGTCACAATGCTTACATTTTCCCTTAACAGTAAGCCTGCCTTCCTTTGGCAGGGACTGGGTATAGCCACACCTTTCAGTACACGCCAGAAATCTTGTATCCTTAGTAGTGATTATGAACATCGATCCATCACATTTAGGACACGGTCCGATCACCTCAGGCGGGAAACACTTTTTTTCGGAATCGCATGTAAAACAGGGACCCATGCCAACAGACCAGTGGTACTTGTTACCTACCTTGATCACGGCAACACCTTCCTTTTCACACTGCTTTGACCGCAATACGTTAAGAGCACCTGTCTTTGGAAGAGGATAGGTATTCTTGCAAGTCGGATATCCGCTGCAGCCAACAAACCTACCCTTATCTGTTTTTACAATACGAAGCATACGCCCACACTCCGGACATTCCCCCACAAAATTCTTTTTATCCGCAGCAATACTTTCATCGGTTATCGTTCCGGCCAGTTTCGTAACTATCTGTTCCTTACCCGACCTGAGCTGGGAGTACATTTCTCTTATGAGATGTGAGCCTTCCTCCAATGTGCTGTCAAAGCTTTTCTTCCCGTCCTCAACATCCTGTATCAGCGCTTCAATACGAGCACGGATATCAGGTTTTACAAGTATCGGCACACTTGAATCCAGTGATTCCATAAGAGTAAAGCCCGTATCCAGGATTGCAATTGTTTTTCCCTTGGTCTCGAAATAGCCGCGTTTTTTATTGGTTTCTATATGGGACGGAGCTGTTGCCTTGGTACCAATACCATTCTTATCCATCAGTGTGAGAAGCTCGGCTTCTGTAAGCCGCTTGGGAGGACTGGTCTTGGACTTGGTATTGCTTAATTTCTTAACATCAACCTCGTCATTCAGTTCCACGTTCGGTAGGAGCTTATCATTCTTATTCTCGAATGGATATACAGCAAGCCAGCCTGCATCCTTCAGTATAGAACCCGTGGCATCGAAAATCTCACCCCTGACATGTACCTCAAGGCGGGTCTTGTCAAATATGGCAGGAGGCATCAGGTTAGCAATGAAGTGTCGGACAATGAGATCGTAAACCTTCCAGGCATCAGGCATCCTGACACTTTTCTCGATCTCCTGCCTGCCTGCGGCCCTGATTGGATAAATAGGGGGGTGATCATGACCGTCCTTAGTTCCATTCCTGCATTTGATCTGTGACCGGGAAAGTATATCCATTACCTGTTCTCTGAACTCACCCGAGGAAAAGCCCACCAGTATTGTCTTGAAATCAAAATCGTCGGCATACTTGTTTGTCTCTGTCCTGGGATAGCTCGTGAAACCTGCAAGGTATAATTGCTCTGCAACCTCAAGGGCGTTCTCAGGACTTATACCCAGGTACTTTGAAGCCCTTTTAAGAAACTCGGTGGTGTTCAGAGGATAGGGCGGATTCACTGCGGACTCCTTTTCACTCTTCTTTGCCACAGTCCCTTTCTTACAGTCCTTTATACGTTTGAAGATCTCGTCGGCCTTTGCCTTCTCAGTGATATTGCCTGCACGATGGACTCCTTTAAAATCCTTTCCTGAGTGGGAAAATATCCCTTCGATCTTCCAGAAGTCCTTTGGCTTAAAATCACGTATCAGCCGTTCACGTTCATAGACAAAACCACAGGTAGGGGTCTGACAGGGACCGATGGAAATGATGCCTTTTGTTCGCGCACGTTCACGTACGGAAAGCGTCATGAATCTTGTGAAGGCCGCACCCATCTTAAGGTCGAGTATCTGGCGTGCTTCGGCAGACATTGCAAGGTTTTCGTTGGGTTCCACAAGGTTACCGAACGCCTGCTTGATCTCACTTGCAGATAGTGAGGAGAAACGTGCCCTTTTCACAGGAGCTCTGGAAGACTTTTCCGCAATGGACTTTGCCTCAAAACCTATATTCTCCCCTTCCCTGTCAAAGTCACATGCAAGGATGAGCTCATCTGCCTGGCCCGCAAGTCTGGATATCGCGGTAGCATATGGTTTTTTAAGTACGTTCTTTACGGGATCAGTATCAAGGAGCACAGCTGGATCGCATTCTCTCCAGTTACTGTATTCAGGAGGGAAATCATATCCCATAATGTGGCCGGAAAGTCCCATAATACGCCATTCCTTCCCGTTTTTCTTGAAGTCGTACACTGGAATGCCATCTATCGATGCACGATTAAAACCGCCCTCACTCAGGATTCCGGCTATCTGTGCTGCTGCTTTGTTCTTTTCCGTGAATACGACTATCGACATGCTGGACTCCTATGCATTGATTATAGATAAGAATTGAGCCTGCGGGGTGAAAGTAATCATGCCGCAATGATAATCTACATCACATTTGTGAAACATATATATATACTCAGATAATATCTGCAGCCCATAACAGACGCAGTAGCGAAGGAGTAATTAATGACATTAATGGAAGATGCAAAACGAGGGATCATCACACCCCAGATGGGAGCCGTTGCCAGGGATGAAGGCATTGATGCTAAGACCATCTGCTCGTGTGTTGCGAAGGGACTCATAAGTATCCCCAATAACCCTGCCAGGGATTGCAGGGTCGTAGGTATAGGAAAATACCTAAGCACCAAGATAAATGCCAATATTGGTACATCACGTGATTACATTAACATTGAGGAGGAAGTGGAAAAGGCAAAGACTGCAGAGGCCTTCGGCGCCGATGCGCTCATGGACCTGTCCACCGGTGGGGACCTTGACCTTATCAGAAAGAAGATAATGGATGCAGTGAACATCCCCATAGGCTCGGTTCCGATATACCAGGCCGCAGCCATGCAGAAGACTGTTGTGGATATGACATCTGATGACATGTTCAATGCAGTACGCAAACATGCAAAGGATGGTATCGACTTTGTCACCATACACGCTGCAGTGAACCAGGATGCCATGAAGAGGATAAGACAGGGTAACAGGATAACGGATATCGTCAGCCGTGGCGGATCATTTACCCTTGCCTGGATGCTGCATAACGGAGAGGACAATCCTTTCTATGCGGAATATGATTACCTGCTGGAGATTGCAAAGGAATATGACATGGCCATCAGCCTTGGTGACGGCATGAGACCGGGATGCATTCATGACGCATCCGACGGACCTTCATTCATGGAGTTCATCACTCTTGGAGAACTTGTGCGACGCACCCGGGAAGC
>JAALLP010000167.1_pt1 | contig 13342 bp, 9 predicted proteins | sample 7245951 | NCBI WGS metagenome assembly JAALLP01 (sample SAMN13049199, study PRJNA578106) | oil field metagenome | isolation source: filtered produced water from oil reservoir B6 | place: USA:offshore Texas | collected 2016
AATCCGAAAAAAAGGATAATATATTTAATAACAGGCGTTTTCAGGAAGTTTTTCTCAGGTCGATGGATGCAATTATCTGGTCTGCAAGCTTCCCCGAACTTAAGCTGCTTGATATCAGGATTTCTTCTGGCAACAGCTTTGGCCTTGATTCTCGGCAGGTTATGGATAACAATGGTCTCTGGAACGGATCGATCCATCCTGATGATATGGATAAAGTAGAATCTGCTGCAAAACAAAGAGAAAGCGTTGGCCATGCTTCGGTTGAATATCGCGTGCTAAGGCCTGATAACAGTATTCTATGGGTACATGAATACTCTGAAATTGTCTATGACATGAACAATAAACCCTCACATGTGGAAGGTATAACCACGGATATAAGTGAGCGCAAAAGAGCCAAGGACGAGCTTCGTAACGGAGATGAACGATTAAGAAGCCTTGTCTCAATTCTGCAATACGATTCCGGTTCAATTCAGGACTTTCTTGATTTCGCACTTGATGAAGCGATAAAACTCACTCAAAGCAAGATCGGTTACATCTATTATTATGACGAGTATAAAAAGGAATTCAGCCTCAATACCTGGTCAAAGGATGTTATGGAGGAGTGCGCAATTGTCGAACCCCAGACAATCTATAAACTGGAGGATACCGGCATATGGGGAGAGGCCGTCAGACAGCGCAGGCCGATCATAGTAAATGATTTCCAGGCTGATAACCCATTGAAAAAAGGTTACCCTGAAGGTCATGTTGAGCTATATAAATATATGACCGTGCCTGTTTTCAAAAACGGAAAGATAGTTGCTGTTGTAGCTGTTGCGAACAAGGAATCGGATTATAATGACAACGATGTACTGCAACTGACCCTGCTAATGGATTCGGTCTGGAATGCCGTAGAAGAGAAAAAGGCTGAAGAAGCCCTGCAACAGAGTGAGGAAAAATATCGTCAGGCTTATAATGTTCTGCAAGGCCTGATCGAAAGCCCTGAAAATGTAGTGATATTCGCCCTTGACAGGGATTATTGTTATCTTGCTTTCAACAAAAATCATCAGGCTACAATGAAGAATATCTGGGGTTCCAGGATTGAAACCGGAGACTGCATGCTGGATTACATCACAGACCCCGATGACCGCAAAAAAGCGCAGGAAAATTTCGATCGTGCACTTGCAGGTGAGGCATTTACACTCATCGAGGAATATGGTGAGAGCTCACACAACAGGCGCTGGTATTCAAACCTGTATAGTCCTCTTAAGGATTCAGAAGACAATGTAATCGGTCTTACTCTTATTCTATCGGATATAACAGATCGCAAACGCGCCGAAGAACTTCTCAGGGAGAGCGAGGAGCGACACAGACTTCTGGCTGATAATTCCTCGGATGTAATATGGACAATGGATCAGGAAGGCAGGTTTACGTATGTAAGTCCCTCTGTTGAAAAACTTCGTGGCTACAAGCCTGAGGAGGTAATGCGACAAAAGCCCGATGAAATCCTGGCTCCTAATTCCCTGCATCATTATGTCAAAGGAATGGAGTTAGCCCGGAAAGCGGTTTCACAGGGTGAACTGTTCCCATCACAACGATTCCAGCTTGAACAGCCCTGTAAGGATGGTTCTACCGTATGGACGGAAGTTACTATCTCCGGGATGTATAACGAAAGCGAGGATTTCATCGGTATTCTCGGTGTCTCACGCGATATTACCGAGCGCAAAAGGACCGAAGATGCATTGAGGGAAAGTGAGGCATCCCTTGCCAGATCCCAGGAGATCGCTCATGTCGGAAGCTGGACGCTGGATCTGATTGAGAATAATCTCACATGGTCTGATGAAGTATATCGGATATTCGGGCTCAAACCTCAGGAATTCGAGGCAACTTATGAGGCTTTTCTGCAATGCGTACATCCAGATGACCGCAGAATTGTGGACGATGCCTATTCTGATTCATTGGATCATGAAGAAGAATACTACAGTGTTGATCATCGTGTCATCCGCAGGGATACCGGAGAGGTACGCTATGTTCAGGAAAAATGTATCCATGAAAGGGATTCCAGCGGAAATGTTATTCGCTCTGTAGGTATGGTGCAGGATGTTACCGAAAGCAAACTCGCAGAAGAGAAACTGCTCACATACGCACATGAGCTGGAAAAGAAGAACAGGGAACTTGATATTGCTCTGATACGAGCCGAGGAGGCCACAAGGGCAAAAAGTGAATTCCTGGCAAACATGTCCCATGAGATCAGAACCCCCATGAACGGTGTGATCGGCATGACAGGGCTGCTGCTGGATACCGAACTTACCGACGAGCAGAGGCACTATGCCGAGACTGTCAGGGTAAGCGGGGAATCCCTTCTTGATATCATCAATGATATCCTTGATTTCTCAAAGATAGAGGCCGGTAAGGTCGAAATGGAAACTGTAGGTTTTGACCTGCAAAGTGTGCTGGATGACTTTGCCTCCATTATATCCATCAAGGCCCATGAAAAGCAGCTTGAATTCATATGTGCTGCGGCTCCTGATGTTCCTGTCTGTGTTCGTGGTGATCCCGGACGTCTGCAGCAGATACTCACCAACCTGGCCGGAAATGCGGTCAAATTCACGGACGAGGGTGAGGTGGTCGTGCATGTGACCCTTGAGTCCCAGACCGATTCTGAAGCCACACTGCGTTTCTCTGTAAAGGATACGGGTATTGGTATATCCGGGGAGAAAATGGATCTCATCTTCGATAAGTTCAGTCAGCTGGATAATTCCACGACACGCAAGTACGGTGGTACAGGGCTTGGGCTCACCATCTCCAAACAACTTGTTGAGATGATGGGTGGCAGCATGGGTGTTGAGAGTGAAGAAGGCAAAGGTTCTGAGTTCTGGTTCACGGTAAGTCTGGAGAAACAGGGTCAATCAGACCGAAAGGAGACAAATACCGAAGAGATCAAAGGTGCCAGGATCCTGATCGTGGATGATAATGCCACAAACCGTGAGATCCTTTATAAGCGATTGTTTTCATGGGGTGCAACTGTAGAAGAGGCAGTGGACGGTCCGACGGCATTACAGGCCATCTACCGTGCCCTCGATGATGAAAATCCTTTCCAGACCGTGATACTGGACATGCATATGCCGGGTATGGACGGGGCGACCGTTGCAAGAATCATCAAGTCTGATGAGAAGATAGCGGACACCGATCTTATCATGTTAAGTTCTCTGGGACAACACCCTGATATCCGGAATCCGGGAAAGAGATACTTTGAAGCTCATCTGACAAAGCCTGTTAAACATACGGAATTGTTCAATGTATTGTCCAATGTCCTGGGAAGAAAAGAACAGGATGTTGAAACCGTTTCCAGTGATACTGCAGTTTCGGACTCAGCAAAGCATTACAGTCTGAGGATATTGCTGGCAGAGGATAATATAGTAAACCAGAAAGTAGCCCAGAGCATGCTCCAGAAGATCGGCTATCGTGTGGATACAGTGGCAAGCGGTTCAGAAGCTGTAAATGCCCTTGAGATGTTGCCTTATGACCTGGTCTTCATGGACGTACAGATGCCCGGGATGGACGGATTCGAGGCTACCCGTATAATAAGAGACCCGGATTCTGCGGTCCGCAAGCATGATATTCCTGTCATCGCAATGACCGCACACGCCATGAAAGGAGACCGGGAGCGATGTCTGGAAGCCGGAATGGATGACTATATCGCAAAACCCGTTTCTCTGAAGTCACTCATGCAATTAATGGAAAAGTGGAGACTTGCAATACCGCAGGAAAAAGCAGCTTCCAGCCCAATTCAGGAGAAATCCGATGATATGTCCGCCCCCGGCGTCTTTGACAGGGATGCGCTTATTGAAAGGGTAATGGGTGAAGAGGAACTTGCCAGAAAACTGATCGGTATTTTCCTTGAAGATATGCCCGGACAGGTAAGATCTCTCCGGGAGAGCATAGAGAACAACGATGCTGAAAAAATAAGCTGGTATGCTCATAAGATAAAGGGCTCTTCAGCCAACATCGGTGCCATGGCTCTGAGCAATATAGCTGCAAAAACGGATGAAGCTTCCAGGGATGGTCGGCTGGATGAGGTTTCCACTCTACTCCCTGAGCTTGAAAAGCAGTATAATTTGTTGGTGCAGGAATTGAAGCTTTTCTAATAGCTGCAATTTCTCCCGTATATTTGGTAGTGTTGCTGCTTACTAAAAACCTTTATATCAAATTAAATCTACCAAATATTATATGAGAATTGATATATTTAGTATTGTTATATTTATTGTTTTTTTGCTGTCTGTACCTGTAGCTACAGCAGAATACAATTACGAAGAGGTAAAAACCATAGTCTACGAAGCCGGAAAAGAGGCACAACCCGGTTTCACTGAAGATTTTGCATGGTATGGCGAGGATCAAGACCATGTGGGAGTAGTAGGTTTCTGGGAGAATGGTCCTCTGAAGGATGAGATGAAGAGTGTGGATTACTGGGATGTAGATGATCCGATGATCATGATGACAGGGGAAACGACTGACCAGTCCGGATACAGTCTAAGTTCTGCATCATTCACAGCTCCGACTCCCGGGGGAGAACAGGTCTATGTTACTATAGAAGGTCATTATCTTCCCTTATCTGAGATCGAAACGGTAGCTGATAACATATTTATCAGACTTGTGGAGGAATCTGCTGCAAGTGGCGTCCTTTCAGGAACGGTGAGCAGTCCGGAACCTCAGGTAGTTGAACATACAGAAGAAGACATCAATGAAATAGTGATTGCTGCCGCAAAAGAGGTCAAGCCGGATATCAATGATAATGGGGTCTGGTATGTGGGTGACGATAAACACCTGGGTCTGGTCTATTTCTCGGAATCTGATCTTGAACCTGAAATGAGAAGTATTGATTACTGGGATATGGATGAGCGGATGTCCATGTCTGAAAATCCTGAATGGACGGTAAGCAGCGATATTATGTTCAATGCTCCAAGTCCCTATGGAACCCGTGTTGTTGTAACCATAGATGGCTATAATGTTCTTTTGCCTGAGATCCAGCCTGTAGCCGAGAACATCTTCAACACACTTGTAGAACAGTCTGTCGCAAGTGGTGCCATTGGTGAAGGAATAGAGGAGGATACAACTTTACAGGAAGATCTGATAGAAAATTCTATTGCAGATGCAGAAGATGATTCTTTGCAGGACCCGGTTCCAGAGGACATCCCATCTCTTACAGATGATGATACAGAACCTGAGGATACTGGATTCATAGAATCTGATGACGAACCCATGGATATTGATGATCTGTTTTTAGTGTATGATATTCTGGAAGAGGAGGGAATGGTCCGGTATGAAGGCGAGGTAGACGTAGAGGATATCGATAAGCAGGATATCGAAGATCTTCAGAACATCCAGATGAACTATGTCCTTCCAGAAGAATTTGTTGAATCCACGCAGGAGCAGGCCAAGATCATCGATATGATAAGAGGTGAAAGTTCTGAGGATATCGACAAACTTGATGAAATGGACACAGGTGTAGAACAGGAAGTGGAATCCAACAGGGCTGTAATCAAAGACGTCTTTGGAGAGGACTTTACCTTTGAGGAAGGCGAGCCAGTAGAAGTGGGTGACGGTTCGGATTACGAAGGAAAGGAGAAAGTTGCCGAAAAACTCACTGACACGATCTATCTTGATGCTATTGACAAGACCAGAAAGGAAAGCATGGAGAAACTGAAGACCGGACATGAAGCAGCTTCATTCTTCTCGGATACTTATGGTGACTCAAAGATAGCAAAGAACTTTGAGAAACTGGGCACTCTCAACAGCGTGAAAGAAGAGGTTGACAAATACTATGGTGCCTACAAGGACACAGAAAAGCTCAGTGAGATGAAAGGATCTTCAGGTACCACTGCAAAAGCTCTCTATGTAGTTGCAAAGGGCGGACAGGAAGTTGCTGACAAGATACCTGTGGTTGGTGATCTTGTAAAGACCGGATTGGAAGTAACTGAAAAAGTGGTTATGACCCTGCCAAAACTTGACAATGCAATAAAGAACAGCGATGCCAGGCAGGGAGTAATAACAAATGGTCCAATAGGAACTTCCACACCCAACGCATTCCTGGATTCATACGGTAAAGTCACACAGACTTCGGACGGACCCTCTTATTCCATGCCCTATACGGATGAGAATGGTGAAGAGCATGAGGTAAGTCCTGACCAGTGGGTGAAGGTCACAAGAAAGGATGGAACGTATTACATACCCACGGACGAATGGGAAAATCCGATAGGCGATGTTGCTATTAAAGATTCCGGTAGCAGCTGGAAACCCTGGAAATGGGATAATTGCCAGGTGGTCAAACGCAGCAATCCTGCAATAAGCTACAATAACGGGGAGGAATACGACTTATGAAGAAAAGAACAGTTGCAATAATAGGAATAGTACTTTTATTCCTCCTATTCTCCGGCGGGGATGATGATAGTACTTCCGTTGCTGACAGCACGGAATGGGATTCTATGGTCTCGGACAGTTATGATGTTGACAGAGCTGCCAGCATGTCAATTTATGAATCTCTGACTTTCCAGGGGATCGATGATGCTGTGGTAGAGGTTACTGATGAGCAGGTACTTGTCAGATATGACCAGCCATCTGTTAAATCAGACACCGATGCACTTCTCACCTGGCTGTATATTATGGGAGTAGCGGCTGAAACCGCACCGGATACGGAATTGGTGATCATAGAGATGTATGACGGAAATGATCCTCTCTACGAGGTCACTGTGCAGACGGCTGATATTCAGGATTATCTGGATTCCACTACTACTCTTGATGAGTTCAGGACAAAGGTGGATGTAAGGGCAGTAATGTAATTTCAGGAGGATGACTATGGGAATAATTGGCTCTATTGCAGACAAAGTTCTTGACGTTCTGGATGCCGTGGTGGATGAAAAGGCTGCACGTATGTCTAAAGTGAATGGCAGAGGACTGGAAGTCAGGGGAGTATGGGAAACAAAGGAACTGTTCATTTACGGTTCCCCTCTTACTCCTGAAATACTGGATGAGCATGATATTCCCCGGAATGCAGATAAGTTTCACTGGGGAGATGACTCTGAAGGTTCTGAGATGGCAGCCACTGCCATTTTATTGTGGTTTCTTGAAAAAGATGAGGTACTGGCAAGAAAGAATCTCTTTCTCAGGGATTTTGTCATGGAATTCCCGCAGGAGGATTTTGAGCTTCTATACAACTATGTTGGCTGGCGGAACAGAAATACTCCGAGAAAAAAGTACAGGCATGAATCAGTACTGGACGAGCCACCAGGCAATGACGATGATTGATGTAGTAGAGTTAAGGCCCAAGAAAGCCGGGGCGATGCTCTGCATTCATTTATTTTTAAATATCTGTCATAAAAAATAATTTCCAATATACATAAATATCCGGAACTAAGTAAAAACAGATGATAGTGACATCGACGTTATTCTGTATGCACATTAAAGCTACAGGATTCTTATTCCAAAATCAGGAAATTGGTTATCAAGGCAGGGACTATCATCTAAATGTTATCTAAAGCAATCAGAGAGGATCTTTCACTTGACATCCTTAAACTATGGATATCAAGAATTGCTTTCTATCTTGTCCTGTTCTTAGTTGTCTTCGGGGTTTCCAGCTATATTATAATGCAGTTTGGCCCTCCGAGTTATGATGTGGCAAGTGCAAGATATATGATAAGCGCTCTTATCCAGAGTGAAGCTGCAATAATGGCTATAATTGTCACATTGAGTCTTGTTGCTGTGGAAATGGCGTCCAGCTCGTACTCTGTCAGGATGATAGGTCTCCTCAAGTCCTATAACCCGGATTTCTGGATATTGATGGTAATCTATATCCTGTCAATGACCTACAGTCTGTTTGTTCTCAAATCACTTCCGGGATTCGGAAATTCATTTGATACACAGTTCCATATCTCATTCGTATTCCATACAGGAGTTTATTCTTTCCTGATATTGTTCCCGTATCTGTTCAGGACATTGCGCATGCTCAGGCCATCGACACTGCTGAACATGCAGGCCATGAAGCTGACAGCTAAGAGTATTACGACAGACGTCAGATCGAGTGCTACCCGGGAAAAAGACCCCATGCAAGCTATAGTTGATATCATCAGTACTTCGTTCTTAAATCATGATTTTGAGACGACAAGAAACGGATTGAATATCATTAGCTTACGTGCAAAGGACATACTTACACAGGAGGGCCTTGAATCCACTGATCGGAAAATCGTTGCAAACTATATCTTTTCCCGCATGGCAAGGTTCGGCAAATTCACTCTAAAGCATAATGAAGAAGATGCCACGTTCATTGTCATTGAAAAGCTTGAGCTGATCTGGGACGAGCTGTATAAGAGTGACCCCGCTGAATCCATTCTGCAGGCGTCTTCTTCACTTGAACAGATCGGAAAGGCTGCGGCAGATATAGATCAAAAGGATGTGCTGCATACGGTGGTAAATTACCTTTATGATCAGGGGCAGATGGCAATATATGGTGGTTATGACGGGGAAACTTCAAGGGTTATTGATTCTCTTGCCTCTGTAGGTATGTCGTGTGTGGAAAAAAGGACCGACCCTCTGATCATTGAGAATATAGTCCGCAATATCGGCAGGCTTGGTATAAAGGCATCAGAACTGGATCGTACTGCTTCTGTGTCCCAGTCAATGGAGTCTCTGGAAGCACTAAAGGATTCCATGGAGCTTATAGGGACTCCGGATTATCAGCGGCTGTGTAAGAAAGCGGGTGATCTCGCCATGTCTGTCGATTGGAATTGATCTTCTGATAAATTTTTGCTTGTGGTGTATATAAATAAAATCGGGAGAAATCTCCCGATCCGGGCAGAAAGATGATTCCTTTTACATGACATAGGCCTTCAGTGGAGGGAATCCATTGAATGCCACGGAACAATAGCTCTGTGTATAGGCTCCGGTTGTGAATATATAAACGCGGTTTCCTTCTTTGAGAGTGTGCGGGAAGGTATATTTGTGATCCTCGTAGAGTATGTCCATACTATCACATGTGGGACCCGCAAGAATAACCTCTTCAGCATATCCTTTTTTCTCACAGTATATGGGATATTTGATGCACTCGTCAAGCGTTTCTATGAGCCCGCCGAATTTTCCGATATCAAGATACACCCATCTGTACTGGTTCAATCTTGCCTTCTTTGATACCATCACAACTTCACTCACTATTATTCCCGCATCGGCGGTCAGGGATCTGCCGGGTTCTATGATGATCTCAGGGAACTCGTCCCCGAAATCTTCGTGTATGAAACGGTATATTTCCCGGGCATAGGTCTCAAGTTCATTTGCAGGGGACAGGTACTTTGCAGGAAATCCACCACCAAGATTTATCATCTTGAGTTTTACTCCCTTTTCGGCTACAGCCGTGAAAAGATACTTGCATTTTGAAAGTGCGTTGTCCCATTGTCCTATATCACGTTGCTGGGAACCTACGTGGAAGGACAGGCCGTAGGGCTCCAGCCCCAGTGAATGGGATTTGAGGATAAGCTTATATATTATGTCTGGATGGGCACCGAACTTTCTGGAAAGCGGCCAGTCCGCACCGTCACTCTCAGTAAGAACCCTGAAGAACACCTTTGAACCGGGCGCATTTTTTGCAAGTTTTCTGAGGTCGCTTTCGGAATCCGTGGCAAATAGTCTGATTCCTTTCTCATAAGCATATGCGATATCCTTCTCCTTTTTTATTGTGTTACCATAGCTTATACGCTCAGGACCAACGCCAAGTTTGAGCAACTGGTCAACCTCATAGATCGTCGCGGCATCAAAGCTGGAACCTCTGTCCCGAAGTGTACTGATGACCTCATCCATCGGATTTGCCTTTACTGCATAATGTACCTTGACAAAAGGCATGTACTCGATTATCTGGTCGTACATGTTTCCGATCTTTTCCAGGTCAACTATTAGGAGCGGTGTCTCCTTGTCTCTGGAAAAGTTTTTGATCTTTTTAAAATCCCTGGCGGAAATATAGTCATCCAGGGGGAATCCATACTTCTCTTTTTTCATTTTCACTCCATTTTATAGTAATAATTGCATTATATGGTGTAATAATCAAGTTAAAATTAGTTTAAATATGTATGATTTATAATTTTTAGTTTATAAGATTTTAAACAGCTCTAATTGTGTTTTAAGTATTTATATCTAATTATTACTAAAACTTCAGCAATATTGGCAACTTAAAATCATTTTTTAAAATTATGGATCAGTCATGTATATTAAAATTAATTTATCCATTATTGATCTGTCAAAAAACTCTGAAAAATGCTCAGAATATGATTTCAATAAAATTCAACATAAAAAAGTGTAATTAGATTATTTATTCTCAAAATAATCTATAAAAAAGTCTTTATCAGGTAATTCTTGCATAGATTCATCTATCATAATGATTTCTGATAAAAAGAGTGTATACTTTTTGTCTATGATGGTCAGATCCGGATTTTAAATTGGATCCGGATTCGACACTACAAGAGAAGATAATATTTTGTGAATATCTGTATTCTTCTGTGATTCATCCCTTCAATGGATTCGTATCAACAATATGAAGTCTGGCTACAGACACAAAATAATCTATGATATCTTCTCGCTAAAAAAGGCCCTCGAAGCTTTTAATTGGGAGATTACTTAGATGATCCTCCCCACTTGCCGCTTGAAGTTTCCATTTCTGTTTCTTCTGCGGCTTCCTCAAGTTCTGCCTTCTCTTCACTTGCTTTTTCTTGGAGGGCTTCTGCTTCTTCTTTTGTTTCTTTCCTTAGGGCTGATCCCTTCTCTTTGATCATTTTGCCGGCTTGCTCAGACTTGCGCTTGGCCTTTTCAGCAACCTCGTTGCTTGCCACCTTGGCTCTCTCTACAGCTTCAGGTATCTTACTTGCGACTTCAGGGATCATGTCAATTACGCTGCTATATCTGTGCTTTCCGGTTATGCTCAACAGCCTGACATCATCTTCAGCTATGACAACAAAGGCAATTGGTTCCATGTTGACGCCTGCATAACCTCCGCCGGCAAATCCCTGGCTTTTTTCCTTATTACGTTCTCCACCAGCGCTTCCATATCCTGCAGACATTTTAATTACTGGCATTACTGTTTTCCCCGCCCATGTAAAAGGTTCTCCGAGCAAGGTTTTAGAATTTATTATGCTTTCGTTCTCGTCTGTGATCTCCTTCATTATGTCTTCTACACCCATATAACTCCTCCCAGTATGGAATACAGACGTTTTTCTCTATATTTGGTATATGTTCTTACTTCTTTAAAAGTGAATCGAATCTTCTCGATATTTTTTACTATCTGTAGGCAAAGAAATGTATTCACAAATATGATAAAATTTGCTTTTAAGTCCTCTCGTCCTGATTTATAAATCTCCTTTCGATAAATCCGAATCTGTAAGCCGCATCTTCTGATTAGATGTTCAGTCGGCGGAAAAAATTAAATCGTTTTTATCCAATATATTCGAATAAGTTCTTGCAGATCTTATGCATCTGCAGGTACTGTTATATTACCATTTGTGACTGTACTGGTGGTAGTAGTTCCTTCTTCGGAGGCAACGGTTACTGTACCATCAAAGAACGGGTCTTCATCGGATCCGTACTGGTAAGTTCCCGCTTCGTCAAAGGTATAACTGAATGATTCGCCTTCATCAAGTTCACCGGAATCGAATGTACCATCGTCTGCCACTACGCTGTGAATTGTGTTATCTTCGTTTGTCCATGTAACGGTTTCACCAACGGAAATTTCTGTCTCGGCAGGAGCAAATCCATCTCCATCAATCGTGATCATGGTTTCTCCATCTTCCATCATTTCCTCCTCATCCATGGTATCGTTCTCTTCCTCCATCGTGTCCTCTTCTTCCATCATTTCTTCTTCATCCATGGTATCATTCTCTTCCTCCATCATGTCCTCTTCTTCCAACGTTTCTTCTTCGTCCATGATATCATCCTCTTCTTCCATCATGTCCTCTTCACCCGTCATTTCTTCATCACTTGGTACTGTAGTCGGCTGGTCTACAGGTGTTTCATTTTCAGTTGGCTGGTCTTCAGTGTCTGTGCATCCGATAGCTGCAAAAACAGCTAGCATCACCACAAACAATATTAAAAATTGCTTTCTCATAAATTAACCCCCTTGCTCTACATGATAATATCTTGTAATTCAGTTTACTTTGTCGATCAAATCAATTCTTCGTCCATGCTTTCATTTTCGCCCATGGAATCATTTTCCATTATTTCGTCTCCAGCCTCAGTTACATTTTCTTCTATATCTTCTACGGCACCTGTAATCTCATCTTCGGCGCCTGTAATGTTTTCTTCTGTTATCGGCTGGTCTTCAGTATCTGTAGATGTGCATCCAATAGCCATGAACACGGCTAGCAGCACTATGATTAATATTGTCAGTTGCTTTTTCACAAAGTACCCCCTTCCTGAATAGATATATTGAATTATGTTCTGTTTCCAGGTTAATAATATCACGTGAAAACAAATTCAGTAACTTTTATACTCTTCAATATTCTTATTTGTCTTTTCGAACTGCATGGCTGATGCTACAGGAGAGTCGGAATAGGATAATTTGCTTTACTAATGGTATGCCTTATTCCAGACATCCAGTATCAAATAATGAAAAAAGTTTGTTGGCAGCAGTTTGAAAACTTACTGCCCGCCAAATTTGTCTGATAAATTGATTATTAAAGTTGTGATAGCTTTAATTGATCTTGTTCTTAATCCACTGGTACTACTACTACATCTCCACTGGTGCTTTCGCTCATATTTTCATCATCTGAGGTAACGACAGTTATCATGGCTTCAAATGTCTCGTCTTCACCGGCTGTATAGGTGTAAGTTCCTGCTTCATCAAATGTATAGCTGTAAGATTCTCCAGGCTCAATATCTCCTGAGTTGAAGACTCCCTCATCATCAACAACAGTGTGTGCCATACTATCGTCGTTCATCCAGGTGATGGTGTCACCAACAGTTATCTGGGTATCAAAAGGTTCAAATCCATCTCCAGTGATTGTGACTATGGTTTCTCCTTCTCCCATGGTTTCGTTGTCCATCATTTCTTCTTCATCCATTGTATCGTTTTCTTCTTCCATCATGTCTTCTTCGTCCATGGAATCATTTTCCATCATCTCATCTTCAACATCGGTTATGTTTTCCTCAATATCTTCTTCAGCGCCAGTTATTTCTTCTTCTGCACCTGTGATGTTTTCCTCTGTTGTCGGCTGGTCTTCAGTATCTGTAGATGTACACCCAATAGCCAGAAATACAGCTAACAGTACTGTAATCAATATTATCAGTTGCTTTCTCATAAAGTACCCCCTTCATGAATAAATATAAAATTATGTTTAGTTTC
>JAALLP010000168.1_pt1 | contig 13340 bp, 10 predicted proteins | sample 7245951 | NCBI WGS metagenome assembly JAALLP01 (sample SAMN13049199, study PRJNA578106) | oil field metagenome | isolation source: filtered produced water from oil reservoir B6 | place: USA:offshore Texas | collected 2016
ATACTTTATCTCTTCTTCAGAATATAGGTATACTTCTTTGTAATAAATATGGATTATACCACTCAATCTTGATCTTATGTACAAAGGAACACATATAAAACTACCAATATCTTTGTTGATTTTAAAGAATTTTTCGAATCCTCTATCTCTCTTTGAAAAATAATAAACTTTTTCATCCCCGATTAAATTTAAGATTTCTGATTCATTCGGTTCAACTTCCACGTTTTTATTTCGTTTGTAAAAAGCTTTGTCTATTATTGCGTTTGTGTCTTCATCCATCAGTGATATCCCACACGCGTCTGCTTTCATAGCCTTTGCAGCATTTTTTGCAAGTAGATTCATTAGATCATCTAACTCATATTCTGATGTTAAATACTCTGCTGCTTCGAAGACCGATTCGATTAGTTGACTTTCTTCAGGATTTACATTATTGTCATCAGAGTTAATCCCCATAATCTTATTTATTAATTTTTTAGGATTATTTTTTACCTCTTGGGAGTCCAGAATTTCGGTGATCTCACCTTCATTCAATATTGCGATCTTATCAGCGATTCTCAGGGCATTTTCCCACTGTTTGGTTATGTAGATTACACTTTTACCTTCTTTTTTGTGTGTTCTTATCATATTGTGGAGATTCATCAAAGAACTTAAAGAAATATTTTCTGCTGGTTCGTATAAAATCACAACATCTGGATTAACAGAAAAAGCTTTCACAAAAGCCAAATTTTTCTTTTCTTCTAATGTGAGATCCCCTACTTTCATATCTGGTGATAAGTTTAAATTATACTTTTTTAAAATTTCCTTCACTACTCTCAGGGTGTTTCTTTTAAGGTAAAAAATTGAGGACTTCTTTTTATATGAAGTATCTAAAAACAAATTCTCTGAAACAGAGAGGTTCTCTAATAATTTAGGTTTTTGATCAATAATTTCAATCTTATTTTTCTTAAGATCATATAGATTGAAAGGGATAGGTTGCCTCATATGAAATAATTTCCCCTCTGCAGGTAACTTACCAATCAAGCCATTGATAATGGCATTCTTACCTGAGCCTTCTTGTCCAACAATGGTTATAACTTCTCCCTTTTGCACTTCTAAGGAGAAATTTTTTAAAAGTTCAACGTCTTGATCTTTTACACGGAAATTCTGAATTTCAAAAATTTTTTCTGGCATTTATTATCACCACTAAATAGATTAATTTCATCTTTATTATACCAAATTTCATATTTATTAGAAAAACTAAGAATTTCTTTATTATTTGGCTTTATTTCCTTCTAATTAATTCTATTTTCTTGTAATCGTCTTTAATCAGAGTTGACATAAAAATGAAAATATGATTAAATGTTTCTAGAATGTCACCCTCAAGGGTGGGGTGATAATAGTCAATAAAAAGTTTAATAATATGAGGTCATGAATGCCTTAGTATATAGAAATATATACTAAGGCATTTTTTAATTCTGAAGCACTTTCCTTATCTGTGATATAGATATTTTTTGTAATAAATGGTAACTTTATTAGCTAAATTAATTAATTCTAGTATTATCTATAGGGGCAAAGAGTAGAAATCCTAATTAAAGGGGTGAGAAATATGATTTAAAAGTATCTATTAACTAAGTAAGGAAAATCTTGGGTTTTATTAATTTCTGATCCTACATAATTAGAAGAGGAGGTAAGTAAAATGAAGAAGGGGTTAGTCTTAATAATGATGTTAGTTGTATTAACTATTGCAACATTTGGAAATGCGGAACTGACAACAGTAGCTTTTACCTGTCAAGATTTACAGAATCCTTTTTTTAAATTAATGGGAGAAGCCGTAGAGCAAGCAGCTAAAGATATCGGAGGCGAAGATGTTAAAGTTTTAATAGCATCTGCTGATAATGATTTAAACAAACAATTTCAACAAATTGATGACTTTATCGCAGCCGGAGCTCAAATTATTGTACTAAATGCAGCAGATAGCGCAGGTATAGCTCCTGCAGTGAGAAGAGCCAAAGAAGCAGGTGTAATTGTTATAGCTTCAGATGTAACAGCAGAAGGTGGTGTGGATGCTACAATGACTAGCAATAATTATCAAGCTGGATATATTGTCGCTAAATATATTGCAGAAAGACTAAATGGAAGCGGAAATGTAGTTGCCATTGTAGGTGATCCAGTGTCCGCTTCCTTAGATAGGAAAAAGGGATTTGACGATGCGATGTCTGAGTATCCTAATATTAAGGTCTTATCAGATACACAGAATGGTAAGGGCAGAAGAGAATTAAGTATGATTCTAATGTCTGATTTACTGACTGCTTTCCCTGATATTGATGCTGTATGGGGCGTGAATGATCCAACTGCCCTAGGTGCAGAGCTCGCAATCAAACAAGCAAGAAGAGATGATGAAATGTTTGTTGTTGGAGTTGATGGATCACCCGATGCAGTTCAATCCATGAAACAACCAGATAGTATATTCGCAGCAACAGCCGCTCAAGATCCATGGTATATGGCTTATCATGCAGTAGAAGTAGGTTGGCAAATAATGAATGGTAATCCTCCCGAACAGACAACAGAATTGATACCAGTACAACTAATTACAAGAGAAGATGTATTGGCAGGGGCATACAATGGATGGGATGTTCCTGAACAATACAAATAACTTATGGGAAACTCAAGAGCTGTTATTTCAGCTCTTGAGTTTATTCTAAAATTTTTTAGTATTAATATAACATTCTTTAAAAGACCATTTACTCAGAATTTTTAAGAAAATGATAACTTTAGTCCTAACTGTTTGTCTTTTATACTTGACAAAAATTTTCTAAAATCAATAAAAATGTATAATTATTTTTCTAAAAGGAGGTTCCAAAATGGGCATAAAAGAGTTGAGACTCTCACGTATTTTGAATCCAGAAAGCGGAAAATCAGTTATTATTCCCATAGATCACGGGCTCGTGATGGGAAATGTTTCGGGACTACAAAATCCTGTTAAAACTTTGGAAAACCTAATAAACATAGGAATAGATGGAAATTTGATAAGCCCAGGTATAGCAAAGATAACAACCGATCTTTTTACTTCAAAAGATGCTCCTGGCAGAATTTTAACTATGGATTTACCGTTAGCTTCGACGATTCCCGGAGGCAGCGGAGAAACGATTGGTCATAAACTAATAGCTGACATTCAATTCGCCATAAGATATGCTTTTGATGTAGTCAAAGTCTTACTGCCATGGGGAGAAAAGGAAAATATCCAGATGGAAAGTATAGAAGTTGTGGAAAAGGTAGCCAATGAGTGTGACAAGTGGAATATACCGCTCATGGTTGAGCCTGTCTTATGGGGAAATAGTATACCAAAAGAGAAGAAAAATGATCCAGAGCTTATAGAACATGCCTCACGAATGGCTCTTGAATTTGGAGCAGATATATTGAAGATTCCATATACTGGAGATGAAACTGAATTTAAGGAATTAGTTAATAATTTAAAAGTACCCATTTTTGTTCTTGGTGGTCCTAAGATGGATAATATAGAAGGTGTTTTAAAGGTAGCAAAAGAATCCATCGAGGCAGGAGCAAAAGGGATAGTATTTGGAAGAAATGTTTGGCAAAATCCCAAAATGGAATCTCTCATCATGGGATTAAAAGAGATAGTCCATAAAAATGCCAATGTTGAAGAAGTAATCAAAACATATAACTTAGCATAGTCACATGAAAAAGGAGAACCGAAAAAATGGAAAGAAAAGGAATCACAATTGGAGGAATAATAGTATTTGACTATATCAAAATTGTTGATACATATCCAAAAGTAGGACGTTTAGCCAATATCTTGAACATCGAGTATTCTGTAGGGGGGGCCGTTCCCAATACTTTAATAGACTTAGCAAAGATGGATAAAAGTTTATCCCTTCAAGCAATCGGGGTAGTCGGGAATGATGAGTTGGGAGATTATGTTTTAAAAGTACTAAAAGAAAATAGCATAAATACAGAAATGATTTTTCAACAAAATGAGGTAGGAACTTCTTTCACCGACGATATGATCGTTGAATCAACAGGGGAAAGAACATTCTTTCACTATCGAGGTGGTAACTCTCTACTTGATATTACTCATTTTGACTTCGATAGAATCAACTCTAAAATATTACACGTTGGATATCCTTTATTACTAGATAAACTCGACTCAGCAGATCCCGAGTATGGAACTGTTTTGGCAAAAACTTTAGCTATGGCTCAACAAAAAGGAATAAAAACATCCTTAGACTTAGTAAGTGAAAACTCTGATAGGTTCTCTAAAATCATTCCACCATCTTTAAAGTACACCGATTATTGTACAATTAACGAAATAGAAGCCTCCTTAACAACCAACATACCAATAAGAGACACAGAAGATAAATTGATCGTTGCTAACTTCAAACCCATATGTTTCAAATTAAAAGAAATGGGAGTTAAGCAATGGGTAATAATTCACTCTCCTGAAGGAGCTTTCGCTCTAGATGAAGCAAACAATTTTTATATACAACCTTCTTTTGATCTACCTAAAGGTTACGTAAAAGGAACAGTAGGAGCAGGGGATGCATTCTGTGCGGGAGTTTTATACTCTATCAATAAAGGATGGGATATATCAAAAGCTTTAAAAGTTGGAACAGCCACTGCCACAGCTTGCCTTTCAAAAAGTGGAACCACGGACGGTGTAAAGGATATAGAAAGTGTGATGAGGTTGTATAGAGAACAACATATAAGTGGTTTATTAAAAAATTGATTTTTTAATTTGATATTTAGAGTTTTTATTCTTCGTAATCATTGCAATTAAAGCAAGATCTTATTGAAATTGATTATATTTTCACAAAAACTTAGGAGGAAAAGATACAATGATACAAAACAAAACATATATTGAAATAAGCGAAGTTTCTAAAGAATACCCAGGCGTTAAAGCCCTAAATTCCGTTTCTTTTACAATAAACCAAGGAGAAATTCATTGTATAGTGGGTGAAAACGGAGCGGGCAAGTCAACGTTAATGAAAATCCTCGGTGGAGTGGAAAAAATGAGCTCTGGAGAAATCAAAGTTGAAGGAGATCCAATAAAATTCAATAATGTTAAAGATGCCATTGAAAGAGGCATAGTGCTTATAAGTCAAGAGCTTAATATAGCTCCAAATATGAAAGTTTATGAAAATATTTTTATGGGAAATGAAATTAATAATAGAGGAATACTTGATATTAAAAAAATGAAGGAAATTTCTTTAAAATTACTAAATAGTTTACGAGCAAATTTCTCGGTAGATCTTTATACAGAAGATTTAAGTGTTGCCCAACAACAACTGGTAGAAATTGCAAGGGCTTTACATCACAATGGTAAATGTCTAATAATGGATGAACCTACTTCTTCACTGACCGATGAAGAAACTGAAATACTTTTTGGCCTTATTAAAGAGTTAAAAAATAAAGGAATAACGATTATTTTTATATCGCATAGACTTCAAGAGGTTATGCGCATTGCCGATAAAGTAACTGTTTTAAGAGATGGGAAATATATTGGAACTTTGGCAAAAAATGAATTGAATGAACAAAAAATTGTTAATTGGATGGTTGGAAGAACTTTAGGAGATTACTACCAACATGATTATAACAAAAATCTCCCAGATGAAGATTTTTTCGTTGTGGAAAATTTTGGAGATGATAAAAAGGTTTTTGATGTTTCCTTCTCAGCAAAAAAAGGAGAAATACTTGGCATTGCAGGCTTAGTTGGAGCAGGTCGTACCGAACTATGTGATTTGATCTTCGGAATTACCAAAAAGAAAAGAGGAAAGTTATTTTTAAATGGAAAAGAAATAATAATAAACTCTCCTTATGACGCAATCATAAATGGAATAGGATATGTACCAGAAGATAGAAAAAAGAATGGACTGTTTTTAGAGTTATCAGTCGCCTTTAATTTAGTAATAAACATAATTGATACACCATTGATCTCGAAATACAATATTATAAATTCAAAGAAGTTAAATAAAGTTGCGCAACAAGCCGTTACTAAGAGGAATATTCGCACACCTGATATCAACAGAGAAGTTAAATATCTATCTGGAGGAAATCAACAAAAGGTCCTTCTTGAAAGATGGCTTCAAACTACTCCTAACATTTTGTTTTTAGATGAGCCCACCCGTGGAATTGATGTAGGAGCAAAAAGTGAAATTTATAAACTGATGGGAGAATTATCTTTAAAGGGAGTAACCATTATATTTATATCGAGTGAATTGCCAGAAGTTATAGGCTTATCTCAACGCATACTTGTCATGCATAAAGGGGAAATCACAGCAGAACTTCTTAATAAAGAAGACTTTACTCAAGAAAATATAATAGCTTATGCTTCTGGAATTAAAAACTCTAAAAATATTCAAATAGGGAGTGGAATATAATGTCTGAAAAAAACTTAGTTGATCCACAAAAAAATAGAAAAAAACGCGAGCGAAATCAAAATCTTATGAGAACCCTTGGAATTTTACCAATTCTACTAATTTTGATTTTTGTATTTGCACTAGTGGAGCCGAATTTTAGAACTTTTGCAAATGCTATGAATATATTTAGAGCAACGTCAATCAATCTTGTAACAGCTGTTGGAATGACATTTGTTATTCTTACAGGGGGAATCGATCTATCTGTCGGATCTATATCTGCGTTGTCAGCAGTCGTAGCTCTTAATATTTCATTGTCATCTTTAGCATTTTTGGCTGTACCTACAGCTTTACTAGTAGGAGGGTTAGCAGGTCTTATAAATGGTGTCTTAGTAGCTTATGTAGGAATACCTCCATTTATTGCAACACTTGGAGCTATGACATATTTGAGGGGAGCTGCATTTTTATTAGCCAACGGAGTCTCAATAATAAATAGTGATTTGAATTTCGCATGGATTGGTAATGGTTACTTAGGACCTTTTCCTTGGTTATTCATTATCGCGATTCTATCAGTAATTATCGGAACATGGATATCAAGGAAAACTGTTTATGGAATGAGAGTCTATGCTGTTGGTGGAAATCCAGAAGCAGCTAAATATACAGGTATAAAAACTAAAAAAGTTTTGTTGAGTGTATATATTATAAGCGGTTTAGCAAGCGCCTTAGCGGGTATAATGATTAGCAGCAGAATGTATAGCGCAAACGGCCTTATTGGCCAAGGTTATGAACTAGATGCTATCGCTGCTGTTATAATAGGAGGCACAAGCTTTACAGGAGGCAAAGGTAGCCTCATTGGTACATTGTTCGGTGCTATTCTTATTGGGGTGTTGAATAATTGGATGACTATTGTAGGAATTTCATATTATTGGCAACAAGTAGTACGAGGAGCTGTTATAGTTGCAGCAGTAGTTTTTGATACTTTAAGAACAAGATACTCCAACCGTTAGAATTTGTTCATGGAAAATATATCTTTTACGAGGTGTAATTTATGGTAATTTCAGGAGTTGGATGTTATGTTGGAGATTATATTTACCAAAATATTGATTTTTCTAGTCCTGCTGTTTCTAAATTTGTTAGTAGGGATGGTAAAAAAGGACTATTGATTGGGGAAGCGAATTTAATTGATGATTTAGTCGATTATTTTGATACTTCTTTAGACAGTTTGATTAACCATATAACAAATAATAAAAAACCTTCCGTAAACCTAGGTGGTGTGGCCATCATTGCACTAATAACTGCTGCACAATTATTATATGACGCCAGTGATGTAAAAATATTTTTTTATGCGAATCTTCCTAACACTGAACTAGGAGAATATATTTTTAAAACACTGAAATCAACACCTATTTTCTTAGATCACATTCATATTAAAGATGGGAAAGACACAATTACATATGTTTTTTGTGAAAAAGAGAATAATAGTGATGCCACTCGCACTTTTCTTGGATATCCACATACAGATTTTTCTACAGCTTTAAAATTAACGCAATTGGAAGATGGTTTTTATGATAGTGATATAAATTATTTTGGACACATAAGATGGGAACCTGAAATAAATGATAAACTTTCATTTGTACTAAAAAAATGTAAAAGTAAAGGAAACATTACTATACTTAGCACAGCAAGTGACCCTACAATGAAAGAAAAGAAAAGATGGTCTTTGGGAGATTCTGATGATGTGTATAATTATATTAGCTTTCTTATAATGAATAAGTCAGAAGCTTTGCATTATAGCGGAAAAACTGATTTTCATGATGCTGTTAATTTTTTTAAATCTTTTCCAATAGAAGGACTCTTGATTACTGATGGAGTTAAACCAACTTATGTATATAGCAAAGATGGGATTTGTTTACCTTATGAGGGTTCCATTCCTATAGTACAAGATATCATTGATGATAAAAATAAAGGAATTTTGCCCCAAGGAGATACCATCGGATGTGGAGATAATTTTGTTGGTGGGGTGATTGCTTCAATTGCCTCACAACTAAGAAAAGGGAAAAACCAAATTGATTTAAAAGAAGCCTGCATTTTTGGAAATATTAACGGAGCCCTCGCTTCAACAATCAAGGGAGGATTATTCAAGGAAAAATTTTGGGGGGAAAGAAAAAAGCTAGTCGAACAATATTTGTGTAAATATAAAAAACAACTAACTAAATTAAAGGAGTGACTATAATGCCTATAGTAAATTTAAACGAGATATTACCTGATGCAAATAAGAAAAATTACGCAATTGGATGTTTCAACACAATAAATTATGAGTCAGCTAGGGGTATACTTGATGCAGCAGAAGAATTACGTTCTCCTGTAATTGTTGGTATAGCAGAATCCCAACTTAAGAACGTGGATCTTGGTTCTATTTTGAACATCTTAACCTATGAAGCAAAAAAAAGTCCTATTCCAGTTGTTATTCATCTAGATCATGGGACAAGTTTTGAAACGATAAAAGAAGCAATTAAATTAGGCTGCAGTTCTATTATGTATGATGGCTCTAATTTACCATTAGAAAAAAACATAGAAAACACACAAAAAATTATTTCCTTTGCTCATCCACTGAATGTATCTGTTGAAGCAGAAATTGGTGAAATGGGAACAGACAATGCAGAATTTAATGAGGAAAAAATACAAAAAACTGACTTAGCTATAGTTGAAGAATTCGTGGATAAAACTCATGTTGATGCATTGGCAGTATCATTTGGAACTAAACATGGAATTACTAAAAATCCCCCAAAATTAGATTTACAATTGTTAGAAGCTATACATTCTAAAATTAACCTTCCTCTTGTAATGCATGGAGGTTCAGGTTTAACTGCCAAAGATTATCAAAATGTAATTGAAAGGGGTATCAGAAAAATTAATTATTTCAGTTATGGTTATTTAGCAGTGGCTAATGAGGTTATTAACTTAATCAAAGCAAATTCAAATATTTTATATGATGAAATTTCCTATTTTTCTAAAAAAACTTTTAAAGAAGTTTTTAAAAATGTGATGACGATGTTTGGAAGCGTGGGGAAGGCGCAATAAGATGAAAGTGTTGGGAATAGATTTTGGGACAACTTCTTACGGTGCATGCTTATTCGACAGTAAAAGCAAAAAAATTGCCTTCGCTAACAAACAAAATACAAGTTTAATTTTTGATGGTTTAAAAAGTGAATTCGATATAAAAAAATTAGAAACTGATTTTTATTCTTTTATACAGTATCTAGCTGAAGTTTTTGATTTAAAAGGAACTGAAGCTATTTCAATCACTGGAAATATGCACAGTTTTTTTCTTGTAAAAGATAATATTCCAATAACAAATATAATTACATGGCAAGATCAAAGAGCCTTAGAAAAAAATGAAAATGGAATATCATATGTAGATTATATCAATAGAAATTATAAATCGCTATTTTCTAAATTTCAATATTTACTAAGCCCAGGGTACGCCGTCACAACTTTACTACCTTTAAAAAAATTTATGGACACTTCGGGGTGTTCTCTCAATTTTGCTCCAGATTTCATCGTAAAAGAGCTCATGGGGGATACTACTCCATACGATTCAATACCTATAGATCCTTCTATAGCCCATAGCAGTGGATTTTATGCATTAGAAAACAAAGATTGGAATTGGGAACTAATCGACGCGTTGGGGTACAATGAAATTCGCCTCCCCAAAATTGCTGAACCCGGAACTTTTGTTGGGAATGTTGGAAAGCACTTTCCTAAATTAACTGGTACCCCGATCTTTTTAGGTATGGGAGACAATCAAGCATCAGTTTTAGGAGCAATTTTTGAAAAGAAATCTGAAACTTCCAACAATAAAATAAATTCGATGGTTATAAGCATAGGAACAAGTGGACAGATATCTGCTGTAGTTAAGGAAATAAAGAAGATTTCAAAATACATAGATTATCGACCGTTTTTAAATAATTATTATTTATTAGTTGGAGCTAGTTTATCTGCTGGTAAGACTATTGACACTATTAAAGATTTTATAAAAAGCTTGGTAAGCTCCGCTTGTAAGAAAAACGTCGAAGATAATCAAGTTTACGAATTCATCCAGAATTCAATATTACCTGTTTCTCCTCTAAAATTTCGCACTACATTAAATGGTACACGTTATAATCCTAATTTGAGAGGGGCTATTAATAATATAAGTTTAAACAACTTTACAATTCAGAATCTAATAACAGCAGCTGCATACGGAATAGTGGAAGAACTCTACAAATATTATAGAGAAATGGATATTGATTATGAGGATACCATTGGGGTAGGGAATGGACTACAGAAAAATAAATATTTTATAAACATCATAAAAAAAGTCTTTAATAAAAATTTTTACCTAAGTAAACTGGAAGAAACTACAAGTTTTGGTGCTGCTGTGTGCGCAATGGAAGGAAAAACGAAAGGAGAGGTTGACTTTCAATTATGAATAAAGAAGAAATTCAAGAACAACTAAAGAAACCTTTGATGATTAGAGAAACAAGGGTACGTAGGTTATACAAAGGTGGAGCTTTAATCGACAGATTCAGAGGTTCTCCTAAGGAAGAAGATGCTTTTTTACCAGAGGATTGGATTGGATCAACTACATTAGCTGTAAACAGAAATCCTATTCCTGGAGAAGGCATTAGTAGAGTAATTCTAAACCGACAAGATAGTAATGCTGATTATGATATGTCTTTGCAAGAAATTTTAAATGTCCCTGAGTATGCGAATGCATTATTTGAAGAAGGAGCTAAGACCGGGAAAACACCTGGAATACTTGTTAAACTTTTGGATTCTGTCACCAGACTTCCTTTACAAACTCATCCTGACAAGGAATTCACTAATAAATACTTTAATGACACACATGGAAAATGTGAGAGTTGGATCGTATTAGGCGGGAGACAAATAAAAGGGGAAAATCCGTATGTATATTTTGGTTTCAAAGAAAATGCAACAAAAGATTTATTTAGAAAAGCTTATTATGAGCAAAATATTGATCTAATGATATCCTTGTTAAATAAAAAATACGTAAAACCTGGGGATATATTTTACATTGAGCCCAACATTATACATGCAATTGGGCCAGGGGTATTTTTATTAGAAATCCAAGAACCCACCGATTATGTTTTTCAATTTGATAAAAAAGGTGAGTATTGGGAATTGAATGACTTCGAAGTTAATATGGGACTTGGTGATGAAATAATGCTAAATTCAATTAACTATGAACTAAAGGGTAAAAAATTGATAGATAAATATGTTTCACATGTCGATATTTATTCTAACCATGAATCTATAATCCCCTTATTTGTAAAAGAACAAATGGAATATTTTGGATGTGACCTAATAACTACCTCAAACCAAATCCAAAGAGAACATGAAGACATTCGCATTGGAGTTGTAATAAAAGGAGCGTTAAATCTAACCCTAAATGATCAAACTTTATTTTTAAAAAAAGGAGATACATATATGCTTCCTGCATCCTCTAATTTTTCCGTTTGTACGTATGAGTTTATAAACCAAAAAGATAAAAATGGATTTTTTTCTATTTTAGAAGCTTTTCCTGTTTAGTTTTGTTCCTTGAAAATGCAATATTGTAAAAACTTCCACAAAAGAATCACAAAAACTTTTGGAACTTTCAGAATCTATAAATTCGTTAGTTAAAGAATACCGACTTTAATTTATGATCTTTTCCCTTTGACATCTGTTATTATTCCCATAGATCACAGACTTGTCATAGGAAATCTAATAATAGAAAGTATGATGAGGTTGTATAGTGAAATGAAGATAAAAAAGTTAATATTTTAGAAGATGAATAAACAATTTTGAACCATAAAATCGACTTTAAACCCTGGTTAGAGAAAAATTCTAGCCAGGGTTTTATTTTTTTACATTTTTTTCAAAAACTGAGAATTAAGTTGTTAATCCATTTTAATCCCCCTTAAACAGACGAGATCTACTGTAATTGCAAATAATCGGATTTTGTTTTCAAGAGATATAGATATATAATTAGTATGTACAAATTTGAAATTTACTAAGAATGATATATACATGTTGTAATTTTTTTATCATACAAGTTTACTCTAAAAATCTTATTTGTAGCAGTTTTGAAACATAAACTTTTATAACAAAGAGGGGAGTCGGGAATGTACGAAGATTTGAAAAAAGAACTATACAAAGCCCACATGAATCTCGAAAAATACGGATTAGTTGCCTACACCAGTGGAAATGTCAGTGTAAAGATTAACAATCACGTAATAATCAAACCTTCTGGAATACCATATGATGAATTAAAAGCCGAAGATATGGTTGTTCTGGACATGGAAGGAAACACGGTAGAAGGTAAACTAAAACCGTCTGTTGATTCTGCTACTCACCTTTACCTTTACAAAAACTTACCTGATGTAGGAAGTATTATTCATACTCATTCACCTTATGCTTCTGCTTTTGCATTGCTATCACAGCCAATACCTGTTTACAGTACTGCCCATGCTGACGTTTTTGGTATACAAGTACCTGTTTCAAACTATGCACCTGTAGGCTCTGAGGCAATTGGTAAAGCTGTGATTGAAGTTGTTAATCAAGCAAAAGCAGTTCTTTTAAGTAAACATGGGGTAATAGTCATGGGAAAAGATATCAATGAAACTATAAGAAAAGCAATTTTCTTGGAAGAGGTTGCACAAACAGCCTATCTTGCTAGGACTATTGGAAATCTAGAACCTTTGGATGAAAAAGAAGCAAAACGACTATATGAATTTCATCATAGTAACTACGGTCAAAAGTGACGAAATAAAGAGTTTAAGGAGGACAACGTATGTATTTAATAGGTACGGATATAGGAACTACTGGGACAAAAACTGTCATTTTAGATGAAAAAGGAAATCTAATTTCAAAAGCAAGCAAGACTTATAAAGTAAACACACCAAAGGCTTCATGGGCAGAACAAAATGCTGATGTATGGGTAGATGC
>JAALLP010000169.1_pt1 | contig 13337 bp, 8 predicted proteins | sample 7245951 | NCBI WGS metagenome assembly JAALLP01 (sample SAMN13049199, study PRJNA578106) | oil field metagenome | isolation source: filtered produced water from oil reservoir B6 | place: USA:offshore Texas | collected 2016
AGGAGAAGAAGATAAAGCCTTACTTTTCAAATACCGAAAGAAAAGTACGGTTAATATATATTATGCTGGTAAATATTTTAACTATTTTTACGGATATCTTCCTTATTCAACAGGGTATGTCAATAAATTCAAATTGAAAAAAGTAGAAAAGGGTTTCGTTATAACTCATCCAACAAATCGCTTCCCAGACGACGTTCCGGATTATAAATATTCCCCAAAGTTATTTATAACTTTCGAAGAATACAAAAATTGGTTAGATATTATGGAAATACAAACCGTTGGAGAATTAAATTCCATAATCTCTCATGGTGCCGAAAGAGTAAGAGAGATCATTCGGGTAGCAGAAGTTTTACACGAAAAAAAATATGCACAAATAGCTGATGAAATAGTAAATAGAAAAAATATAAGATTGATAACGATAGCTGGTCCGTCCTCTTCAGGGAAAACTACAAGTGCGAAGAGAATCGCTTTGCATCTTAAAGTGCATGGGCTAAGACCTATTCCAATATCGTTGGATGACTTTTTCTTAGAAAGAGAGAAGACACCTCGAGATGAAAACGGTAGTTACGACTTTGAGAGCATAAATGCGTTAGATTTAGAACTGTTCAATAACACAATGATTGATTTGATAAAGGGAAAAGAAGTTATACTCCCAAAATTTGACTTCAAAAGTGGTACAAGATTTTGGCGAGATGAAACTTTGAAAATAAAAGAAAATCAACCTATTATTATAGAAGGGATCCATGGTTTGAACGAGTTGTTAACCGCTTCTATTTCAAAGGAACAAAAGTTCAAAATCTATGTTAGTTCTTTAACTCAAATGAATTTAGACAGTATGGATAGAATTCCTACAACGGATACTAGACTTATAAGAAGGTTAGTGAGAGATTATTACTTTAGAGGTTATTCTGCCGAAGATACATTAAAAATTTGGCCTTCGGTTGTAAGAGGTGAACATAAAAACATATTTCCTTTTCAAGATGAGGCTGACATTATGTTCAATTCACACCTAGTTTACGAACTTTCTGTGTTGAAGTTATTTGCCGAGCCACTATTGCTAACTATTGATAACTCTCATCCGGAATATACAGAAGCTAAAAGATTACTAAGGTTTTTGGATTACTTTCTACCAATCACGGAGCTCGACGAAATACCCAAAACTTCAATAATAAGAGAATTTATAGGCAAAAGTGCTTTTAGATATTGATTTAGATAAAAAATGTGGGCGGCTGTATTTTAAAAAATTTTGAATTCTAGAAATTCTGTTTATGCTTATATTGTATCATCAAATATCATAGAAGACAGTAATACGTTAAAAAAGGAGACATGTGATTTGCATGTCTCCTTTTTCTTAATGATTAACCTTTTACAGAACCTTGTGTTAATCCTCCTATTATCCATTTTTGGAGAGACAAGAATAGAACTACCATAGGAATGGCTCCCAATAGCGACGCTGCAGTGAACAATCCCCATTCTGTTTCGTAAGGTCCTGTCGAGAAGGTTTGCAATCCCACGGCATAGGTATAATTCGCTTCGCTTTGTAAAACTATCCTTGCCATGACAAACTCGTTGAATATGTTCATGAAGGTAAGTATCGTAACGACCGCTATTATGGGCAAAGATAGAGGCAAAACGATCCTCCAAAAGGTTTGAAACCTCGTAGCACCGTCTATCATTGCGGATTCTTCCAAAGAGTCTGGAATGGTGTCGTAGTAACCTTTGAACAACCACATGTTGTAGGCAATTCCTCCCATGTATGCAAAGATCAATCCATCCAAGGAATCCAAACCAAATACTCCAAAGTAATCACCCATAAATTTCAATATGCCATAAATTGCTATCATAAACATTATTCCTGGGAACATCTGAATTATCATCAAGAAGAATAATCCCTGCTTTCTTCCTACAAATCTCATCCTTGAAAAAGGATACGCTGCAACCGAGGTTATTAGAACCGTTAATACTGAGGTTATGCCAGCTACTATTATGGAATTTATGAGCCAACGCAGGAAAGGTTTTCTTATTTTTGCTGACCAATCTTCTTGCAACAAATAAAGATTTTTATCAATGTTCCTAAGTTTGGACTTTAACTCTGAATAATCTGTGTAATTTGATAGATCGCTAACTATCCTTGAGGCGCGGGCTATATCGGCTGAAGCTTTCCCGTATTGCGTATTGTAAAGTGTTTCAATCTCAGAAAGTGGTTCAATAGTGGTCACGTTACCGCCTTGATTCAAAGTGAGATATTCATTGAGATTTGTTTTAAATATATTAAGGTCTTCTTCCATTTGATTTTGGATAACCGTTAAGGTTTCTCTTCCAGTGTCGAATCTTTGCTTTGATTCCAACAGATTGTTGTACCAATTCATTAATACGTATCTGTCACGATCGGGATTGAAATATGGATAATAATTAGAATTCATGAAAGATGCGTAGTTCGTTGATTCAAAGTTGTTAGATATTTCTTGATTGGCACTTTCCAAATAAACTAACAAAAAAGGAAGGTTTTGTATCTTTTCTAAGTTACTCAAGATTTCTTCATTTTTTTGTCTGAGTTTGGTAAGCGTTGTTTGAATTTCGTTCTTTTGTTCTCTTAAAGTATTTAACTGGGTACTGTATTGGGCTAATTGCTGAGTATTTGAACTGTATTGTGATGTTAATGGAAGCAATTCGTCTATGTTTTCAGACAATTTTAAAGTCGAACTTTTTGCTGCTTGATAGCTGGGTAAAATTGATGTTGAATCTTTTATGGCGTATATTTTTGTGAAGTTATCGTTTAAAAATTGATAGACTTCAGTGAAAAGTGCGAGGGTTTCTACAAATCCATTTTCTATGAACATGTCTATAGAATTCAAATCTTTGTAAGCAGAAGGAATGACCTGATAAAATTTTTGAACGTTATCGTAAAAAGATTTATCTTCCCCAAAGAATGGTGTCTTACCTTCCACATTCGTTAAGTCTTGTCCACTTAATATGTTATAAGCAGCATTTAACCGCTCTTTTTCGACTATGAATATATCAAAAAGCGCAGATAGGCTGTTGTATATTTCATTGTTTTGCCTTTCTAAAAGGGCTTGTTGTGAAGTGATTTGGGATATATGTGAATTTATATCGTTTAATTCTGCTTCTAATTGAGATACTTGGCTTATTGACTCGCCATATAATTCGTTAGCCTGTATTTGAATATCATTTTGGATATTTTCTATTTCTGATTCAATTGAATCCCATCTTTCTGCCATGGATGAAATGCTCTCTTCAAAGTTTTGAGCTTCGGGCTCCTCTTTCACCCATCTCCTATACGTTCTTATCCTCCAAGCAGAAGTTTTCAGAGGTATTTGTAGTATCGTATTTACCGTTTCTATATAATATTCGCTATCTTTATTCAAAGAACTATTTTCCAAGTTAGTTATTATTTCTTTTCTCTGAGTAAAATACTCACTTAACAACATTTGCAATTGTGTAGTGTCAGCGTCTATGCCCATGCTTTGGGATAAATTTAATATTGTGTTTAACTCTTCTTGGAAGGTTTGATAATCTTCATTCCTTATGTTGTTTATCTCGTTATAAAACTGGTCTTTATACCGAGTTTCATAAATTGTGAATATCTCATCATACGAATTTTCCAAATCTTCGAAATTGTTTTGGGTCTCTGCAAAGTATTCTTCTAAACTGGTTATGTACTTCGTTGCTTTGCTTTGTGCTTCCGCTGTAGACAGTCCACTGTATTCTCCGATGTACGAGCTAAGAGAATTGAGTTCGTTTATTAACTCTGGTACATTTGGAGTTTGAAGTATTAAATCCTTATAATTATTTATAGTTAATCTGTTTGAAAACAATTTTGGTGAAAAGGCTGCATTATCTCTTCTTATCGATGTAGAGATCAACCACACAAGAGGAAATAGTATTACTACGACACAGATTATTAATATGATATGCCTTAAAGTGTAATTTTTCTTTTCGATCATGGCCATTATCTACTCACCTCTTCAAATGAACCAGAGAATCTAAAGTTAAAGTAGCTAAATACTGCTATTATTGCAAATATGATCATCGAAATAGCAGAAGCAAATCCAAAGTCTTGCCCCTGTGATCCTTCAAAGGCTAATTTATATACGTATGAGATCAATATGTCTGTTGAACCTGCCGGTGTATTCGTTCCTGCCATTGCTGGTCCGCCACCTGTAAGCAGATAGATTAATGTAAAATTGTTAAAATTAAAGGCAAAACTCATAACCAGTAATGGAGCAACAGCGACCATCAAAAGCGGTAACGTTATCTGTCTGAACTGTTTCCATCTGGTTGCACCATCTATAACGGCTGCTTCGTATAATTCCCCTGGAATACTTTGTAAGGCACCGAGGTTTATAGTCATCATGTAAGGAAATCCCAGCCAGGTGTTCGTTATCAATATCGCCACTTTTGCCCAAAATGGATCGTTCAGCCATTTTACGGGTTCTATCCCTATGTTTCCAAGTATGAATCTGTTGATAATCCCGTACGTTTCGTTGAAAAATCCATTTCTCCAAACCAGAACTGAAATAAAGGCAGGTATCGCCCATGGAATTATTAGTAAAGTTCGGTACACTACTTTTCCTTTAAGGTTTACATCGTTTAGCACAAGTGCAAATGCCAGTCCGACTACGAAAGTGAGAAGAACACTTAAACCTGCGTAGGCAAAAGTCCAACCAAAAATTTTAAAAAATGGTCCAGAGATTCGTGGATCGGTTATTATTTTTGCAAAGTTTTCCCCACCTATATAGTCTTTGTATCCTATTAATCTGTACAATTCTCCATTCTCATTGTAATCCCAAAAGGCTGAGTCTCTTTCAACTAATTCTTTGTTGGTAAGAGTGTTCACCACAACTGTTTTGTATATCTCTCTTTCTCCGTCAACTATAACCTTAACCGATGTGTCGTAAACTCTGTAGGCTTCTGAAAATTTTTTGAATATTGTTGAACTAGAGAGACGGAAGTTTTGATCCCCCAACACCAAATTTAAAGACTTCAAATAATTTTGCCTCAATACAGAGTTGTAAAATGCTGAATTTGTAGAGGTAAGAGGATCAACAGGAGAGTAGAAATACGCGTATCTAATTCCTCCATCTTTTTCAATGGCTATTATTGAATCACTGCCATTGGTTCCTAAACTCTCAGTAGGGCGTATTAGTGTGTAAGTTGTATCGTTTATGTTTACTTCGTCGTTTTCGACTGGGAACAATTCCGATTCGGCGTATATTAGGTTACCTCTTGAATCGTACTCTAAAGTTACCGGTTTTTCGGATAAATACATATTTTTATCGTCATATAAAAGTAATAAAAAGTCTTCAGTTGGTTTGTATTGTTTATCATATCTGACGAATACTTTGAAATCATAGGTTTTTGGGTCTTCTGGCTCAAAGTAGTACGTTGGATCTGTGAGGAGAGTATCTATAGCGTTAGTTCTAGTGAATAAATGTCCTGTGCCATAATTGGTGAATGAGGTATCTATTGTATAATAAATTGGATATATAGTTAAAATGAAGAGAAAAAACAGAGCAGGTAACGTATACCTGTATGGATAAGCTTTTTTAGAAAAAATCGCCCAATCCGTTAAGACGAGAAAAATACTTATAACTACGCCTAATCCATAGTTGGCAAGTATGAATAAAAGAAGTATTGCCCATACAAGAAGTGCATTCAATACCCCAATGAATATCCATATTAAAAAAGTAGTGAACTTATTCATGAGCTGCCCCTCCCAAAAATTTTAGCTTTAAAAAAAGGAGAGGGAGTTGCCCTCCCCTTCTTGTTGGTTAAACTTGTTATTTTTTAATCTTAAAAGATCAATTAAAGGTATATAAATTACAAAGCAGCTTTTATCTTCGATACGGCGTCGTTTAGAGCATCTTCTGGTGTTTGTGTTCCGTTTATAATGTTGTTTAGAGCATCATTCATAGGTTGCCAAACCGATTGCATTGCGGGTATGTTAGGCATTGGTTCTCCACCTGCTGCACTTTCTGTGAAGGCAGCAACTATGTCAGCAGGAACTGGACCGCCTTGTTCCTCGATTATCTGAGAAACATCATTCCTTGCCGGCAATCTTGGATCAGCGATATAGAATTGATATATTCCTTCAGCTGTTGCTAAGTAATTAATAATGAACTCCATCGCGAACGCCTTATTTTCTGATCTAGAATTGATCATCAAACCTTGTACACCAACAAAAGGTTTCATTGATTTACCTGGCTCAACTTCTATGCTTGTTAATGGGACTACTCCGAAGTCTATACCTGCATCCAAATAAGCTTTTACGGCCCATGGACCGTTTATTATCATAGCAGCCAAACCGTCCATGAACATGGAATCCATAATATTGTAGTTCATACCTTGTGGCATTATACCTTCGTCGAAGAAACTCTTCAAAAGATATCCGGCCTTTATGGCTCCTTCATTGTTCAATCCAAGATCGGTTATATCGTAACCAGTTTGAGGATTGTATCCAAACACATATGCACCGTATCCGCTAAAGAAACCATAAACATGATAAAAATCATTTGCAGTAACAGAAAATCCAACCGTTTCATCCGTGGTAAACTCTTTTGCTAAGGCCTTTAGCTCGTCTATACTTGTTGGAACTTCTTCATCGCTTACATAATCACGGTTATAGAATAATCCAACTGCTTCAATGGCGTAGGGCAATCCATACAACTTGCCTTCATAGGTGAACGCTTGAATTCCTGATGGAGCAAATTTGTCAAGTTCAATGGCAGATTTTGGAATAGGTTCAAGTAATCCATTTAATGCTAATTCTCCAACCCAATCGTGAGCTCCAACTATTATATCTGGGCCTTCTCCTGCCTGTGCTGCGGTTAAGAATTTTGACTTGATATCGCCGAAAGTAACCATTTGGACATCAACGTTTATGCCTGTATCCCTGGTAAACTCCTGACCGATTCTTTTCATGAAGTCAACTTGTTTTTCAGAAGACCACACGGTTAACGTTTGTGAAAATAGTGAAAGTACTCCTACCAACAATACCAAAGTTAAAATTAAGCCTTTTTTCATCTTGATACCCCCTTTTGAGTATTTTTTCTTTATGGAAACGTTTTTACTAAACTAATTATAACAAATAAGGGTACAATTTCAAATCATGATTTTTGGTGATTAAATCCGATTAGAGGTGATTATCGAGAATTATTTCCGATTACGAGCAAAAATTACAGTTTTTCAACATTTTTCTCAAAAATTTAAATAGGATAGATGACGGTATCTTCATTTTGAAAGCTTTCCGCCAGGTTTAGATCGATTTTAAGAGAACGAACATATTTATCTTTCAAGAATTTTTTACCAACTTCTTTGAATAAAACGTAGGTTAATAAGTCTTCTTCATTTTGAGCTAATATTCCTATTTCCTTTTTTGCTTTTTCTAATTCAGGTTCCAAATCATCTGCTGGTCTATGGTCGATGTGTTTCTCATTGCCCAAAGCTAATTTATATAATTCTTGGTCTACTGGGGCAGGAGGTTTTCCATATAAACCTTTCAAATAATTTTTTACTTCGTTGGTTATCATCGAATATCTTTTACCTGTTAATACGTTTAAAACTGCTTGGACTCCAACGATTTGACTAGTAGGAGTTACCAAAGGAGGATATCCCAAATCCTTTCGAACCCTTGGCACTTCTTGTAGAACTTTGTTTAATTTATCTTCAGCCTTTTGGGATTTTAATTGAGAAACTAAATTAGAAAGCATACCTCCAGGGATTTGAGCATTTAATATTCTGGCATCTATTGATTGCATCTTGACGTCGTACTCCTTGTATTTTGATCTTACCTTCCAAAAATGTTCAACCAATTTCATTATTGTTTTTGTATTTAAATCCAGGTCGTATGTGTAGACAAAAGGCTCGAGCGCAGGTTCTGAGGTGCCATTAGCAAATGGGCTCAAGGCTAAATCTATAATGTCTGCCCCAGCTTCTACACCGGCAAAGTAAGCCATAGAGGCAAGACCTGTGGTTGCGTGAGAGTGAATGTTGACAAAGATGTTGAATTTCTCCTTGATTTCTTTTACCAAATCATAAGCATCCTTTGGCTTTAACAACCCTGCCATATCTTTTATAACGATTGAATCGACGCCTCTTTCCACCAATTCTTTTGTATAATTTAAATAATACTGTAGATTATGAACAGGACTAACGGTATAAGATATAGCGCCTTGAACGTGAATATTTCTTTTTTTTGCAACCTCTATGGATTTTTCCAAGTTACGAATATCGTTTAGAGCATCAAAAACCCTTATGATGTCCATATTGTAATCGGCTACTTTGTTTACAAATAATTCTACCACGTCGTCCGCATAATTTCTGTATCCAACTAAATTTTGCCCTCTTAGAAGCATTTGGATTTTGGTATTTTTTAATTTCTCTCTAATGGTTTGTAGCCTTTTCCATGGATCTTCGTTGAGGTATCTTATACATGAATCGTAAGTAGCCCCACCCCATACTTCCATAGAATAAAATCCAACCTGATCGAAGTCTATCAATTGATCTTCAAAATCTTCCATTTTCAATCTCGTTGCGATTAAAGATTGTTGACCATCTCTTAAGGTTGTATCGACTATATATGGTTTTTTATTCATCTTTTTCAACTCCTTTTGTAAAAATTTCTTTTGAAAATCTTTAAAATTGGAAGCCCTATAATATACGTTGCAATAGCTTCTCCAACTCCTACCCAAAGTACGGAAAAGAAATATGGTACTCCATACAATGGGGCGATATAAGCGGATACTCCAAAGGCGTTAATTAATATGGGAGGAAGAGGAGCTAAATACTCGTTTGGCATTTTCCAAGTTATAATTCCCGCTATCAAGGTTAATAGACTTCCAAACCAGATATCCCAAGCGCCCAAACCTCCTATTATATTAGCCAACAGAGCACCTACGTAGATACCTGGAATGAATGCAGGATCGAGAAAAGTCAGAACCACAAAAGCTTCAGCGATTCGAACCTGTATAGGGCCGAAACTGATAGGTTGAAAGATTATACAAAGAACTACATATAATGCCGCGATTAAAGAGGCTCTAACGATTCTTATTGAACTCATATTCCCTCCAAAATGAAAAATCTGGTAAAGCATTTCAACTTTACCAGATTATCTTTAACTTAAAGTTTTTATTGATTTAAAAGTTGGTCTATGTTTTCGAGTATTTGCTGCCTTTGATTTACACTCTCTTCATCAAGGCTTTCTGTGTTTAATGAATTTAATATACCTTTTATTGTTTCCAAATCTTGCCTTACCGATTCAATGTCTCCAGTTGAATTATAATAATCTAAAATGTAGGAATAAAGTGTTGCATAATAGTCAAAAGCTACATTTGGATCATCAGGTTTTGTTTGGTATAGTTTTCCTATAACCTCTATAGCATCTGGATTCATTTCTCTTAAGGTTACAAGAGAATTTTCCAGGGCTTCATTCATTTGTTCTATATCGTTTGTTAATTCATCGTATTTGTTCTGAATTTCTGGCCCTGTGAATAGCCCATAAGTCCCTTGTAAATAGGCCAATTCCCTTAAGGCACTTTCTTTTTGAGAGGCTTCATTACGTAGATCTGTTGACTCGGCGGTGTCCATAAATTGAGTATAATGTTCAATTTGACTATTTATTTCATCGTTGCTGTATTCTAGAAACTCGGGGTACGATTGAGCTATATTCAAATAACTTTCAAGATCATTTTTTTGAGATATTTTCATAGGTAGTAAATTTTCAACGATGAAAATATAAGAGACATACCACTCCTCAGGTAACCCATTACCACTCAATATATCATCACGATACTTTTTTTCAACGTTTGCTAAGTCATCGAAAGATTGAGCTTTATAAATATCATATGCTATAGCCAAGGGTTCGTATGAAATTACAAAATCATAATTAGACATATATGGATCGTACCAATTAGTAATCTGGTAATCCACGAAGCTGGTAGTTAATTGATTTCTTATATCGTTGTCCAGTAATAATTCGTCCGGGGTTTCATATATCTTTTTGTCTTCGACTCGCACTATCTGGTACCCTAAGGGGGAACTTATTGGACCGATTATTTCTCCGGGAGTTGAAGAGAGTGAAGCTTCAAATATATTTTTAGAAATATCTCCACGTTTGACCCATCCTACCAAGCCGCCAACTGATGCAGTTTCGGTGTCCACAGAGTTTTCTGAAGCTGCTTCAGTGAAAGAGATATTATTTTGCAATATCTCAGATTTAATGTTATTGGCTGTAATTTCATCTGAAGTTACAACTCTGCTGATTTTAACTGTATCATATTGGTCTTTTAAATCTTCAAAATTATTAGAAACATAGGTTGATAACTCTTCTTCAGAAAAATTGGAGAAATATTTTCTTAATTCGCTGATTACCTCATTTCCATACACAAGACTGTTAACGAATCCACGAATATATTCTTCCTTTTCAAAAAACATTAAGAAAATTTGTTTTGTGCTTTCACTCCCCAGGTATTGATTGTACATCTGATCTGTTTCTTGGGTAATCTTCGTTGCATCCAACGTTATTCCATTATCGTTTAAAAACTTTTCCATGGCTTTGTATTCCATTAAAACGTCTGTTATGCTTATTAGATCTATTGGTTTGTTAAAATACTGGTCGTATTGGGGATTTTGACTCAACATATTCAACACTGTATTATGATACTCCCCCATCAATTGATCTAATTCCAAAAAATAAGATTCGTATATTTGCTGCCCGTCCTGAGAAGTTAAATATGCTACCGTTTCTGAGAATATTGATACGGATAGAACCATTAGAACACCGAGTACTACTAAAAGTTTTTTCATTTTGGACCTCCTCTGATTTGATAATTTTACAGTGACTTCAAAAACTCTAAAACCTGTTTTAGCGCCCCTTCGCCCCGCTGCCCACCCATAAGGAAAATGGATAGTAAGGCTTCGCAGCCCGCCCATAAGGAAAGGGAGTTTTTTGCCCTTTGCCCCACTCCTCAGCCATAAGGAGCAGTCCTTAACCGCTGATAAAACGTAATACTTTCATGATATCTATTAATAATTAAAAGAACCTTAAAAACTGTGGCAGAAAATTTGACTGATTCCTTTTAAATGTGGTATAATCGAATGAAAATCATATAACATTCTAGTTAAATGAGGATTAAGCTACAGGAGGGGGGAAATGTATTGATTTCTTTAAAAGAGAAATTGATTATGAAAACTCTATACCACAAGTTCAATAATCAACTTCCTCAGTTAGAAACTGAAATTAGCTACAAAAGGGGAAACAGGTATCTATTTTTTGTTTTTTACACCTTACAAGCTACTAGTGACAAGTTAGTATCTTACGATCTCATAAAAAATGGAAATGAGTTTATTTTTACATTCGAGGTTGGAAAGGACAAGCATCACCTAAAATTAGAGACTAAGGAAAATTATAAATCTTATTATTTCGTATCTATAAACGACGATTTGGATGTTAATGAATTTGTTCAAATAGAACCTAAATTAATCAATGAATGATTCTTTCCATTTCTATCTGTTTTATGAATATAGAATAATTATTGTCAGTCAAGGCTTTGTACAATGGATCATCTTCTGGAACTGAGACTAAGACGATTCTATCTTTTATTCTTAAAAGTTTGGATGTAATATCTTCAATTATTGCATCAAAGGCGTAACCTTCTTCAATAGGGGAGGCATCGACTATATAACAATTATCTTTGTTGAATCCCCATACAACGTAGCCGCATTTCTTATTTTTGTCGTATATGATTTCATAGTTGTATCTGTTTTCGCTAATTTTTATGGTTATAGGTTCTCTTTGCCAATTTGGTTTTCTTTTAAATCTAAATTTTGCGTCAGTAGCCATTTCATAGATTACATCTGAAGTAGTTTGTTCGTATTTGAAATGAGTATTCGTTGGTTTATCTTTTTCTTTTAAGAAAGAAGCCAGCTCTCTTGTTGCTCTAAAACCATGTTTATTATAAAATCTTATAGACCTTTCATCACTTTGGGCAACTTCTAAAATTATTTTCTTTATCTCTTTCCATTTTAATGTTTCAATTGTACGAAAGATGATTTCAGAAGCCAATCCTTTTCCTCTAAATTCTTCTTTTACTCCAATTGAGTCAATTCTTCCAACATCTTTTCTTATTGATATAATACTGAATCCCACAGGTATATCATCAGAAAAAGCTATAAAAGAATCTTCCATGGAGATAGAGTTTTCTTTCACATCTTTTTCAAAACTTTCCAAATTCCAATTCACTGGGAAAACATAGTCTTTAAACACTTCATTAACGAGTTCGATAACAACACTCGTAGGAACGGTTTTTAATGATTTATAAGTAATCATCGTTTCCCCTTCCTTCCTCTTCACAAACCGAACAATATTATCCCAATTTTTGCAAATTTTCTACTATAGTAATTTTAACATAAAAACCAAAAAATATATGAAAAAACCACCCTTTAGGGTGGCTTATTCGATAATTTCTTTCATAATATCGGCAAGTTCCACGAAATCTTCTGTTAATGAGGCACCTCCAACCAAACCGCCGTCTATATCTGGTTTACCAAAGAGGCCCAAATAATTGTTTGGTTTTATGCTTCCACCATAAAGTATTGTGGTTTTTTTAGCAAATTCTTCATTGAAGATATCTTTCAAAAGGTCTCTAATAAACTTATGAACTTCTTGGGCTTGGTTGGGTGTGGCTACTTTTCCTGTTCCAATTGCCCATACGGGTTCGTAGGCGATTATGATTGTTTTTGCTTCTTCTTCAGTTAAACCATAAAAGGCTTCTTTAATCTGTCTTTCTACAACATTGAACGTTAAACCCTTTTCACGCTCTTCTAACTGTTCACCAACACACAATATGGGTGTTAACCCTGATGATATTACCTTTTTAAGTTTTTTGTTTATGAGTTCATCGCTTTCTTGAAAGATGTGCCTTCTTTCAGAATGACCAAGAATTACATATTCCACTCCTATATCCTTTAGAATATTTACAGAGATCTCGCCTGTGTAAGCACCCTTATCTTCATAATAAACATTTTGGGCACCTACTTTTATGTTTGAACTACTTGTGATATCTCTAACCTTTTCAAGAGCTGTGAAAGGGGGACAAACAATAACTTCAAACTTATCCTCAGTTTTTATCTGTCCTACAAGTTTTGAGACAAATTCAACTGCCTCTGTATTTGTTTTGTTCATCTTCCAATTGCCAGCGAGAATAAATTTTCTTTCATTCAGATTTTTTTTTTCGTTTATTGAAGAGATCCCCGGTAATTCTTTACCTTCTAAAAACTCTAAAGAGGCTCCTCCGCCAGTTGAAACGTGTGAAAATTCG
>JAALLP010000433.1_pt1 | contig 13163 bp, 11 predicted proteins | sample 7245951 | NCBI WGS metagenome assembly JAALLP01 (sample SAMN13049199, study PRJNA578106) | oil field metagenome | isolation source: filtered produced water from oil reservoir B6 | place: USA:offshore Texas | collected 2016
ACAGAAAAGATATCCTTACTTACAGGTACATATTTATAGCCCTCTTGATTGCCATACCCGGGGAAATGTGTTTCACGGTCTTTAAGACCATTGATTCCTTTTATATGGCCTGGGGACATTAAAGATAGCTTATTACTATTACCTCTTCCGTGGTATCTTTGTAAGTGCAGTCAGTTACCCGTATGAAAAACTGGAGGTTGCCGGGGCCTACATGAACAGAATCCTCAAAGCGTTACCAGTGGGGGTCATGACCTTTGACAACAACCTCAGGGTTTCCTATGCCAACCAGAAGACCTGTGAACTACTTGGATCCGTTAACGAGGAGCTGGTTGAATTATCCTCCGACCAGGTATTTGAAATATATAATAGAAGTGAATCACAGGGGGAAGCACTGGTAAACAAGGTCGCAAGGACGGCGAAACCTATAAAAAACAAAATAATTCTTTTAAAAAACCTATCCACAGGCGCTAAAACCAAAATAAAAGCGGATGTTGAGAAGCTGGGAGAATGGGGATACATTTATTTGATGAGTGAAGCACGGCAGGAGCAAGAGCTGCAGAACCTGCAACTGCAAACAAAAACAATTCTCAATGCTGTGGGTACAATGGTTGCAATAACTGACAGGCGGAATAACATTATTATGTGCAACGAAACATTCGCCGGGACAATGGAAATGGATTTTTGTGATATTAAGGGTGTGAATCTGGAAGAGTTATACAAAAAGCTCCAATTCAGTACGAAAAAGCTTCCCGTAGATTCCAGGGGCAAGCATAACGAGGCATATGAGGTCGATCTGATAACTCCCCGGGGCAACAAAAAAATAATTCACTTTTATCCGGCCGCTATTTATAACGTGGACGGTGATAATATAGGCAGCATTATTGTTGCTTCCGACCTAACGCAAATAAAGGAAGAACAACAACGATTGTACCAACAGGAAAAACTGGCATCTCTGGGACAAATGGCTGCGGGAATTGTGCATGAAATAAAAAATCCCTTGACCAGCATAAAAGGATTCAGCCAATTATGCACCGCCAAGGCACAGGATGACCGGATAAAGAAATATGCCTTAATGATTGAAGATGCCGCCAACCAAGCCAATAAAATTGCAAGTGACTTTTTGTCCTTTGCAAGACCGTCTCTTCCTGATTTGCAAAAAACTTCATTAAATAAAATAATTGATTCAATGCGCGTAATGATAGAGAGCTTATCTTCCGACGTAGAGATAAAATACATCCTTGCTGAAAGGGATTATAATATAATGGCTGATGAAAGCCAGCTTAAACAAGTTATATTAAATATTGTTAAGAATTGCATAGAAGCCATGGAAGGGTGTTTAAAACCCCAATTGACCATTCATACAGGCCTGAATGAAATTCACCGGCAAGTATTCCTAAAAATAACCGATAACGGTATCGGCATAACAATAGAGGAACAGCTAAAAGCAGGCACCCCCTTCTTTACCACAAAGGATAAGGGTACGGGTCTTGGTTTAAGTATTTGCTATCAAATAATAAGGACTCATTACGGCAGCATCGATATAAAAAGCAGGCCCAAGCAAGGAACTTCTTTTGTCATATCCCTCCCGTGGAAGCAGGCAGCCGGTAAGCAATGGATGATGCCCGGATAATACAAATCCGGGCATTTTTATAATTCAAACAAAAAAACCCCGGTTAATACAACCGGGGTTTTTCCTGGTGGGCGGGGAGAGAATTGAACTCTCGACCTCTTGCGTGTCAAGCAAGCGTTCTCCCACTGAACTACCCGCCCGAATGGTAAATATGCTTACTATCGCCATATTCTTACCGGCCACCAGGGTTTGCGAACACTTTCCGTAGCCACCAAATCTGTCCTTCCCAGTTCACCCTGCTCCGTTTCAAATATCACTCTACCCACTACGTCTCCCTTTTTCACCGGAGCCACCGTATTAAACGCAACTATTCTTCCCTTTACTTCGGGTGGTTCCCGGGTGTCTAAATACACCGAAATTTCCTCCCTTGCCGCCACGGGAACTGTGGATTTTACACCTTCCTTTACGGCAATACCGGGAAATGCTTGTCCCTTTTCACAAAGTATATACGGTTTTGTGTTATTAAAACCATAATCAAGCAGTTCCACGGCATCGCTGTACCGCTTTGAGCTGTGTAAGACAACGGCGGCCAACCGGCGCCCGTCCCTGGTGGCAGAGGCTATTAGACACTTCCCCGCCCTTATGGCCGTACCGGTTTTTACCCCGTCTATACCCGGGTATTCTTGATTTGCCAATAGCCTGTTGGTATTCTTTATTTTCTTTTCTTTAACCGGTTCATACCAGGCAATTGTAATCTCCCGGGTTTTTACCAGGCGGTTAAAATCTTCATTTTGCAAAGCGTATCTTGTAATCACCGCCAGGTCCCTGGCCGTACTATAATGGTTTGGACTGCTGTAACCATTTGTGTTGGAAAAGTGGGAATCAAATGCCCCCAGGGCCATTGCTTTTTTATTCATTAAATGAATGAAGTTGTCGTGGGTTAAAGCAATATGCTCGGCAATAGCCACCGTTGAATCATTGGCGGAGTGTAGTAATGCCGCCTCCAGAAGATTTCCCAGGGTTATTTGGTCACAGGCACGAAGACCGATTGTGGAACCGGTGCTTACAGCTCCGGCCTTTTGGCTCACTGTAACAACCTCGCCCAAATGCCCGTATTCCAAGGCTATAATCCCGGTTAATATCTTGGTTAAGCTGGCGGGGGAACGCCGCTTGGAACCATTTTTGTCATATAGTATTTGCCCGGTGGAAACATCCATCAATATTGCCGCATCAGCGGTAATTACGGGCGTCGCCCCACAAAAACCGGGATTGAGCATGATTACTGTAAGAAGGAAAAGTAAACAAGCTACAGTCTTTTTATAGAAACGCAAGTATGTATTCACGCCTTTCTTTAGATTAAACCCGTGTTATTTATTATGTAGAAATAATACCGTTAAAATTCCGGAAAATATTTCACCCCTGACTAAATTTTTGTCAGGGGTGATTTCACTAATCATTATTCTCTTCCTGTTTATTTTTTCGACGCCACAAATAATAAATAAGGATAACAGATAGTCCAAAGAAGAAAAGACCCAGTAATATTGAATATGACTCCATACTCTCCCACTTGGCGCCCAGGAACATTCCGGCGGATAAGAAGGTGGTACTCCACAACGCAGTCCCTATAAAGGAAAGTACGGAAAAAGAAAGCCAGGGCATCCCCGCCATTCCCGCCACGTAAGCACTCAAGGGCCTAACACCGGAAATAAAACGGCCAAATATAAGCACGACTACACGACGGCTGCTAAACCATTCTTCCACAGGCCGCCATATTTACCATATTTTAACACAAAGGGCCGGCCCAAACTGGCCCCCAAAAAATAGGCCAGCATAGATCCCAACCAGGAAAACCCTAAAGCGGCAACCAATGTGGGAGTGAATTCCAAAACACCGCGCCAAACCATAAAACCGGCAAAACCAAGGGCTATTTCCCCGGGAAAGGGTAAACCGATAAATTCCATTAACATTCCGAGCCCAAGCCCTATGTATCCAAAGCTGCTGATTAGATTCACTGCAATATCTTTAAAATTCACTTTATTCACCTATTCATAAAACGTCAACTGTTATGGTTTACGACGCCGCCTCCACCAATAAAACGCTAAAAGGAGTAAACCGGCTATGACCACGGCATCCATCCGGTGGAACCAGGGTTTTAAAGCATCCCAGTGCTGCCCCATTTTAACCCCCATGTATACCAGCAAAACAGACCAGGGCAGCGAACCCAGGAAGCTGTAGATAATAAAACGCCATATATTCATACCGGCAATGCCTGCAGGCAGGGAAATAAAAGTGCGTATTACAGGCATTAGTCTAGTAAAGAATACAGTGGCCTCACCATAACGGTCAAACCATCTTTCGGCCAAGGAAAAATGCTTTTCCGATATTCCCACGTACCGCCCGTAATTCCGCAGAAAGGGACGGCCTCCCAGTAAACCGATATAATAAGATACAATGGAGCCGCCCAGCCCGCCAAGGGTTCCCGCCATTACTGCACCCCAGAAGGTAAGCCTGCCGGTAGAGACCAGGTAACCACCGAAGGGCAGTATAATTTCACTCGGCAATGGTATGTTGGCACTTTCTATGGCCATACCGATGGCCAATCCCCAATAGCCCAGGGCTGAAATAAACTCCGTAACCCGGGCGGCCAATATTTCCATTATACTATTAAATAACTCAATCAAGAGTGATCCCCCGTTTGAAGATCAAGTAAAACTTCTCCCACCTTAATACCGGGGGAGAAGCCAATAATAACCGTTTTTAAATTGTTTTATTTACTTTCGCTTAGAAAGATAATGAGACAAAAATGATACATTATTGCCAACTCTACATAGCTTATCAGATTTACCACAGGTGGAATATCTCTCATCAAAATCTTTTAATCCCAAAATCTTACATATGGAACGGTATTTCCCGGAAATCGTGGAGGGCGATATACCGTATCTTTCAGCCAGAGAAGATTGATTTTCCCTGTAATCCCTTTCCAACCTTGAAAGCGCATATATTATTGCCGCCACCCAAGCTTCAGGTTTGCGGAATGAAGGTCTTTCCAAAGAGGAATAATCATACCACAGGCGTAATGCATTGCTCACCTGACGGTAGTTATACCTAAAGGAATAGAGCTCTTCGGCCACTTCCTGCGCCACACGGCGGTAACGAACTTCCCGCCATGGAAAATCCTCAGGTGATGCGCAATTTTCGTCAATGTCGATGGCCTGTAATAAATTTTCCAGCTGCGCCTCGGCATTACCCTCCTCGGGCAAATCCATCCCGGAATCAACTGTAATTTGCATAATAATGCTATTTACCACATGACTGCGTTCCCTAAGGTAAAGATTCCAATCCTCATGGTAATTGTGACTGTCCCAAAACCGGCAGGCATCAGCAAACAACTTCTTCAATAATATATTCTTACAACTCCCGGGTAAGGCCAGCCCGCTGGTGGAAAATTCATTTTCTTCTCCCACCGGTAATACACGCATGTAAAGAATAAAACCGGGACTTATTTCCCTGACCGCATTAACATCCGATACAACAACCCGGTTATGCATCAGAATATCCTCCAGGAAAAGTTGGCCGGGGAAAACAGCCTTAACTTCATAAAGACTGTTGGCTGCCCGCGACCAATCTGTTAAAAGGGACTTTTCATCTCCAGTCAAGGATGTGGACCCTTTGAATTTATCGATAATCCTCTCTCCATCCGGAAGCCTAAAGTCAAAAATGAACCATTCAAAACAGCGCTCCATCAGGAAATCATCATCGAAATCATTGATACTTACATCTAGATGACGGAAATAAAGTTCCTGGGCGCGGGCAGCGTCCTTGCTGTATTCAAATCTGCCCACGTAATCCCCCAACAGCCGGCGTAAATTCTGTCCCACCTTGCGCAAACGCACCTGGGTTAAGGAAACAACATTTGAGATTTTTCCACAACAGTCTTCGTATACTTTCCCACTGCCACAGGGACATGGTATGCCTTTTTTCACCAATACCTCCACCTCCCCACTGCGGGGATACTATATTATATTATTCCACGTATCAGAATGTTTTCCTGCAATTCCACTTTTCCGCACCTTCACTGTGACGAGGTTATCCGTAAGCGATCCTGGCCTTTAGTAATCTCAAGTTTGAGTAATTCAAGTACATTTATATCTATATAGTTTAATCCATTTTTCTTTTGAACAGGTTTGGGTAAATCTTTTTGTTCCTTATTCAGTAATACTTTGCCACTTGCGGGATATACCTCCAAAGTATCGCCAAAACCGGTAATTGTGATACATTCCTCACCGGGGAATACCTCATACCCCAGCGCTTCCAGGGAAAACCTCAGGGGTATATATATTGTGTCCTCTACCGTAAAGGGTTTTAACCAGTACTCAATTTCCCGGTTATCAACTTTTATTATGTTTTCCTTTAAAAAATATTCCAGTTTTGCAGGTTCCGGGTTAAATATTTGTAATGCAGCCGCTATTTGCAACTGAGGAACAATAACCTGCCGGTCCGGGATTAATCCCGTACCGTTGATATCACTGCCGGAGGGTGTATAATACCGGTGGGTGGTGACCTTTAATGCACCGCCATTAGATAAAGGAATTACCGTTTGCATAACCCCTTTGCCATAAGTTTGAGTTCCCACCAGCACCGCACGACCATAATCCCGCAGGGCAGCGGCCATGACCTCGGTGGCGCTGGCCGAATGCTCGTTAACCAAAATCGCAACACTTATGGCTGAAGCCACCGGCTGCCCCGAAGTTACGTGGCTTTCAGTTTCTTCGTCCCTGTTCACAATGGATACCACCTTGCTCCCTGGAGGAAGAAACCGGGAAACCAGTTCCACCGCCGCCTGTAAATACCCACCACCGTTATTACGCAAATCAAGCACAAGGGATTTAATATTTTTGTCAAGTAAGCTATTAAGTGCTTTATCAAATTCCTCCGGGGTTTCAGCACCGAAAGAGCTAATGCGAATATAACCGGTTTGGTGGTTTACCACCTGGAAATCCACGGTGGGCATGTTTATATGTCCCCGTACCACGGTTAGTTTTAATTGCCCCTTGTTTTGACGTTCCACGGTTAAGTTTATTTCTGATCCCTCGGGACCACGTATAATACTGACAACTTCTGCCAAATCCATTTCCTTTAGGCTAACGCCATCCACTTCCATGATGAGATCCCCGGCCTGAACACCGGCCTTTTCCGCCGGGGAAGAGGTTATCACCCTTACCACCACCGGATAACTGTCACCGGGTTGCAACTCCACCCCTATACCGAATAAATCATTATCCAGGGTATTTGCAAATTCCTCCAATTCACTGGGGCTGAAATATTCGGTATAGGGATCATCCAACGTTTCCAGCATACCCTCTATGGCGCCGTTTGTCAGGCCGTCGGGTCCAGGTTTTTCCAAATGATAGTGATTCAGGCGGTCCATTATTTCCTTAAGCAATAAAACTCTGTCAACACTGGAATCACCTGCACCGGCCACCTGCCCCCCGGTTAACAATAAACTAACTAATAAAATAACGAACAGGACACGCCTGAACAAAGATATCACTCCCACTTTAGTTTTAGCTATTTAGCAGTTATATCCAGTTAATTCTAGTTTAACAACCGAAGTCCTGCCGCCACCGGATACTTAATTGCAGGTATTTTAGCCCACTGCGGTGAAATACTAGAAAATATATTTTCAAGAAAGGTGCCGGTTATGTCCAGAAAAACAATGCTGGTAATTGACGGAAACAGCTTAGCCCACAGGGCATTTCATGCTATTCCCCTCCTTTCCAACAGCGAGGGGATTATAACTAACGCCGCTTACGGATTCACAACAATGCTATTTAAAATATTGCAAGAGCGAAAACCAGAGCTGGTGGCTGTGGCCTTTGACAAAGGGAAAATAACCTTCAGACACAGCCAGTATTCGGATTATAAAATGCATAGAAAAGCCACACCTGATGAACTCAGGCCACAGTTTCCCTTACTAAAGGACATACTGAAGGCAATGCGAATCCGTATTTTTGAAGTGGAAAATTATGAGGCGGATGACATTATAGGAGCCATATCCGCGCAAGCCGAAAAAAAGGGTTATAAATGCCTGATTGTTACCGGCGACCGCGATGCCCTGCAGCTTGTCTCTCCTAACACCACGGTTTTACATACAAAAAAGGGAATCAGCCAACTGGAAGAATATGATGTTGAAAGCGTAAGGGATAAATTTGGGGTTACTCCACAATATTTCGCCGATTTGAAGGGATTAATGGGGGATTCATCCGACAATATTCCGGGTGTACCGGGGATCGGGCAAAAAACCGCCGCTAAATTACTACAGGAATATAAAAGCATGGAAGAACTCCTGCGTAACAGAGAAAAATTGCCTGCCCGCTGGCGTAATAAATTGGATGAATTTGAGGATCAGGCGCTGATGTCCAAGCAGCTGGCCACCATAATGCGGGAAATTCCCTTGGAGATCGATATTGAGGAATGCCTCTGGAAAGGCCCTGATTATCCACAGTTATTACAAATTTTCAGTCGCCTGGAATTCAAATCCCTGATTAAAAATATTATCGAAGAAATGGATGAGCAACCGGCAAAGGATGAAGGATTAGAACCCGAAGACTTTCAAACCTATAAGCCCGAGTACGCTGTCATAAATAACGAGGAAGAATTCCTCCGGCTAAAGGAAAAGGTGCAAAAAACAGGCGAGCTGTCCGTGGCCATGCAGGAACAGGATAAAGAGAAATTAATTTCCGTAGCTTTGACAATCGCCCCGGGAGAAACCTATTACATTCCCGTAAATGACCGGGAGCTTCCCCGGACATTAAAGGAATTATTTAGTGATCCCGCCATAAAAAAATACTGTCATGACGGAAAAAAGGCAACCAGGGTGCTTCACTTTTTAGGAGTGCATTTTACAGGAATTGCCTTCGACACCATGGTGGCCGCTTATCTACTGAACCCCGGCTACACCGGGTTGGACTTAAACGATCTGGCACTACAGCACCTAAATATTGTGCTGCCCTCCAGGGAAAGGGAACATACCACAGCGGCAGCTGAAAGTATTTATAAGCTGGTAAAAGTGCTAAAGGAAAAACTGAAAGAAAATGATTTATCGGAACTTTATGATCAAGTGGAGCTTCCCCTTATTTCCATACTGGCACAAATGGAAATAGACGGAGTTGCCGTGGATATACAAAAGCTTCAGGCAATGTCGGCTGAAATTAAAGAACAAATTGAAAACATTGCCTCCGATATATATTCTATGGCCGGGGAAAAATTCAATATAAATTCTACACAGCAACTTGGTCAAATACTTTTTGAAAAATTGCAGTTACCAGTGATTAAACGCACAAAAACCGGGTTTTCCACCGATGCCAGGGTATTGGAGGAACTGGCGGGAAGCCACCCCATTATAGAAAAGATTATAGCCCATCGCCAGCTGGTTAAATTAAAGTCAACATACATTGACGGTTTGACTCACCTGGTCAACCCCAAAACGGGAAAGCTTCATACCACGTTTCACCAGACGGTTACCGCCACGGGGAGGCTTTCCAGCGCAGAGCCTAATCTACAAAATATACCCATTAGGCTGGAACAGGGGCGCAGGATAAGAAAGGTATTTATCCCCAGAAGAAAGGGCAGCCGCATTTTAGCAGCGGATTATTCCCAAATTGAACTGCGTATTCTCGCACATATGTCCAGTGACGCGGTGCTCAAGGAAGCATTCCAGGAGGAACAGGATATACATTCCAGAACCGCTTCCGAAGTATTTGGTGTAGATATGGACCGGGTAACAAGGGACATGCGCAGCAGGGCAAAGGCCGTAAATTTCGGAATTATTTATGGTATGAGTGAGTACGGCCTTTCCCGGGATATCAAGGTCAGCCGTGCCGAAGCAAAGAGATACATTGAAAACTATTTTGCCCGTTACACCGGGGTGCAAGCTTACATTCAGCAGACCATAAATGAAGCCAGGAAAAGGGGATATGTGACCACCATCTTAAATCGCAAACGCTACTTACCGGATATTTTTAGTCCCAATCGTAATGTACGCAGTTTCGGCGAGCGTACAGCGGTGAACACACCCATCCAGGGCAGTGCTGCTGATATTATTAAACTGGCCATGGTAAAAGTGGCCCGCAAATTAAAGGAAGAAAATTTACAAGCCAAGATGATTCTTCAGGTCCATGATGAATTAATTTTTGATGTACCGGAAGAAGAATTTACACGGCTGGTGGAAATTGTTCGGGAATGCATGGAAAACGCCATCGATTTAAATGTACCCCTTATTGTGGATTTGAAAACCGGACCCAATTGGTATGATGTAAAAAAAATCTAGGAGATGCTGCTATGCCGGAACTGCCGGAAGTTGAAACAATTAAACGATCCCTGGAAAAAAAACTCCCGGGTAAAACCATAACAGGGGTTACTGTCTACCTGCCCAAGGTAACCGGTTTTCGGGCTCCGGAACAATTTGAGCATAACAAAACATTAATTATACACCTGCGCATGACGGGTCGCCTGGTATATACATTACCTTCCCCCCCGGAAAAACATACTCATGTGGTATTTAATTTAAATGACGGTCACGAACTCCATTTTAATGACATACGCCGGTTTGGTAAGATTCTCCTGGAAGACTCCAATAATCTTGATACGGTACCCGGGTTTAAAGACCTGGGCATCGAACCCCTGAGTGACAGCTTTGATAAAAGCCTTTTCAGGCGGGAATTGCGCCGGCGAAGGGCAAAAATAAAAAGTCTTTTACTGGATCAAACATTTCTAGCTGGTCTTGGCAACATATATGTCGATGAAGCACTTCACCGGGCGCGCATAAACCCGCAAAGAATTGCTGCCTCACTCAGTCCCAGAGAAGTCACCAACCTTTATAATGCCATTAGGGAAGTGCTTATGGAGGGTATTGAAAACCGGGGCACCAGTTTCAGAGATTATGTGGACGGGGACGGTAGGGCCGGAAATTACCAGGAACTTCTCCGCGTTTACAACCGGGAAGGTCAGCCCTGTAAAAACTGCGCAACCGGGATAATCAGAATGAAACTGGCTGGACGCAGTACTTATTTTTGTCCGCGCTGCCAAAAAGCTAAATAAGTGGGTCAGGCACGTTTAAGACTATCCTCCCATACTATTGTTTACGGAACTTATAATTTAGGGGGGATAGCCTTAGATTATGGAAATACTGACCTTGGTATTATTTGCCCTGGCCTTGAATTTGGACGCTTTCGGTGCCGGTACGGCTTACGGGTTGCGGAACATCAAGCTGCCTTTTACCTCCGTATTAATAATCAGTGGAATGTCCATGGTTGCAATAACCCTTTCCATGCTGGCGGGACATACATTGTCTAGCTACATTCCGGAAACTGTCGCCCATCGCGTGGGGGGCATCCTTTTAATGGCGATGGGTCTCTGGATTCTTGTTCAGTCTTTACGAAACCACCATGACGACACCGATTCGGAACACCGGGGCAAACAGGGTACGGTTATGGAGATTCGCATTCGTTCCCTGGGCCTTATTATTCAAGTATTAAGGGAACCGTCCCGTGCCGACCTTGACCGGTCCGGAGAAATTTCATCCCGGGAAGCACTTCTTCTGGGAATGGCCCTTTCCATGGACGCCCTGGCTGCAGGCTTTGCGGTATCCATGCTGGGATTTTCAGTGGTGATGACAGCTATAATCGTGGGCGCCGGTCACCTGGTACTTACCTATGCCGGGCTTATACTGGGCAAGGGTGTTGCCGCCACCGCTATTGGAAGGCAGTTAAGTGCCATACCGGGGTGTATTCTAATTACCCTTGGAATTCTCAAAATATACCCGTAACAAAAAGTGTATTTTTTGTTATAATCCATAGTGGTGATGCAGTATGATTATAGGCCTTACAGGGAACATCGGCAGTGGCAAAAGTACTGTGGCACGACAGCTAAAAAATCATGGTGCCATGGTTATAGACACAGACCAAGTGGCCAGGGATATTGTTAAACCGGGGGAACCGGCTTTAAAGGAAATTGTTAGTCACTTCGGAGCAAAAGTATTACAAAAAGACGGAACATTAAACCGCCGGGCGCTGGCGGATATTGTCTTTAAAGATGTCAATTCGCGGGAAAAACTAAATAATATTATGCATCCGCGTATTCTCCAAAAGGTGGAAGAAGCCGTAACCCGTTACCGGCAAAACCGGGGCCCCAAAGCCCCGGCTTTAGTCATTGAAGCCCCACTGCTCTTTGAAACCGGTTTGGAAAAAATTGTGGATGAGGTGTGGCTGGTAACCGTGGACATGCCGGTCCAAGTAAAACGGATAATGCAAAGGGACAATACCGGTGAAGAACAGGCCAGGCGCCGAATATCCAGTCAAATGCCCCAGGCGGAAAAGATTAAAAAATCAGATAGAATAATAGATAACAGCGGTTCACCGGAAATGACCGCAAAGGCAGTTTCCGAAATTTGGATAAACGCAGTAATTAATAAACGGGGCAGAAAACCAAACATTTAATGCTTCCCTTAAGCATACCCTTTAACAGGACTGGCCCGAGGGGTGATTACAGTTGGCTGTCACTTACCGAAAAAGACGTAAAGCCAAAATAATTTTTGTTATTATTTTATTAACACTGGCCATCTTAAATATCCCCAATATACTTCAGCACTTTTTCCCCTACCATCACCGGGATATAATCGAAAAATACGCTGCGCAGCAAAATATAGACCCTCTGCTGCTGGCTGCCATAATAAAAAGGGAAAGTAATTTTAATCCCCGGGCGAGATCTGAAAAGGGCGCCAGGGGTTTAATGCAGATAATGCCTGAGACAGGTACCTGGATTGCCGGACAAATGGAGATCGAGTCCTTCCATCCGGATGAATTATATGAAGTAGATACCAATATCCGCTTTGGAGCATGGTATATGGCACACTTGTTAAAACAATTTGAAGGTGAGTTATTACCCGCGCTGGCTGCTTATAACGGCGGGCAGGGAAACGTAAGAAAGTGGTTGTCGGAGAAGAATTGGAACGAAAATCAACTAACGGCATCGGAAATTCCCTTCCCTGAAACTCGGAATTATGTTACCAGAGTATTAAGGACATATAAGATTTATCGTTACTTGTATTCGTAAAAACTAATGCTCTGTCCTATTTTTTCGGCATTGAAGCTACAAATTTCCACGCACCATGTCTTGCTTTGGAATTATATATTTGCTATAATAGTTCTTGCGCGACGACAAGCAACAAAATATCATATATGTCGGAGTGGCGGAATCGGCAGACGCGCACGTTTGAGGGGCGTGTGGGGTAACTCGTGGGGGTTCAAGTCCCCCCTCCGACACCAAAATGCCCAATTATCAAGGCTTTTAGCAATTTTGCTAAAAGCCTTTTATTATGCTGTGTCCTACGTCAAGACCTTTTAGAGTTAAACTGCGAAAGATTGCCTGACAAAACCTATGATTTTGCCTTGAGTGTTTTTAGATTTTACCGGCATAATAAGTCCCTTAGTTTTATTCCCGGATTTACCAGGTAAAAGTATATTCTTTTGTATATGATTAGTCTTCGGACTGCCCGGAGTCCAAAGCCTTTTAGCGGTAAATTTATTTGTTTTTT
>JAALLP010000174.1_pt1 | contig 13049 bp, 13 predicted proteins | sample 7245951 | NCBI WGS metagenome assembly JAALLP01 (sample SAMN13049199, study PRJNA578106) | oil field metagenome | isolation source: filtered produced water from oil reservoir B6 | place: USA:offshore Texas | collected 2016
TTTACTCAACTCTTTAAAAAATTCTGACATAAAAGTGGAGGTTATAAGTATTGAACCGCATAACGGGATTATTTAAATACATTCCAATACCTAGAGAATATAGTCCTGATATATACTCTGTTGACTATGAAAAATTAAAAAAGCTTGGTTTCAATACTATTCTTATGGATTATGATTTTACAATTACTGTTTGGAGAGACGACAACATTCCCGACAAAACCGTGAATCTTTTAAACAAATTAATAAACGATGGTTTTAAAGTTGCAATAGTTACCAATGCCAAAAGGGAAAAGGTAAAAAGAATTGAAAAACTGACTAACGGAAGGGTAAAAGTACATACAAGTATGAAAAAACCTAATCCTAAAAAATTAAAATCTGTTTTAGAAGAGCTTGATTCCAAAGAATCAGAAACGGTTATTATAGGTGATCTTTTTATCACAGATATTAGCGCAGGAAATCGTCTGGGGTTGTATACGATTTTGATAAATCCATACACTTACGGCCTCGAAAATAAGTTTAAACAATTTATGGCTGGATTTACGAAATTTGCTTACAACGTGTTTTTTTATACGATAGGTTGGTTTTTTAGAGCTATTGATTTAGTAGGTCCAAATGAATTTGAAAAAAGTGTATTTGATATTGATTACCAGCACCTAAAAGAGAAGGGGTATAAAATTTTAGTTTTTGACTTTGATAATACCCTCAACGAATGGCATAGTGATTATTTACAACCAGAAGTCATTGACCTCTTTTTAAAATTAAAAGATCTCGGATTCTATATATTAATAGCAAGTAATAGTTCAAAAAAGAGTTTTAAGAATTTAGATATACAATTAAGTGAGTTAGGGGTAGATTTATTAACTTCTGCAATGAAGCCATTAAGGTTTAAAATCAGAAAAAAAATAAAGTTTCATGGTTACAAACCTGGGGAGGGCGTAGTGATTGGGGATCAACTTTTCACGGATGTTGCTTTGGGAAATGCCTTAGGATTTTACACAATAAAAGTTAACCCTCTGTCTAAAAAAGAAGGATTATGGACTCGAATTATGAGATTTTTTGAAAGAATAGCGTTGAAATGGATAAGAAAAAAGCCGACCTTGATAAAGAACGAATAGTTTTTGAAAGTATCAAAAAGATGAAATCAGTTTTAATCTTGACTCTATCAATTTTTTCAGATAAATTGAAATAACCATTTTGATGAGATCAAATAATATAAAAGGTAATACACCTACCTTAAAAGATAGAAGAAGGCTTTCCGTATATATTCCTAACCAAATCCAACCTATAGAGTAAATTACACATAATCCTAATAAACCAGAGGAATAATCTGAAAAACCTTTTTTGAATTTAAGAAAACTAATACAAATAGCAGCTAAGGGGAAAGAAACTAAAAAACCACCAGAAGGTCCTAAAATGTGAACAATCCCTCCTGAGAAGCCTGCAAATACCGGTAAACCTATTACACCCAATAATAAGTAGATAATTTGAATAGCAAAAGCCTTTCTTGGAGAGAAAAAGTATCCCGTCAAAAACACAAAAAGTAGTTGAAGAGTAAAAGGTATAGGACCCAGTGGAATAATAATCTGTGAGCCTATACACATTAGAGAAACAAATATGGCTATTAAAGAAAGTTCTTTAGCTCTTATCGTTATTCCAGTTCTCCTTTCATTAAATTTTTTCAATAGTTTCATAGATTATATCAAAAAATATAAACATTGAGATAAAAGAAGGATTTTCAAAATAATCAGCTTTATTAAAAAGCGGGCCATAGGGCCCGCTTTGATTAAGCTCCGTACTTTTCTAGTTTTAAAGCATTTGCTAAAGCTAACGGCATAATATCCAAGGCTGATATCGTTCCAAGGGTTCCCTTTGCGCATTCATATTCATCAAAAGATACAGACAATCCTTTTCTTACATATTTCGAATAAATCAAAACAGGGACAGGATGCCAACTGTGTGCTTTGAGTAAAGCAGGAGTAGAATGGTCTCCGGTGATGATTAAAACATCTGGATTGAGGTTTAAAATTTCTTTCACAGCTTTATCGGTATTTTCAATTACTTTCACTTTTTCCTCAAAATTCCCATCTTCACCGTAGGAATCAGTTTTTTTCACATGAAAGTAGAAGAAATCATATTCATTCCATACTTTTTTCAATGTTTCGACCTCATCTTCTGTTGTTTGTCCTGCTTCTAACACTTCCATCCCTACTAATTTTGCAAGTCCTTTATACATAGGGTATGTGGCAATAGCAGCGGCCTTTAGTTTATAATTCTCTTCAAAAGATGGCAATAGAGGATGCTTGGAAAATCCTCGTAATAGTGCGAAATTCATTTTTGGTTGATCTTTCAACACTTCCCCTATCTCTTTTATCAATTTGTTCGCTATATTAGCCATTTTTTCTGAATCAGGATTGGTTGCCTTAGCCCATTCCATTGGCAGCCCTTCTCTTTGTGGATCAGCATCCGTTACTTCATCAAATAAGCCCTCTCCTGTAAATTTAACTACAAATCTATGTTCTTTCCCTGGATAGAAAGTAATATCAACATCTTCAATTTTTTTAATATTTTCGGAGAGAATTTCTACAATTTTCTTTGATTCTTCACTAGCTGGTCTTCCAGCTCTTCTATCGACTATTATTCCATCTTTTATTGTTGTCAAATTAGCTCTTGCAACAACGTCCTTTTTATTCACTTTTATTCCTAATCCAAGAGCTTCTAATATGCCTCTTCCTATGTCATACTTTAAGGAATCATAGCCAAAAAGAGAAAGATGCCCTGGACCGCTACCAGGAGTGACTCCTTGTAGAACAGGTACACTTTGCCCTAAATCACTTTCTTTGGCTAAAGCATCCATGTTGGGTTTGTATGCAGCTTGAAGAGGAGTTTTACCATCTTTTGGCAGATCTCCCAATCCATCCATGACAAGTAATACTATCTTTGAATCGGTCTTAACTACTAAGTCTTTTATAACTTGTTGTCGATCTAGACTATTCACTAATATTGCACCTCCGCTATTAATTTTTTTAATTGAATCCTTTAACGTAATAAAAACTCTATTTCTGCTATCATGTTGTTTAAAGCCCTTTCAACCGAAATTCTTCCTGTTAAGACATCATACACATTATTTTGTATAGGAAAAGAAATTTCTGTATATATAGGCGCTTTTGGTTTTAAAACTAAATTTTCTAAAGATGATCTGAAATTCAATAAATTAGGATCAACTTCAGAGATAGTTGGATCGTTAAATACTTCTAAATTAGTTGGTAAAAAGTTTAATTGTATTAATCTTTGTATTTGACTTTCTTTGGAAGTCAAATATTTTATAAATTTTTTTGCGGCCTCTCTTTCTTCATCAGAAGCGTTTGGGTTAATTGCCAAAGCTTTCCCTTCAAGCACAAATAGTTGTTGACTTATAAGATCAGTTTTCGGGATAGGGGCGATCCCTACCTTTCCATTAATATTCGAACCTTCGCTATTTAATAAATGCCAAGCATAACTCAAATTTCTCATAAAAACTGCATCGCCATTTTGAAATATATTTCTGCATTCTTCTTCTCTATACGTTGTTACGCCTTTTGGACTAATTTCTTCTGATATAATGTTATTTAAGAGTTTTAGGCTTTCTAAAGCTTTGTCTTTATTTTCTGCTTGTTCTAGAACAAAGTTATCTCCTTCGAATATCTTACCTCCATGAGAATAAAAAATTTCAAGGAAAAAAGTTGTTAACTCTTCGTATCTAGCACCGGGCCAAACAAATCCTTCTATTCCCTCTTTTTGAGAAATATCCTTTGCAATTGTAATCAATTCATCCCAAGTTTTCGGTACTTCATATCCATATTTTTCCAATAAATCCTTTCGATAATACAAAACACCTGTTTCAACATAATAAGGAATCGCTTTTATATCGCCATTAATTGTCACCATTTCTACGGTTTGTGGAATAAGATTGTTTACATCAAAATATTCAGTCTCTTGATTTAAGCTTACAAGGAAAGGTGAAAATTCATTTATCCACTCCATATCAAGAGATAAGATCGTAGGTTCTTTCGCATTGGTAACTACAAATGTCCCGTAAAATTTGTAAGTTGAACCTGGGTAACTAGGAATCAAATAAACTTCAACATCAATATCTGGATTTTGTTTTTCAAAATTCTCTATTTGGGAATTTAGTAACTCAATTTGATCTTCTATTGATTCAACGGCGATATTTATTTGAACAGCAAACAAGTTAATAAATAAAGATGTGACAATGAAAACAAACAATTTCTTCTTCATTTTACACACCCCCTCTTATTTTTATCTCAATTAAATTATATCATAAAAATAGCACTTGTTTTTTAAATGCAATTAATTTGTCAATTATAAAAAGCAGACCAAGTAGTCTGCCTTTTTTCAAAAATAAATCTTTTTATATTTTAAAACTTTCAAAAAATTATATCATAGTTTATTTAATGCAATGTTTTAATAAATGAAAAAATTATAAGTTATAATTTACGTAGATTGAGAAATTTTAGTGTTGCTAAATTTCAAATATATAATTTTTATTTTAAAGAACAGTGTGGGAAAGGCAATATTTGTAAAGTTTCAAAGTTCTTAATAAGCATACTTAAAATTACGAGGAGGAATAAACATATGAAATTAGAAGATAAGATGTTGAATGCCCTTAATGATCAAATAAACAAAGAAATTTTTTCCGCGTACCTCTATTATTCAATGGCAGCATATTTTGATTCAATGAATTTGGAAGGATTTGCTAATTGGATGAAAGTCCAGGCAAAGGAAGAGCTTACTCACGCCCAGAAGTTGTATGATTATATTTACGATAAAGGCGGCGTAGTAGAATTAGATAGTATTGATAAACCAAAGAAAGAATGGGAGAACCCCCTAGAAGCCTTCAAAGATGCATATGAACATGAGCTTTCAGTTACACAATCTATCGATAAGTTGGTTGATTTAGCTAAGGAGTTAAACGATCATGCAACTCAAAATTTTCTCCAATGGTTTGTAAACGAACAAGTTGAAGAGGAAGCTAATACAAAGAAGATTGTAGATACTTTGCAAATGATCGGTGAAAGCAAAACCGCTTTGTTCATGTACAATGGTCAACTAGGTAGTAGGCAGTAGAATATAGAATAATTCAATAAAATAGACTATTACAAACAACAGGGAGTTTACTCCCTGTTGTTTGATAGTTCTTTCAAACTTTCCAATACCTCTAAAACATGATCTTTTACTCTCACATTTTCCCATACTTTTTTAATTATTCCATTTGGATCTATCAGAAATGTTGATCTGACAACTCCCCAATTTTCTTTACCGTAATTCTTCTTAAGTTGCCAAACACCAAATTTTTCGAGAATGGAATGTTCAGGGTCACTTAGCAAAATCACTTTTAAATTGTGTTTTTCTTTAAAGTTTGCATGTTTTTCTTCAGTATCGGGACTTACTCCAACTATTTGGCAATTATATTTTCTAAAATCCTCTAAGTAGTTTGAAAAATCAACGGCTTCTTTAGTACAACCAGGAGTGTTATCTCGCGGATAGAAATAGAGCACAAGCCATTTTCCAATAAAATCCCTGCTATTAATCTGATTACCATCAGCATCTTTAAGTGAAAACTCTGGGATTTTATCGCCTATTCCAAAATTTAAATATCTCATTTTAAACCCCTTCCTTTTTTTAAAAAGCGAGTCCTCCACCACCTATTCTAAATGTGATATATGGACCTGTGGGTCCAAAATTTGGTACACTTCCAATGGTTCTATCGGATAATTTCCAATCACTTACCCATCCCACTGGGGCATATGTGTACCCTGCTGCTAAACCAATAGCTAAACCTCCAGCTGCCTCATCATCACTAAAAGATAATATGTAATCAGCATTTATTCCTACTTTAAAGATAGGAAATTCGGTATAAAGAGTATTTTCGTTGAAAGTGGACAAAGTGTCTTCAAAATCTGTAGAATCAGGGTCTTGGGAAATTTTCAAGGATATTTCACCACCACCAATACCTCCAAGAACATACATTCGAAAAGCTTGTTTAGAAAAAATCAAATAACCAATATTGAATGTTCCATAACCAATGTCGAGGTGTACCGTATTCCCACTAGATTTCTCTTTAGTAGCTATACCGTATCCTTCTCCACCTATTATAAATCTTCCCATTACTCCATAACCCCCACCCCCGTTAGCCAAAGCCACTTCACTTAATTCAGGAAGTCCAGCGGCTTTTAACTGTGTATTTAATTCTTTAACATCAAGCCACTGAGCACCAATATCTCCACCACCAAGTCCTCCATACTGACCGTTTTTCACTTCTTGTGAAAACACTAAACCTACTAAAATAATAATCAACGATATTAACAAAACAGTCTTTTTCATATTTCCCCCTCCATTTGTAAAAAATTTTGTTACACCTGATTATATAAAAATTAAATGAATTTAAACTAAAGAAATATTAAGTTTATTTTAGAGCAAAAATAAAATCATCCTTTTTATAAGTTTTTTATTTAGAGTCTGTGGAATTAATGGATATGTTTAGTTAGAAAGCCATGATATACATCACTAATAAATGAGTTACCCACAATGCTAAAGCCATTGATATTTGTATTTTTATAACTCGATACTTATCTTTCATTTCCAAAAGAGCAGCCGGAACGATATTAAAATTAGCTGCCATGGGAGTCATTAAAGTTCCACAGTAACCTGCGGACATAGCCAAAACAGCTATTGTTGCAGGATCTGCACCATGAATCTGGATTACAATTGGGATACCTATCCCGGCAGTGATGACCGCGAAGGCAGCAAAAGCATTCCCCATAATTATTGTAAATAGAGCCATTCCGAATGCGTAGGCAAAAAGTGCCCAAAACAGATTCTGAACCGGGAATATAATTTCAATCCCACGAGCGATTATTTCCCCAACTCCAGCCTGATTGAACAACGCCCCCAATGCTCCTAAATAGGGTGGAAGGACCAAAGCCCAACCAATAGCATCGCTGGTTGATCGACCAGAGTCTAATATATGATCAAATGTTTCCTTTGGAATAAACAATCTATTTAATATTAATGCAATGACGCTTCCAAATCCTAAACCAATTAAAGGATTCCATCCAACAACAGCGAACAAAATGGCCACACCTGAAATGATTAAAATAGGAATTAATAATTTGTTTCCAAGTTCTTTTCTTCTTTTTTCTTTAAATTCTTTTGATGTGTTGAAATAGGTACCTTTTCCTATTTTTCCAATACCCGCATCAATTGCAATTATAACAACCAAAATACCGGAAATGACTGGTGGTAACCATTTTCCAAAAATAAATAAAATAGCTAATATGATCCAAAAAATGATAGTTCCGATTTTTTGTTGATGTTTTTCATCTTTCCAAGTTAGGTATGCGTAATACAGCAACATTAATCCGATTATAATATAGAAAATTTCTAATGTACTTGTGGAAGAGAAGAATTCTTTCATTATTTACTCACCCCTTTGAATCGTCTATCTAGAATCATAAAGTAAATAAATCCGTAGATAGCGGCAACTATAGCCATAGGAATGGCAGCTTTGGCTAAACTAGTTAAACTCAGCTCAAAACCCATTTCACCCATAACTCCTTGAATTAGCAGAAGTCCAGCTGAAGCAGGGAAAACGTTTTGTGCGAAGAAATTTCCTATATTTTCTGATGCGGCAGTCATTGCTTTAATTTGCTCTTCATCATCCTCACTAATTTTAGCATTTCCCAAAGATCCTCTTGCCATAGGATAAATTAAAGGTCTTACGAATGCAGCGTGTCCTCCTATTCTTATGCCTATTGCTACAAAAACCTCTCGTATGAGTTGGTAGATATAAGCTATTCTTCCAGGAGTAGCTGCTCTTAATTTAGATATCAAATGTCCCATTTGTTCCATAAGACCATGTCTTTCCGTGATTCCGATAGCTGGTAACATAATTAAAAATAGAATCATAGTTCTATTAGCGATAAATGATGAACCGATTACCTCAAGAATTTGCACTACGCTTAATCCACCTAATAGTCCAGAAACAAAACCACCTAAAAGAACAGATATAAGCGGATTGATGTTGAACTTACTTCCTAAAGCTAAACCTAAAACAACGATTAAAACCCCTAAAACAGGCAACCAATCCATCTCTAGACCTCCTTTTTTAAGATTTATAATTTCATAGTTTGTTGAATTGCTATTTTCACAGCTTTTACTTGTAAATCTAACGGCAAGCAAGGTAAGTTTTGACCATTTGTGAGAAATTTGTCAACTACTTGTTCTGGAAGATAAGGAACATGAATAAAACCTGTCTTGGCAGGAAATCCGAATTTTGCCGAATGGTATAAACTTAAATACATAACTTCGTTGCAGACGTACAATCCGGCAGTATTAGAAACAATAGAGGGTATTCCTTCTTTCTTTAATTCGTTAACTATTTCTTTTATGGGTAGTTTAGTAAGGTAAGCTGTTTCCCCATCTTTTCTTAATTGCTCATCTATTGGTTGATAATTTTCATTATCGGGGATTCTAGCATCCATTAGGTTTATAGCTACTCTTTCCAAACTTATACTGCTTCGACCAGCTGCTAATCCTAAATGTATTGCGATATCAGGTTTATGTTCTGCCAATAAGTTCGCCAAGCTCTCATCAGCTTTTTTGAACACAACGGGCAGGACCTTTGTAACTATTGAAACTCCTTCTAACTCTTCGTTTTCCAGAGAGTCGATAATTTTTTCTGTTGGATTTATTTTATCGCCCCCAAAAGGTTCAAAACCGGTAACTAAAACTTTCATAAAATATAGCCTCCTTTTTAAATTTTACGTACGGTCTTTAGGAACTCTAAAACATGTGTTAGCACCCCTTTGCCCCACTCCCCACCCATAAGGATAAAGGAATTTCCATCCCCTTCATATACCAAAAGCGGACCACAGTCCGCCTTTTGGTTGTATTAATTATATCATTTTTTCTTTTGAAAAGAAGCAAAAGCCTCTTTCCAGACGTCATGTTCTTTAGGCTCAAAAATTTGAAAGTCGAAAGATCTTTTTATTAAGTTCCTTGCTTCTTCAAAGTTTTTAACAAATTGTAAAGCGTATAACTGGGAAACTAAGTTACCCACTGCGGTTCCTTCAATAGGCCCAGTTAAAACAGTGAGTCCTGTTGCATCCGCAATGAATTGACAAAGTAATTTATTTCTGGTTCCTCCACCTACCGCATGAACTCTTTTAAAATCGATTTTCAATATCTTTGCTAGTTTTTCTTTAACTTCATTTACTTTGAAGGCAATCCCTTCCAATGCCGTTCTTATAACTTGAGATGTTTCATTTAAAACGGTATCATTATCTTTTATAGACTGCTGAATTATTGCCTGTATCATGTCTTGAGGATTTTGTAAAGAAGGATCATCTACATTGATATAAGAAGAAAATGGTTTTGCATTCTGTGCCATATCTGTAATTTTTTGATAAGTATCGCTGTTATCCGGCAAGTTAAGACTTTTTATAATACCCTGAATTAACCACATGCCTGTAACGTTTGCCAATATTCTAAAGGATCCATCCAAACAACCCTCTGCGGCTAAATTGTTTTCCATGAGTTCTTCGTTGAAGGGGACCTCTTTAACAATAGCACCAGTTAAGCACCATGTTCCTAAGCTAATGAACAAGGTATCTGAGGGATCTGAAGCTATTGCAGCATATGCAGATCCAGTATCATGACTGGCTGGCAGAATTACATCTATGTTTGAATTGTTATTTAAAACATCTTTTTTTATTTTACCAATATTCGTACCAGCAGGGACTATTTCAGGTAATATATCAGGAATGTCAAACTTTTTCATGATTTCTTCGTCCCACTTTCTTTTTCTATGGTTATAAATTTGGGTAGTTGTAGCCATTGTGAAATCAATAGCTTTTTCACCTGTTAAAAAATAATTTAATAAAGAAGGGATCATCAACAGGTCTTTTGAGATTCTGACAAAATCTGGAGCGTATTTTTGGTAGGCTAATATTTGGTACAATGTATTGAACGGTTGAAACTGTGTTGGAGAGTGTTCATATATCCATTTCTTGCCAGCTTTTTTAATTGCCTCTTGCATTATATTAGTCTTAAACATATTCCTGTAATGAACTGGATTGTTTATTAAATAACCGTTTTCGTTTAAAAGTCCGAAGTCCACTCCCCAACTATCTATTCCTAAAGATAGAATCTTTTGATCATTTTTTTGAGCTATTTGAATGCTCTCAATTATATGATTATATAAATTCAAAATGTTCCAATAAGATATTCCATTTATTTCAACGGGTGAATTTGAAAAACGGTTTACTTCACTCAATATAAGTTTGTCATTCTGTATGTTACCTGCCATTACTTTTCCACCTGACGCCCCGAGATCGATAGCTAAGTGTAGATATTTCAAGATTATCACCTTTTCTTTGAAAATTTTTTTAGAATAACTTTCCTGGGTTCATGATGTTATTAGGGTCAAATGTCTCTTTTACCTCTTGCATCCATTTGTACTGTTTTGGTTTTGTTTTTTTTAATAGCTCTTTTTTTATGAACCCTACTCCGTGTTCCCCGCTTATGGCACCACCCATTTGGGCGGCTTTCATCGCTATTTTTCCAAGTATCTCTTCAGATAAAGTTTTCCATTCATTTGGTGGGAGATTTTTTGGTTTTAATGGTGCAGGATGGAGGTTACCATCGGCTGCATGCCCTGCAACCGGGATATCTATTTTGAACTCGTTGGATACTTCATTGATATATTTCATCATTTCAGGAATCTTAGATGTTGGTACTACGACATCTCCAGTAGGTACATATGGATCTACAGCTTTTAAGCTTTCCAACCAGTTTCTTCTCATACGCCATATCTTTTCTGAGTTACTTCTGTTATCTGCTATGAATACATCTTTTGCTCCGTTTTTTTGTAAAGCTTTCCCGCCTTTTTCGTACAATTCTTCAATCTCTTGTAAGCTCGTTGCCTCGTATTGAACTATGAGATAAGATTCTACCTCGTCCTGGTATGGTAATTTCATTCCCGTGTATTTTGAAGCATAGTAAATGGATTTCTTGTCTATGAATTCTATTCCTGAGGGTAAACTCTTTGTCTCGACCATTAATGGTGCGACATTGCTTATAGCCTTTTCTACACTTTCAAAGGGAACCAGCAGGTCAACAACTTTTCCTGGTTGGGGTATGAGATTTACGTATATCTTTGTGAATATTCCGAGCGTTCCTTCTGAGCCAATGAAAAGTTGTAATAGGTTGTAACCACTTGAATCTTTCCTTCTTTTTCCTCCAAATTCTACTATCTCACCGTCAGGCATCACTACCTCTAATCCCAATATATGATGAGCTGTGTTTCCATATTTTATTACTTTACTTCCACCTGCATTAGTAGCAACATTACCTCCAATGAAACTTGTTTCTACACTCATAGGATACCCTGCGTAGTATAATCCCTTTTCTGATACAATTCTACATAGATCGTTTGTAACCACACCTGGTTCAACCACAGCAACTAAGTTTTCTGAATCTATTTCTATTATTTTGTTCATTCTCTCAAGTGATATTACTATACCTCCAAATATTGGTATATCCGCCCCAGCCAATCCACTACCAGCTCCTCTTGGTGTTATGGGGATCATTTCGTCGTTTGCCAGTTTTATTATTTGGGATATTTGCTCTTTGGTTTCCGGTTTTACTACAACCTCTGGCATGTGTGCGTAATACTCTCCACCTGATTCGTCGTTTGAATAACTTTTTAGACTTTCTGTATCATCGTATATCAATAGTGCATCGTTTTTTAATATTTTTCTCAACTTTTCAACGGTATTGGTAGTTACCTTTCTGTATTCATTCATTTTGATCACCTGATTTTATTTCTTTTTCTAACAGTGGCAATATATCAAAAGCATCACATACAATTCCAAGATCAGATACCTTGAAAATCGGTGCTTCTGGATCCTTGTTTATCGCTATAATATACTTAGATGACGACATTCCAGCTAAGTGTTGCACCGCACCGGATATTCCTATTGCTATGTACAGTTTTGGGCTGACGGTTTTTCCGGAAAGTCCCACTTGGTGTGAGTAGTCTATCCACCCCATATCTACTACCGCCCTTGTCGCTCCAACTGCACCTTCTAATTTTTTTGCTATATTTTGTAAGTATTTGAAGTTCTCGGGTTTTTTTAACCCTTTACCCCCGGCTACGATTACATCAGCTTGTTGAAGTGGTTGTACGCTGGTTTTGTCTTTTTTAAATTCTATCCAATTATATTTCGATTGATAGAGTTTTTGATCGTATTCTATTTTTGTTATTTTTCCTTTCCTGTTTTCGTCTTTAGATAAAGGCAGTTTTGATTTAGGTCTTACCGTAGCCATCTGTGGTTTTGTTATTGTTTTTATCTTCGCCATCACGTTTCCGCCTATAGCAGGCCTTATTTGTATCAGTGATCTTGTTTTTTCTTCTATTTCAAAATCTGTACAATCTGCTGTTAAGCCAGTGTTTAATTTTGCAGCAAGAGCAGGCATGAGAGTTCTTCCCTTTGTAGTTGCAGATGCTAGTATTATTTCAGGTTTAAAATCTTCTACCATTTTATTAAGTATGTTTGTGTGTACATCTGGATAGAAATGTTCTAGTTTTTCATCTTCAACATAGTATACGTTGTCAGCCCCATGTTGAATAAGGCTATCCAAATTTTCCGCTTTGTTTGATATTACTACACTTGATAGTTCAACATTCAATTTTGTGGCTAAGTCCTTTCCCCATGAAAGCAGTTCGTAAGATACTGTTTCTATTTTTCCATCGTTTACCTCCGCTATCGTCCATACGCCTTTGTATTCTTGATTCATGATATCACGCCTTTTTCTTTTAGAAAGCTTGTTATTTTTTCTAGAGCTTCTTGTGGAGTTTTTACTACTACTTTTTCTCCATTTCTTGATATCTTTGGATAGAATACCTTTACAACCCTTGTTGGAGATCCTTTAAGTCCTAACTTTTCTTCCTCTATTTTTAACTCTTGATTGCTCACTATTTTTATAAT
>JAALLP010000178.1_pt1 | contig 12891 bp, 11 predicted proteins | sample 7245951 | NCBI WGS metagenome assembly JAALLP01 (sample SAMN13049199, study PRJNA578106) | oil field metagenome | isolation source: filtered produced water from oil reservoir B6 | place: USA:offshore Texas | collected 2016
TCAAGGTCTGAAACACCACACATTGCTCCGAATGACCAAACTGATTCGTATTCTGGACCTCCCCCAATACTACCTTTATATGGTCCACTTTTTACTACCGTTACTCTACCACAAGCTATTGGACACTCCGCGCATCCTTCATTTCTAATTAAATTTTTCTCCCTTAGAGTTTCTCCACTGATTTTATTTGCCTCTGGAAAATAAGCATCTTGGGCATTATGAGTTGGAAATGCACCAACACCATTGATAACATTTACCAACATTGCGGTACCTAACATTGCAGCTCCTTGCCCAGCAAAGGCGTCTTTACTCAAAATATCTCTGGCCTTATAAATTGCTTTCATAAAAGCTTCAGGATCAGCTACTGTAGTATCTTCATTACCTCTGACGGCTATACCTTTTAAATTCTTGCTTCCAACTGCCGCACCAACCCCAGTCCTTCCAGAAGCTCTATGACCATTGAACATTACGCTAGAGATACGAGATAATTTCTCACCTGCTGGCCCAATCGTCATGGTTTCAGCCAAGGGATGTGTTTGTCCTCTGATTAGTTCATCACTTTCGTCAGCCAATTTTCCCCATATTTCCTTTGCAGATCTGATTTCTACTTTACCTTTGTTAATCCATATATAAACAGGTTCAGCTGATTTCCCTTCTACAACTATCATATCGTATCCTGCATGTTTCAAAGCGGGTCCAAAATGTCCACCTGCATTAGAACACGCAATAGCTCCATTCAAAGGACCTTTTGTGATTACCATAGTTCTTCCAGAAGAAGGAGCTAATGTTCCATCTAAAGGACCCGTGGCAAAAATGACTTTATTTTCTTCAGAGAGAGGATCTACCTTCGGATCTATTTCTTCCAACAACAAGCGAGTTCCATACCCTCTGCCTCCTAAGTATTTCTGAGCCCATTCTTCATTCAATGCTTCACTTTTTACCTCTTTGGTTGTTAAGTTTACTCTCAATAAATTACCTTTGAATCCACCTTTTATCATATTAAGCTCCCCCCTTTACTAAATCTTTCGCTATTTCTTTAAGGCGGGTGGCAGTTTCCTGTACTTTCACATTTGTGATATCTTCTACTTCTTCGTAAGACAAAGCACCTGGATAGCACACCTTAATACACGCTGGATCTCCACCACAGTTATCGCATTTTATAACCTCTTTGCCTGTATGATCCAATTTTATGGATCCCCATGGACATGCTACGATACACTGTTTACATCCGATACATTTTTCCTTGTTAAGTTCTACCACACCTGTTTCAGGGTTCTTAGTCAATGCAGAAGTAGGACATACTTCTTCACAATACGCTCTCTCACATTGCAGACAAACACTTGGAACGAAGGTTAAATCTTCCCAAAATTCATTTACTTTGATTCGAGAGTCAAGGGGGTTAAACTTTCCCGTATGCTCAAAAGAACAAGCATACTCACATGCCCTACATCCCGTGCACTTTGCCTGATCCAACATCAATACTTTCATGTACACTCCTCCTTTGGTAGTTTTAGGATGTTAACTAAACTGTATTTACTTGAAAAAAACAAAAACATTGTTACATTAAAACCCAGCTTTTTGAAAATTTATATTGTAATTATTTTAACTCTTATGTTAAAAAATGTCAATTCGATTTATTGACAATTAGAAGCGTCTAGGGGAGATTATTTTCAATTAGAAGGCAATTCCTTTTAAATGAGTGCTTTTCTTAATCTTATCTTGAAAAACAAGGATTAATAGAGGAATGAAAGTCTTATTTTTCATTGAAGGTTAATTATTTCAACGGAATAATCCTTTAAATCTATGAGTAGTAACTTGTTGTCGAGGGTATCTTTCCTTCCAGTTATTACTTTAATCGCTTCTATTACTTGAAGAGATGCCATAATCGATACTACAGGTGAGACAACAGAAACCTTTTCCTTTGTTGTATCTACTTCTCCGAATATATCTTTTAAAGACAAAGTTCTACCCGGTATTATAGTTGTCAATTGACCATACCATTGATTAACCCCTGCATGTATATAAGGAACGTTGGATTCCCAAGCAAGTTGTTCCAGAATATATCTCGTTTCGAAATTATCAAGAGCGTCTAATATGACGTTCACATCTTTTGATATTTTACTCTTTTTTGAAATTTTTTCTACCTTTGTTTCTATTATCGTAGGCAAATTAAAAGATTCAAGAATTTTTTTAGCTTGATCAACTTTGTATTCACCAATGCTATCCATCCCATATAGTACTTGACGATTTAGGTTAGAAGGTTCAACCTTATCATAATCCACCAAATATATTTTTTTTACACCAACCCTTTGTAATTCCAACGCCTGGTGGGTTCCAAGTCCTCCAGCTCCTCCAATATAAACAACAGCTTGTTTTAACTTTAAAGCCTCCTCTTCTGAGAACAACACTTTTTGTCTTTCCAAGTAATCCATATCATCCTCCTCCAGAAGGCGGAAAAATTGTTATTTCATCTTTATTTTCTACCAACGTATCGAGCCCTTGTAAATGGCGAACATTTCTTCCATTTAATAATATAATCGTACCGCTTTTAAGTTCCTCATCTTTTAGTAGTTTTCTACTAAAATAATTATCGAATTCTTGATCCAATAATTTCATTATTTCTTTAATGGTTTTCGATTCTGATAATTGGTAATCAACTTCATCCTTTTTCAAGTCAAACTTTATAAGGGAAAAGAATTTTATTTTCAAATCTTTTCACTCCTTTCTAGATTCATTTCTATTTTTTCAACATCTTCCTTATAATTTATATTGAAAAACAATTTCTCCGGCTCTCCAATTTCCCTTATCACGGTTTCCTTTATTATTCTAACGTTTACTTGAGGGAAAAAACTCTTCAACTTTAATTGATTCCTTTTTAGTGAATCACTGATAAAAGGCAAACATTTTTTGCTATAAACAGCAGCAAGTGGCTCAAGGTAAGAGTTGTACGCGGGTACAAGAAGGTCATAATCTTTCTTTTGTAACTTCACAAATTCAAAAAACTCTCTTGTCAAAAAGGGCATATCACAGGCTGTTAAAAAGTTGTACTCGCTATCAGAACAGATTAAACCGGTAAGTAAACCGCCTAATGGACCTTTATTTGGTATTATATCCTCACAAAAAAATACACCTTGCAAAAAAGTATACTCTTTTACGTTCCCTATTATGTATACTTTTTCAAATACATTTTTTAGACCTTGGACGATCTGTTCTATCAAAGGTTTACCGTTAATTGTTTCCATTGCTTTATTAGTTCCAAATCTGCTACTCTTGCCTCCTGATAGAAGTAAAGCGTTCATCAATTAAAACCTCTCTTTGTGAACTTCTTTTTTCAACCTTCTCCAAATTAACTGGGGTTATTTTTAATTCGGGTATCTTTGCTTTTAAATCATAAACACGATTGGTAAGTCTATTGGCTGGACTTTCCGCATAGTGAAAAGGCATGAAAAGTTGGCCAGGTTTAACTCTTTCTCCAACTTTTGCATAGGTTTCAACCGTTCCTTGAGACGAAGTTATCCTAACTTTATCTTTGTCTTTGATCCCCAATTTTCTTGCATCTTCTATATTTATCTCAACATATGCGTGTGGTTCATGCCTGTTAATAGGATCGGATCGCCTGGTCATTGTACCCGTATGAAAATGGTATAACATCCTTCCTGTCATTAATATAAAATTGTACTTTTCATCAGCTTTTTTTTCTGGCGGAGTAAACTCAACTGGAAAAAATTTGCCTTTCCCGCGAGAAAAACTATCTTTATGCAAATATTTTGTACCTGGATGATTACTATCAGGACAAGGCCATTGCAAACCTTCTTTTTCCAATCGCTCATAACTTATTCCACCATATAATTTTGATACTCGTGCAATCTCATCCATGATTTCAGAAGGAGAATTATATTTCATTTCATAACCCATTTTATTAGCCAAAGTAGTTAATATCTCCCAATCTGCTTTAGCCCTTCCAGGAGAATTGATAGCTTTTCTTACCCTTTGTATGCGTCGTTCGGTATTTGTAAACGTACCTTCTTTTTCGGCAAATGATGCGGCTGGCAAAACTACGTCTGCAAACTGTGCAGTTTCAGTCAAGAAAATATCCTGGACTATTAAAAAATTCAAACTTTCTAGGGCTTTTTTAATATGTTCCTGATCAGGATCAGACAAAAAGGGATTCTCACCCATTATGTAGAGAGCCTTTACCTTTTTACCAGCTTCTTCGAACATTTCTGTTAAAGTCAATCCTTCTCTATCAGTTAACTTTACACCCCAATAATTCTCAAACTTTTCTTTAATTTTGGGATCACTGACTTTTTGATAACCAGGATAAACATCAGGTAAAGCCCCTACATCACAAGCACCTTGCACGTTATTTTGTCCCCTTAATGGATTGACTCCTGTGCTTTCAAAACCAACGTTCCCAGTTAAGAGTGCAAGATTCGTAAGAGAAAGTACGTTATTGGTTCCGTATTTATGTTGAGTTATTCCCATTGCAAAATATATGGCTGCCTTTTCAGCAGAACCATACATTTTTGCAGCTTCGATTATCTTATCTGCTGGCACACCTGTAATCTGGGATACTGTAGACGGGGTATAACCTTCTATTATCTTTATAAAACTTTCAAATCCTTCCGTTCTTTCTTCAATAAACTTTTTATCAAGTAACCCTTCGTTGATAATTACATTCATAATTCCATTTATTAAAGCCACATCTGTCCCTGGCTTTTGATGCAATGAAATGTCAGCAATTTCAGAAAGTTCTATCTTTCTAGGATCTGCTACTATTAAATGTGTACCGTTTTTCTTTGCCTTTTTAATCTTACTCCCAATTACCGGGTGATTCTCCGTTGGATTTGAACCTATCACAAATATAACGTTACTCCCCTCTATTTCTGATATAGAGTTGGTCATGGCACCCGAACCAAATGCCATCCCTAATCCAACAACAGTGGATGCATGACAAAGTCTGGCACAGTGATCTACTGAATTCGTACCAACTACAGCCCTCATAAATTTTTGCATAATATAGTTCTCTTCATTTGTACATTTTGCTGAACTCAACCCACCTATTGAATCACTTCCATACTTTTCTTTTATATTCAATAGTTTTTCTGCAACATAATCCAACGCTTCTTCCCAACTAACTTTTTCAAAATGTCCATTTCTCTTTATCAAAGGATCGGTCAATCTATCAGGGTGATTGACAAAATCATAACCAAAACGGCCTTTCACACAACTTTCTCCATGGGGGTTTGGAGAGTTTTCGTTGTAAACCGAACCGACTTGAATTATCTTATTATCTTTAGTTCTTAGTTCCAATTGACAACCAACCCCACAGTACGGACAGGTTGTTATAGTTTTTTTAAATTCGTAATAACGTCCTTTTCCTTTGGAAGGAATATAAGTAAGAGCCCCTGTTGGGCACATTTCAACACATTGTCCACAAAAGACGCATGGAGAATCCTGTCCACCTAAATCTTGATCAAATGGGGGGCTAACTTTAGTTTCAAAACCTCTATTGACAAAATCCAATACGTTACACATCTGAATTTCTTTACATGTTCGTACACATTTGCCACAAAGTATGCATTTATCTGGATCAAGCTGTATAAATTCATTCTGAGCTTTTATCTCAAAACGTGGAAGTTTCTTTGTTCCGAAGGTGGATTCTTTAATTCCATATTCGTAAGCGAGATCTTGAAGGACACAGTTTCCATTAGCTTCACATGTCATACAATCCAATGGATGATCAGAAACTAGTAAATCTACAACCGTCTTTCTAGCCTCGATTACCCTTTTGCTATCCGTTAAAACCCTCATTCCATCAGTTACTGGAGTAACACAAGAGGCAACTAATTTATGATTATTTTCCAGTTCTACTAAACACATTCTACAAGAACCTACATCTGATAAATGCGGGCTATGACATATGGTGGGGATATAGATACCGTTTTGTTTTGCAACCTGGAGTATAGTTTGACCGGGCTCGGCTTCGTAATCATTATGATTTATAGTAACTATCAAAATATAAAACCCCTTTCATTGTTAAATTTACGAAAAATTCAATATCAAAAAACTATGTTCTTAGCGGTGAAAATATTTACAACAACTTCTTCATCAACTAGCTGAAGTTTATCTGTAATATTATATCTCGTTATTCCTTTTGAAGAGTAAGAAAGGTAGAGATATCCATCCTTACAATCGATACTTAAAATCGGAAGATCCAAATTAATAATTCTGTTTAAATCGAAATTTGACAGATCAACAATAGTCAGTTGAGAGCCTATAGAGTAAAATATATATTTATCATTCAGAGTAATTATATCAGGCGAATAATCAAAACTGAAATACTCGATAATGTTAAAATTTAAGTCTGTCCGAAAGACTCCTTTTTCGGTTAAAAGGATAAATCCATCAGAAGTGGAATGAATCTGGTCAATATAATCCTTGGAATAAAATTTAAAACTACTCTTTCCAGTTAAAAAGTTAAACTCTATTACCTTATCTTCCTCAGCTATATATGCAAAGTTATCAATAACTTCTATATCTTGAGCCATTCCTACAAACACCTTTGTTCCATCAAAGAAAGAATATATATTCTCTTGGGTAATAACGAATATACCTTCTTGTGTTTCTTTTATACATTTGATGTTTTCAGGAAAACTTTTGGTAATTGTATTCGTAGCATCATAAAAATTGACTAAATTTCCATTGAGTTCGTAAAAACCCTTCTCCCCTTTTATCAAACTCCCAGTATATCTTTTCTCCCATAATTTTTCTTTTTGTTTATCTATATAAACTATCTTTCCACCCTCGTCAATTAATACTCCTGATTCTAGTACAACAAAATCATCAATTGAGTCAACTGTATTAATATACTTAAGTAATTTTTTAGTATTTAGGTCATAAATATACAGTCCATCTTCGTTATTCGTTAAGTATATATACCCCTCTGTTATCAAAATATTTGGTCTAGAAAATTGTCCAGTAATAATTTCTTGAGTTTCTAACGATTCCAAATTTCTTTTATATACACCGTTATCCGTAGAAAAGTAAAGCGAATCATCTGCTAATTGTATAGAAAAAGCATCCTCATCCCACACATACAATGGTTTCACATCATGTTTTTTTGTCTTGATCAAATCTTTTGTTTCAAATATCTGTATGCCCAATAAATCATCGTTCACAACAAAAAAATCTTTACTCAAACTAATCATCCTAGGTGATACCAACTGATCATAATAATTAATTTCTTCAACGGTTCGATCTTCGTTGATTTCATAAATTTTTATTCCTAATCCTGGACCAATCACAAATAAATACTTTTCAAACATTTCAGCTTGGGTTACCATACCTGGTAAACGAATATGTTCTTTCAATCTTATATACAGCTTATCTTTCAAATCAAAGCTTATCAAACCATTTTCACCATCTGCAACAAATAACAATTCTCCATTCGTTGCAACGGATAGAGAATCACCAAATGTGGAGTAAGAGTTTAATAAAGCTACTTCTTGTGGATCTGAAAAATCATAAATTTTCAATCCCTCTCTGTCAACAAGATAAAGATAATCTCCATAAATTTGAGCATCATTAACATAACTACCGGTTGTTACTGAAGTAATTATTTCTTTCTTTTCAACATTGAAAACATAAAATCCTTCGTAACCTCCTATTATTACTCCGTATTTGGCATCTACTACTGAGATAGGAATTTTTTCTTGAACTATCCGATTAGTCACATCTTTCACTTGAGCAGTACTTCCCTGAACAGATTTTTCTTTTGCAATTCGGATGTAAAATATTACAATTGAAAACATTATCAAAATTAAAACAACTAAAAAAACTAAAACAGTATAATTCTTACTAATTTTGCGCACGTGTTACACCTCAATGTAATAAAATTTTTCATAATTATATTAAAATTATAACATATTTCTTTTTTCTTTATTTTCCTTAGCCTAGAAATAACTTTTTTTCTAAATACTTTTATGATATAATTTTTTAGAAATTTATTGAATTATAATTAGCCATTTTAGAAACAAAATCTTGATTTTAAAAAGGGGGAATAAAAATGCCATCTGAGTTAAAAATAGTCACCTTCAACATTGGTAAAGAAAAGTTTGGCCTCGATATTATGAATGTGGATGCGGTAATTGAGTATGAAGAGACCACTAAATTACCAAATGCCTCTGACTATTTTGAAGGTGTAATAAATTATCGCAACGAAGAAGTTTTACCTATCATCAATCTGAGAAGAAAATTTAAAATGCCCGACTTTGAAGACAAATCTCACGCCAAAGTTATAGTTTTAAAAATTGATCAAAGAAGGGTTGGAATAATGGTTGATGATGTAAAAAACGTCAGAAGTATCGACCCTAATTTAATAAACGAAAAACCTAATATAGGTGGGATGCGTGGGGCTGATTTTATAAGTGGCATAGCACGTTTAGAAGATGGTATGTTAGTAATATTAGATATCGATAAACTGATAACTGAAGAAGAAAAGATTGCTATAGACGAAGTTATAAATAATTAAAACGTTTTCTATAAAACAAACAAAAAGTGGCGATATATTCATTATTACGCCACTTTTTATGAAAAACTCATTCTTCATCCGCAGAAGTTGGAATAACACAAAGAAATTTTAATTCTTCATCTCCAGCATTCTTCAATTGGTGTTCTATACCTCCAGGAACGTAAACAAAACTTCCAGCTTCAACTGTATTGTATTTTTCTCCATCATAAACCTCTGCCTTACCTTCAACAATAAATATTTCATGTTCCCATCTATGAGAATGCCTAGGAGAATACCCACCTGGTTTAACGGTAAATAACCTCATAACAAAATTAGGCGCTCCATAATTACTCTTCCCTATTAATATTCTTTTTTCAACGTCTTTAGTCGTTTCATTATTTATTATTAAAGGTTTAACTTCCTTTGCTTTACCTATTATTGCTCTTTTTTGGTCCATATTCGATTTTCTCCTCCCTATTGCCTAAGTACTTTGTTTGTTATCTTTTCCAGCAAATTTTGGAATACTGGTTTTTATTTTTCCCAATCTCTTAACATCGCTTTCCAATGCGGCTTTATTTTGCTTCACAATTTCTTCATAAACTTCTTCACGATAAATTTTTATATCTTTAGGTGCCTCAAAACCGATTTTCATACTTCCATTATCTTGTTCAACCATAATAAGCTTTATTTTTCTATTTCCTACTTGTATTACGATGGATTCTCCTATTTTTCTAGATAATATCAACAAATTTATTCACCATCTTTTTGAACAGATAGTATAGCCTTACTTCTTTCCAATTCTTCTTTCAAAAGATGTCTAATTTTGTATTCTTCGTTTTCAATTAAATACTGCACCCCTTTACGATTTTTTTGCGAAATAATAATAGGAGCAGCTAAATTGATAGTTATTTCGTCTTCTTTCTCAGGTATAGTTAATATACTTAATATTATAGCATCTTCTGGTTTAGCTAATTCCAAGTATTCTGTTAAATCTTGGGGCAGAGTAAATTGATAATCGTTTCTTATAAGTTGAGGAAAAGTAACAGGAAAAGCCACATTTTTATCTTCTAACGAAGCTAACCACATGATGGGATAAGTATCTTCAGGTTCCAGTAAAACAAACTGCTTAAGATTTTCGAAACCAGGAATACCATACTCGAAAATTATCGTTCGCTCAGTATCTATCTTCACACTTCCCAATTTCGTTTCATACTCTTTTATCATTGCTTTGGAAAACCTCCTTATAAAAAATCTGCCAAGGTTGGGGGAATAATATTACCCGCAGCCTTTAAAGCAGCTTGTAAGACATTTTGCTGCGTTGCTAATTCCATAACAACTTGAGCCATATCCGCATCAGCTTCATTGGATAAAAATTCTGTTGAAAAAGTATTAAAGTCCTCCATTCTATTTGAAGTCATTTCTAAAACTCGTTGAGTAGCACCAACTTCAGCTAAATTCTTTAACGATTTACCTTGTATTTCTTCGATATTTCCTAACTCATTTTGAATTGAAGTATTATCTCCCGATTCTATGGCATCTGACAATCTTTTGACTATACCAAAAACAGACGCACCACTATCAGTTACAAAAACATCATAAACTGTTTTACCGTATTCTATTTCTTGTCCTCCAATGGATATCTTTTGCCTAATATTTGCTTGTGGCGGTACTTTTATTTTAAAATTACCACTACTATCTATTTCCACGACTTTTTGATTGTTTTTGGCCCCTCCAAACACATAGTTTCCAGAAATTTCTGTATTTGCTATAGAAACTAGTTGTGTATTTATCTTGTTGAGTTCTTCTGTTATAGCTACTCTATCATCGTTAGTTAAAGTATCATGTGCCCCTCTAACTGCAAGCTCTTTTATTCTAAGGTATATTGAGCTTACTTCTTGTAATGCTGTATCATACATATTCACATAATTTTGGGCTGTTTCCACATTAGTTTTATAACGTTCAATTTCCCTCAAACGACTATCTAAATTTGAAATTCTTGTCGCCACAGACGCGTTGTCTGATGGGTATCGAACTTTCTTTCCTGAAGTTAATTGAGAATTTAAATCACTGTATTTCCTTAAAACATCTTGAATATCGTTAAGTGTCCTACTACTAAGAAGATTTTCAGTGATTCTCATGTTTTTACCTCCTCACCGATCAAACAAGTACTGTTTACTCTATTATACAACACCCAAGTTGTTAATGACTGTCTCCATCATTTGATTGACCGCTGTGATAACCCTTGCAGAAGCATTAAAAGCTTGCTGATATTTCACAAGGTTAGTCATTTCCTCGTCTATAGAAACACCCATCACTCTTTCTTTTTCAAGGCTGATCTCACTATTCAACATTTCACTGTTTAACCTCATTTTATCCGCCGTTTCTCCCTTAACTCCTATATCTGTAACTATATTTCCCAAAAAGTTTGAAAAACCAACCCTTCCATTATCTAATACTGAATTATCATACATCTTAGATATTTCATCCCATACTTCAACGTTTCCCGCCCCGGTTGGAGAATAATTAGTATCATAATAATAACCCAAGTCGGTTGCAAGTAAAGATGGATTCTCTTTTAAATTAGACGATACGGTAATTTGATTGACTATTCCTAATTCTTTATCTATTCTCAAAAGATCAGCTTCAGAAAACTTTTCATCTATTTGTTCTGGACTTGTATCTGGAGATATCAGAGTAACTATGTTATCAGTACCATCTTCGATAAATCCTAAAGCTTTGAATAATTTTTCAGGGCCTTTTATAGTAACGTTCTGTAAGTCAAAATTAATTAGATTTCCGGCTCTCAACACAAATGAACCTTGTGGAGTAACAGAAGCAGTAACCCCCGTGTTTGTGGCGTTGATATTGTCGGCCAAGTCATAAACAGTGTCTTTAAGAGGGTTGATCTCGATTTTTATTCCATTTATACTCATTTCTATTTTTTCATTGGAACCTAATAAATTATTCAAAGTAGGTTGTGAAGTATCTAACGCATCCAATGTAACTTTTTGTGCTTCCATTTGTGAAAGAGAGCCGTCTATGTCGTTCAATACGATGGTATCCAAGTCTGCATCTGGAATTTTAGTCGTGGGGAGTATGTATATAAATCCATCAATTTCTTCTGCTTTCAAATAACCTCCAGAACCGCTGTTTATATTTGATACTAAATCTGCAGCATTAGAAAAATTTATATTATAATTAGCACCGGACATTTCAAATTCAAGGTTACCAGGTATAACTTTTGCAGAATCTATTTTGTATGCATCAATTTCTTTAGTTGAAAAACCATATTCCCTGAGAAAATCTCCTTTTATATCAACTAGTAATTTGTCTTGAAAGCCAGAAGGATCATCAAAATAAATAGCATTATTTGTTGAATCATATTTTATTAAGGTATTATCGGCATATTTAGAAGGAGAAGTTGCAGAATAATCTACTGAGTAAAGATCGAAATTATTTAAATCAATCGAAGGATCACTATAAAAACTATTATGACTCGTGACGTATTGAATTGTGTCTGGATGAAATACGTCTGAATTTCCTGCTATCCTGAAAAGTCTTGAATCTTCAAAACCTCTTTGGGTACTTATATCACTGAAAAAGTTGGCTCCTGTTATAGTTCCTGTTGAATCCCACCCCTCTTTATAGATAAGATTAGTTGTATCAACTAAATATAAACCTAACTCATCGAGTTGCTGCTGATAAGAAGGGATGATTTCATCCCTCAATTCAAAAAGGGCTGACATTTTCCCATCGTTAAAAGTCAATGGATTATTACCTACATAGGGGTAATATTCATCGTTTGTTTCGGCAATGGTTAAGGATTTTATCTCTTGATAACTACTTCCATTTAAAACTACCTTATCTCCCATACTCAAAGAGATTTGACCGTTTGAATGATTTGTTATCCTTATATTGGAAAGTTCTGAAAGTTTATCCAATAATCTGTCTCTTTCATCAAGCAAATCATTAGGAGAACCACTTATTGAGCTCGATGTTAATATCTTTTGATTTAAATCTGCAATCCTTTTCAAATAACCGTTTATTTCATCTATTCTGATTTTTATTTCACTGTTTATATCACTATTTAATTCTTCTAACCTATAATTAAGATCTTTCATGGTGGTTATTAATTCTTCCGCTCGAGATACAACCTGAGTTTTAGCAGCTTCGTTTGATGGATCAGTCTTCAACTCCTCGATCGATGCCCAGTAAGAATCATACATATTCCTCAAACCCGTTTCACCGGGCTCGCCAAATAATTGTTCAATATAATGCACATTAGAATATATATTTTCCCAATAATTCAAACGAGAAGAAGTTTCTCGAAATTGCAAATCTAAAAATTCGTCCCTCACTCGTTGAATATCGCTTACTGT
>JAALLP010000179.1_pt1 | contig 12829 bp, 6 predicted proteins | sample 7245951 | NCBI WGS metagenome assembly JAALLP01 (sample SAMN13049199, study PRJNA578106) | oil field metagenome | isolation source: filtered produced water from oil reservoir B6 | place: USA:offshore Texas | collected 2016
TTAGACTTATTCGTAAATGGTGATCCAAGAATTACCTAAAGTATTTATTGCTCTCATTCCCACTATTAATAGGGGAACTTGAGAGTGAATAAATTCGAAAGATATTTCTTTGCACTTCTGGGGCTTGTCATAGTCATACTTCTGGTATGGGTAATTAGTATGATGAATAACCCCGCACCGGGCTATACGGACTATATGCCGGGCTATAATCAGCCCGGAGGAATGATGGGTCAGGGTGGGATCAGAGATCCTGACACTGTCTATCCATATGAAGAGCCGGGTAATAATGCACAGTTTGACTCAAATGGTGAAATGATATACTATACAGGGTACAATGAAAGCGGACAGCGTATCCCATTCTCATACGGTCCGAACTGGCTTTATGTTCATGGTGGAAGCTGTGTAAACTGTCATGGAGTAAACGGTGAAGGCGGCGTTCCTATCATGATGGCCTATGAACTGCCGGCAGACATAAGATATGATTCGCTTACATCTGAAGAACATGAAGCAGAAGAAGGTGAAGAGCATCCTCCTTATACTGATGAGACCATCAAAAGAGCCATAAGAGAAGGTGTTGATCCTACAGGAGAAGAACTGGATCCTGTGATGCCAAGGTGGCATATGACCGAAGGGGACCTTAACGATACTGTAGATTACTTGAAGCAGTTGTAACTAAGGACCGACTATGAATGTGCTCATATAATTAACAAATTCATATTCGGGTGTATACACACCCATTTCAAATATGTTTGAAACAATTTTGATATGCCAACAGTTATATCTTTTGAACATTATTACCGGCGTATGAACCACTTAAAAACGCCGGTATATATGGTGGGTGCAGGTCTTGTTATTGTCTTCTTGGTAGCTATCCTGTCATCCACATGCGGGCTTTTCGGAATTGACCTGGTTCCTGAAGGTTCATGTGGTGAGACCGGAAATATATCTATTCCTGCGTCTATCATCTTCAATGTTGGTTTAACCGGTGTGTTCATGGTCTTTATCGGAACCATGTGGACTGTCAAGGCTTATTTTATCGGGGATTAAGTCCAGGGAAGACAGGTTATACTTAAGTTGTCAGATCATCTTCTGTGAATCCGGAACATTATACAAAATATCAGATCAGCTATCTGTGCTCAGCTTCAAAGCCCTTCAGTTCCGCCACAAGCAATTCAAAATGCCTTTCTACTTCTGGCACCATGGCCCTTATGTTCTCGATATTATCTGCTTTTACTGCTGCTTCTATTTCATTGGCAAGACCACTCAGAGCCACTCCTCCAAGGTTTGCAGAAGAACCTTTCAGGGAATGTGCGCAGCTGCTGATACTACCTATGTCTTCCTTCTCCACAGAATCCTTTAAACTAGTAATCATTTTGGGCGCATTTTCCAGGAAGATCCCAATTATATATCTGGCTATCTTCACATCATTCAGCACTCTTTCCATGAATGCCTCGCTGTCAAATACCGGCAAACTTTCAAAGGCATTCTTCTTTTCAGAAGATGTATCATCAATATGGTTTTTTTCACTTGATTTTACTGAATATCTGTTCAGCAGTCCGGTAAGTGCCTCAATCTCAATTGGTTTTGAGATGTAGTCATCCATACCTGCTTCGAGACAGCGCTCTCTGTCTCCTTCCATTGCATGTGCGGTCATTGCGATGACAGGAATATCATGTTTGCGGACTGCAGAATTGGGGTTTCTTATTATTCGGGTAGCTTCGAAACCGTCCATATCTGGCATCTGTACGTCCATAAAAACAAGGGCATAGTCTTTTCTTTCAAGTATCTTTATTGCTTCTATGCCATTATTTGCAATGTCTGCGTCAAGTCCGAGTTTACTCAGGATACTCTGTGCAACTTTCTGATTTATGATGTTATCCTCAACCAGCAGGATCCTCATATCAGCATTGTGTATTTTAGCGCCATCATTATTTGTGGAATCCTGTGTTTCCTGTGCCGCTTTATCTTTTAATCCAGATTCTGGATGTTTTTCAAAATTCACAATAAACCAGAAATCAGATCCTTTGCTTTCCTCACTTTCGACACCAATTTCACCTCCCATCATCTCCACAAGCTGCCTGGAGATTGCAAGTCCAAGTCCTGTACCTCCGTAATTGCGCGTTGTTGATGTGTCAACCTGGCTGAATTTTTTGAAAAGCAGGCTCTTTTTGTCATCAGGAATTCCAATGCCAGTATCTTTTACAGAAAAGTGCAATGTTACATCTGATTCAGTTTCGGATTTTTGGCTCACCCGGATGACAATTTCGCCTTCATGGGTGAATTTGATGGCATTTCCGCCCAGGTTTATCAGTATTTGTTTCAGTCTTACAGGGTCAGCTTTGATGTAAGATGGCACATCCGAATCTGCCACGTATCTGAGTTTAAGTCCTTTTTCATGAGCTTTTACAGACAATATGGATTCCATTTCTTCCAGGATATCATTCAAATTAACATCCAGTTTTTCAAGAGTCAGCTTACCTGCCTCTATTTTGGAGATATCAAGTATGTCATTGATGATCTCGAGTAGTGCCTCACCACTTTTATTCACGGTATCAACATAGTGTTTCTGCTGCTCGGTAAGTTTTGTATCAAGGAGCAGGTTCGTCATTCCGATAATGCCGTTCATTGGTGTGCGTATCTCATGTGACATATTGGCAAGGAAATCACTTTTTGCTTTTGTGGCATCTTCTGCCTTTATCAGGGCTTTGTCAAGTTCAATGTTTTTTAACTTTAGTTCATCGGCATACTCACGCAGTTTTTCTTCTGCTTTCTTCTGCTCTGTAATGTCTCTGAACTCAACAGCTCTGACCTTCCTTCCTTTATATGGAATAACTTTTGCATGTACATAAACCGGATACTCACTTCCATCTTTTCGACGCCCCATCAACTCGTATGGCTTCTCATAACCTGCATTAATATTGCCCACTACTTTCTCTCTGTACGCTTTGGCTGTAAGCAGCAGTCCGTCCATCCCGATCAATTCCTCAACCGTGTAGCCGGTCATTTCTGAAAGTCCCTGGTTGCAGTCAATTATGATATTGTCTTTGTGGATGAAAATTCCACCAAAAGAGGCGTTGTGTAGTGCTTTGAACCGTTCTTCACTTTCAATAAGTGCTTTTTCGGCTTCTTTGCGCGCTGTTATATCCTGCAATGTACCTGTTATCTTAACGACCCTCTCATCCACTATCTTCGGGCGGGCACTTGCCCTAACCCATTTGTGATTGCCTTTTCCGGTGATAGTTTCCAGTTCAAGGTCGAATGGTTCTCCTTTTTCAATAGCATCATTTGTTGCTTTTTCAAGTATAATTCTTGATTCAGGAGTAAAACGCTCTATTGCTTTCCCAAAGGTGCCAATTTCTTCAGTTTCATGGATTCTTGCGACCTCAGGTGTCCATGTAATTACATTTGTTGCTACATCTAACTCCCATCCACCAATTTTTCCAATTCTTCCAACTTCATTGAGTAGAGCTTCGCTTTCAAGCAGTTTGTTCTCTGCGATTTTGTACTCAGTGATATCCTGCAGTGTGCCGGTGATTTTAACGACCTTTCCGTCTACCACCTTCGGATAACCGCTTGTTCTGACCCACTTATTGTTTCCTTTAGCAGTTACAAACTCCAGCTCAAGTTCGTAGGGTTCAGCATTTTCAATGACATTATTGACAGCTTTCTCAATGATCTCCCTTGATTCGGGAGGGTAGTATGATAAACCATCTTCAACATCTGTTGCTCTATCTGTATCCAGTTCATGTATCTTTGCAACTTCAGGTGTCCATGTAGTTTCACCTGATATAAGATCCAGTTCCCATCCGCCAATTTTGGCCATTCTGCCAACTTCATTGAGCAGGGCTTCACTTTCACGCAATTTAGCTTCTGCTTTTTTACGTTCAGTTATATCCTGAAATGATCCGGTTACCTTTACCACATTTCCATTTTCTATTGTTGGACGTCCACTTGACCTGACCCATTTATGGTTACCTTTCGGAGTAAGCAATTCCAGTTCAAGGTCATATGGTTCTGCCTTTTTGATAGCATCATTGAATGCTTTTTCCACAGCCTCTCTTGAACCGGGAGAATAATATTTCAACGTATTTCCGTAACCAAGTTTGAAGCTTGTATCGAGGTCATAGATCTGATAGATCTCAGGCGTCCACTTAACGTTTCCATCTGGCACAGCAAAATCCCATCCTCCGATTTTAGCGATTTCACCAACTTCTCTCAAAAGATTTTCGCTTTCCTGCAGCTTTTCTTCGGCTATCTTACGCTTGGTGATATCATGGAAAACAGAAGCAACAATATTCTTTTCAACTCTGTAGGCATTGACGCTGTAATATCTTTTCAAATCTTCTGAGTAAGTCTCAATACTGGTAGGAATTCCGGTAAGTGCCACCTTCTTGTGCAGATTAAAGACAGTATTTTTCTTTTTCTCAATACCTGGCAATACTTCAGTCACACGTTTTCCTATCACGTCTTCGGCTTTGAGACCTGTATGCTTTTCAAAAGCATTATTTACTTCCTGAAAAATATAATCAATCGGACATCCTTTTTCATCCGTGATAATTTCCGTTATCACTATGCCGCTAATATTGTTCTCAAAAAGTCCACGGTATTTTCTTTCACTCTCTCTGAGTGCTTCTTCTGCTTTTTTCTGTTTGCTGATATTCCTGAACTCAGTAACCCTTACCTCTTTTCCTTTGTAGGGTATATTTCTTGATTCCAGCCTGATATGATATTCACTGCCATTTTTACAATGTAGCATTGCTTCATACGGTTTCTCATAACCACTACGTATCTTTTCCATCACTTCATCCCGGTCTTTTTCTGCTATGAGAAGCATACCGTTCATTCCTATCAGCTCTTCCTGGGAATAACCTGTCATGTCGGAAAGACCCTGGTTGCATTCAAGGATCAAACCCCTGTCATGGATGCCGATTCCTCCAAAGGATGCGTTGTGAAGTGCTTTGAACCTTTCTTCGCTTTCCAGTAATTCCTTTTCTGCCCTTTTGCGTTCAGTGATATCCCTTATTGCTGCCACACGAACCCGGCGTCCCTTATAATTGACATCATAGGATTCAACTTCTGCCGGATACAGGGTACCATCCTTTCTGATAGCTCGGACTTCATAGGGTTGTGCAACCTTATTTTTCATCTGTTCTATGGTGATTTCAATATCATCGGGATGGACAGCCAGTTCCAGGATATTGTTTCCCAGTATTTCTTCTTTTGAATATCCTGTTATACGGCATATGGCATCGTTTGCATAGATCACGACACCATTATCGTGAAAGATAACACCCTCAAAGGAGGCGTCAGCAAGCATCTGGTATTTTTCCTGGTTCTCTGCCAGCTCTTGTTCTATTTGTTTATTTTTAGTAACGTCTCTGGCTATTGCTTCAAATGCTACGACCTTTCCATTTTCATCATAATGCCAGAGGCTCTTTTGTTCGATCCAGACTACATCCCCCTCTTTTTTTATCCAGCGGAAAGTGTAAGTGGTTCTCTCGTTATGTTCTTTCAATATATTCTTTGTATCAGGCAGATCGTCAGGATGCATTATCTTGAAAGGCAGGTCCGGGTCTTCATAGAATTCTTCGGGAGTGTAACCGGATATTCTTGTGACGGCGGGACTGATGTAAGTGAATCGCCTTTTTGGGACATATTCATAGCTGTATACTATATCGTCAGCATTTTCGGCAAGTGTCCGGAATCGCTTTTCGCTTTTCCTGAGCTTTTCTTCCATCAACTTACGCTCGGTAATATCCTCAAAAACACCAACAACAATGTTCTTCTCTACTGGATATGCAGTGACACTAAGATGTCTCTTTAATTCTTCAGAATATAATTCAACATTTATAGGGGTCCCATTAAGTACTACATCCCGATGTATATCGATAAAGGTGTTTTTCCTGTTTTCGATACCGGGATATACTTCAGTTGCATGCTTTCCTATTACATCTTCAGCTTTCAAGCCGCTATGTGTCTCAAAGGCATCATTCACTTCCAGAAAAATGAAATCGACCGGATATCCGTTCCCATCTCTGACGCTTTTCGTGACAAGTATGCCACTAATATTGTTCTCAAAAAGCTCACGGTACTTTTTTTCGCTCTGTACTATGGCTTCCTCTGAAGTTATCTCTTGTTTCTTTGTATCAGTGATCCTAGTTATTGTAAAACAGAGAAGTTCCTTATCTTCAACTATTAAAGGAATACAATGAACATCAACATTACACCGGGATCCATCTGCAAGCCTATGTTCGAAAAGGCAATGATCGAGTTTTTCATCCTTTGCCCTTTGGATCTTAGCTATTAGTTCCTGCTCCGGTAAAATACTAAAATCGGATATTTTTTTACTGATAATCTCTTCCCGTGACCATCCGTAAAAGTTACATGCGGCACTGTTTGCATCCACGATTTCAAGACTTGCGGAGTCTATAAGAAGCATAGCTGCATGATTGTTATCAAATAATGCTCTGTATCCGGTCGGATAGTCACCCCAAAGGCTATCCGCCGGCTTGTGTTCATCTTTCCCCATTAATGTCCCTTCCCACAGTTATCATTTCAGCTCCACATCAGATCATCTTTTCTCTAAGATGTCAGATCGAATGTGAACTGTTTTGTCATGTTTATAACCACTCCTCTGGCAGGTATATTTCATGATACAGCTTAAATGATTAAATGTTACGCACATCTAAATCACTATATAATTACTTTCCCTGGTTCAGATACAATCAACAATATATTATTCTCAGTTATATCATATCCATTTATTGTTTCAAGCTTACTTGTCCGGAATTGCATTCAGAACTTTTCCCACTCATAATTTCTGAACGAACTATAACTCGAGCATATACCCTTTAGTAAGCCCCCGGGGGGATTTGAACCCCCGACCTGCTGATTACGAATCAGCCGCTATACCGCTAAGCCACAGAGGCGATGTGAGCGAACCTTATAATCGTATCCAGTGATTTAATCATTTCGCTTATTCCCTGTCAATATCATATAATTTTGACCTCGATACAGACATTGAACTGGTGGGGAGCATAAGAGCGGACAACACGCTGATCAATCAACTTGATCCGGCGGTCTGCGCGCCCGGCAGCCTCTTCTATAAGCTTTAAAGAGCTGTCAAACAGCTCATCTTCCGGTGTGATGTCATAATAGTGGATCACTGCACCGGGTGCACATACCTTTATTGCAGCATCAAGAAAATCCTGTGCGTTGTGTGGCAGGTTCATGATCACATGATCGGCAACCCGGCCCAGTTTTTCGGCTTGCAGATTTGCGTCGCCTTCTATGGCTTCCACGTTGCTGGCCGAGTTCAATTCTATATTATTTTTCAAAAACTCTACTGCATCGGGATTTTTGTCGATGGCAATAACGCGTATGTCGGGACTTTTTTTAGCTATCATTATACTGTAGGGTCCGACACCTGCAAACATATCGACTACTGTCTGTCCTTCTTTGACCTGCTCCAGTATGCGTGAGCGCTCCGTAGCCAGACGGGGCGTAAAATAAGCCCTTTCAAGGTCGATATGATATCTGCATCCGTATTCCTTGTGAATCGTATCTGTCCTGTCCTCTCCCGCAACTGTACTGAACCTGCGGGTCCTGAATTCTCCCTCCACAGGTCCGAGGGCTGCAAGTACGGTTTTGACATTTTTCTTTACCTTCATGATAGCAGCAGCCACTTTTTCAGGTTCAGGAATGTCATCCTCCATAAGTGCAATATCCCCCACAACCTCAAAGTGGGGAACTTCATCCAGGAGGTCCTCAAGTTTAAGCTGTCCTTTCTGCTCCTCGAAATCATATTCTGTAACTTTGAAATTTCCGGGCATATCCTCAAGTGACTCTGAATCTGCTTCTTCTGTCAGAGGCAGGTACAGGTACTCTCCTTCGGAGCCGATGCGTGAGGAATTGTCCAGTATCTCCCTTTCAATTAATTCCCTGCGGATCTGCTCACCTTCTTTTTTCAAAACCCTGATACATGTTTTTCTCATGTTCACACACCTATGATAAACCATGATCCGAACAGGACAAGGAACAGCCCGCAAGACATTAGTACCCTTTCATAAAGCTTTGGTGACATGAGCTTCTTTCCCCTGCTAAAGGATGCGGAAACAAATGTGAAGTAGCCAAGATCGGCTATCCAATGCCCGATAACAAACATTGCAGCGGCAAACATGCTGATCTCAAGTCCTCGCAGTACAAGTGCACTGCCGGCAGCAAGCCACCATATCCAGAAGTATGGATTTGATGCTGATGTGACAATTCCCGCAAGCATGGGGCTTGTACTTGTTCCTGTATGTTCGTTTATCGGATCAGACGCATTTTTTGCCCCTCTGATCGTGAGTAAGCCGAAAATTATCAGTGTGGCTCCTCCAATGATGGAGATCGCAAGAATAGTGTTGTCACTTACTGCTGTGATTCCATATAGTATAAGTATGCATATCACCAGCTCAAGAACCATATGGCCAAGGACCAGTTCCGGGCCTGCTCTCCATCCCTTTTTCAGGGATGTATCTATTGTGGCAAAAAGCATCGGACCGGGTACAAGTGCACCTGTCATTCCCACAGCAAAACCTATGGCCAGCATCTCAAATAATTCCAGCATGGTCGACACTGCTTAATCGGATCAGTTGTTAAAAAAAGCTTTGGCAAAAAAGAATCAGAACAAAGGAAGCAGCATGGCTGTTCCCTTGTTTGTTGTATTTAATTACATGTGTGCTCAGAGAATGATCTCGATGTCGAGCTCTTCTGCAAGTTCCTTGTACCTGTTACGGATCGTGACCTCGGTCACACCTGCAACATCGGCGACCTCGCGCTGTGTACGGCGCTCACCGCAAAGGATGGATGCGATGTAAATTGCTGCCGCTGCCACACCGGTTGGACCACGTCCGCTTGTAAGCTCTTTCTCGGAAGCCTGCCTTAAGATCTCCACTCCTCTGGACTGCACTTCTCCTTTAAGGTTCAGTCCTGAACAGAATCTTGGTACATAGTCAATTGGTGAGGTTGGCATGAGCTTAAGCGACAGTTCCCTTGAGATGAAACGGTATGTTCTACCGATCTCTTTCCTGCTTACTCTTGATACCTCTCCTATCTCATCAAGTGTCCTCGGGACACTGCACTGGCGGCATGCTGCATACAATGCTGCTGCTGCTACACCTTCAATACTCCTTCCACGGATAAGGTTCTTATCGACCGCTTTCCTGTAAACCACAGCAGCGGTTTCACGTACCGTCCTCGGAAGACCGAGTGCTGATGCCATACGGTCAAGTTCGGAAAGTGCGAATGCAAGGTTACGCTCGGTAGCGTTACTCACACGTATCCTACGCTGCCATTTTCTCAGCCTGTAAAGCTGTGCCCTGTTCTTGGATGAGATGGACTTACCATACGAGTCACGGTTCCTCCAGTCTATCATAGTGGAGAGACCCTTATCGTGGATGGTGTAGGTCATAGGCGCACCTACACGGGAGCGCTTCATTCTCTGATCATGGTCAAATGCACGCCATTCAGGTCCTTCATCAACGAATTCTGCGTCAACTACCAGCCCACAATCAGCACATACGAGTTCGGCTCTCTCATAGTCCTGTACTAAACTGCGGCTCCCACACTCAGGACACTGGACCTTTGCCTTCTCAACTTCCATGTCCTTTTCTTTTTCTTTACGTGCTTTGATCATTGCACGTATTTTCTCCCTTTCGGAGGTATCAGAATAACGTACTCTTTCGACTTCGACCATTTCAATCACCTTTCATCATAGATATAAAATATATTCCCCAAGTTTTACATTTCTCAATCAAGCTGCTATCTTCAATATCCAAAACTACCTTACTCTCACTGAACGTATACCCGGTCGTTGATCAGATTCTTCAGGTCAGGATCGGTTAATCCCTTGTTCGGTTTCACAATAAAAAAAGGACAATCAACGGGTCCAAAGATTCCGGAGATCTTCCCTATTCTTTTTATCGATTTATCAAGAACAAAAGAGTTGATTCTAGGCATATCTCTTATGGATCCGGAGTATTTCTTTTCATTCCCTCTGATGATGATATCATCCTGCTTTGAAATATGTAGTATTTTACCCAGTCTTTTCATGTCTGTAGTATTTAGAATATTGTTTCCTTAATTTTATGTGGTCTCTATCTTACCCCCATACTATATATGGTTTGCGCAGGATTTTTAATATCATAAGCAAATCTATACAAAAATATATCGTTGTTTTTCCGGATAAATTCCGGGCATTTTAATCACCGGTCAAGCCCTGATATGTCGTAGCAGACCACAAGTTTAAAGTTATAACAGGTCTATGTTGGCACGAATTATACTTTAATGATCCATCATATACCTTATGCATGGAGGAAATTCGGTGGCAGATAGAAAATTCGTATATTTTTTCGGGAACGAAGATACAGAAGGTAAAAATAGCATGAAAGATCTGCTGGGCGGCAAAGGTGCCAACCTGGCAGAAATGGCCAACCTGGGAATTCCGGTTCCTCCGGGCTTTACTATCACAACTGAGGTTTGTGTGCTCTACCTTGAAAAGGGAGCTTACCCTGATGGTGCACTCGATCAGGTCAATGACGCGATCGGGAACCTTGAAAGGGTAACAGGTAAGAAGTTCGGGGATGTGAATAATCCTTTACTGGTTTCGGTAAGGTCAGGTGCACGTGTCTCTATGCCTGGTATGATGGATACTGTCCTTAATCTGGGTCTTAATGACGATACCGTGGAAGGTCTTGCAAAAAAAACAGGCAATGAAAGATTTGCATATGACAGTTATCGCAGATTCCTTGCAATGTTCGGAGATGTGGTGCTGGGCATAAAACATGAGAATTTCGAAAAGGTTCTTGAGGCCAAGAAAGAACAGCTCAATGTAAACCTTGACACGGAACTGACAGTGGATGCACTCAAAGAACTGGTGGAAGATTTCAAAGGGATAATCCGTAAGAAGACGGGTAATGATTTCCCCCAGGATCCACGTGAACAACTTCAGATGGCAATTGATGCGGTATTCAATTCATGGAACAACCAGCGTGCCATAAAATACAGACAACTTAACAATATTCCCAAGGACTGGGGTACTGCTGTCAACGTACAGTCAATGGTCTATGGGAATATGGGCGAGACTTCCGGTACCGGTGTTGCCTTTACAAGGGATCCTGCAACAGGTAAGAAGGAATTCTTCGGTGAATATCTGATCAATGCACAGGGAGAAGACGTTGTGGCAGGTATCAGGACCCCACAGCCCATTGACACCCTCAAGCAGACAATGCCGGATGCTTATGCACAGCTTGTCGACATCTACCAGAAACTTGAGAATCACTTCAAGGACATGCAGGATATCGAGTTTACCATTGAGGAAGGTAATCTGTACATGCTCCAGACCAGGACCGGTAAAAGGACTGCTGCAGCCGCCTTAAATATTGCTGTTGACATGGTCAATGAAGGTCTCATTGACAAAAGAACAGCTCTTACAAGGGTAAAACCGGAGCAGATCGACCAGCTGTTGCATCCTATGATCGATCCGGAGTCCGAATATGAGATCATTGCCACAGGTCTGCCTGCATCACCGGGTGCTGCTGTGGGTAAGGTTGTTTTCACTGCCGAGCACGCTGAGGAAATGGCTGCCATGGAAGAAAAAGTAATTCTGGTCAGGGCTGAAACCTCTCCTGAAGATATTGGAGGTATGGATGCGGCTCAGGGAATACTTACGGTCCGTGGCGGTATGACATCACACGCTGCAGTTGTTGCCAGAGGTATGGGAAAACCCTGTGTGGCAGGCTGTGGTGCTGTGAGTATAGATATGACTGAAAAGGTCTTTACCATTGACGAGCTCCAGATAAGCGAGGGTGAATTCATCTCAATTGATGGTGCAAAAGGATGTGTCATCAAGGGAGAGGTGGACCTCATAACTCCCGGAGTTACCGGGGAACTGGAAACCCTGCTCACATGGGCCGATGAAGTAAGAAAGATGGGAGTCAGGACAAATGCCGACACTCCCCATGATGCACTTGTTGCAAGGGAATTCGGTGCAGAAGGTATCGGTCTGTGCAGAACGGAGCACATGTTTTTCGGAGATGACCGGATACCTGTTGTCAGGGAAATGATCCTTGCGGAAGATGAAGAGACCAGAAAGAAGGCTCTCAATAAACTCCTGCCAATGCAAAGGGAGGATTTCATAGGAATTTTCCGTGTAATGGAAGGCTATCCCGTAACCATACGCCTGCTTGATCCGCCACTTCACGAGTTCCTGCCAAAATATGATGAACTGGCTGAAAAGTTAAGGGAACTCGAAGCTACCATGTCGGATGCCAACATGAATGAGATCAATGATCTCAAGGATGTGATGGAACGTGTGGAATCCCTTACAGAGATCAACCCCATGCTCGGTCACAGGGGTTGCCGCCTTGGTATCACATATCCCGAGATATATGAGATGCAGGTGCAGGCGATCGTTGAAGCCGCATGTGAACTCAAACATGAGGGTATAGATATAGTACCTGAGATCATGATCCCGCTGATATGTCATGTGAACGAACTCAAATCTGTCAAAGAGCATATCGTAAATGTTGTTGAATCTGTTCTTAAGGATAAGAATGTTAAGATGGACTATCTGGTAGGTACCATGATCGAGCTTCCAAGGGCAGCACTGACAGCTGACCAGATTGCAGAGGAAGCTGATTTCTTCTCCTTTGGTACTAACGACCTGACACAGACAACATTCGGTTTCAGCAGGGATGATACAGGTAAGTTCCTCCCTTCATATGTTACAAACACCATCCTGGAAAGTGATCCGTTCGCAGTTCTTGATCAGGAGGGAGTTGGCCAGCTT
>JAALLP010000180.1_pt1 | contig 12820 bp, 14 predicted proteins | sample 7245951 | NCBI WGS metagenome assembly JAALLP01 (sample SAMN13049199, study PRJNA578106) | oil field metagenome | isolation source: filtered produced water from oil reservoir B6 | place: USA:offshore Texas | collected 2016
TGCTGAAGCTGTGGTAATTTGACCTGCTCATCAAGGTCTTTCAGGAAGTGCTTCAAGATCTTTTCAGGCTCACCTGTCTCAACAAGCCTGCCGTCTTCCAGATATGCCACCCTGTCCGAGATATACAGGTGAACTTCTGGAAGGTGGGATACTACTATAATAGGTATATTGACTTTGTCCTTGATATTCTTTATAACATCAAGTATTTCCTGCTTGGTGCCCAGTCCTGTCATGGTAACAGGTTCATCCAGTAGCAGCAGTTTGGGTTTTGCGGCAAGCTGGCGTGCCATGATAAGTCTCTGCTTCTCACCGCCGCTCAGAAGATTTGAAGAATGCAGTGCCTTATCCTCAAGGCCGACAAGCCTGATGTATTCCATGGCTTCTTCATACATCTCATCATAATACAGTGAATCCGGCTCCGGAAGACCTTCGTCTCCTGCATGCCGGATATTGAGTCTGCGTATGATGTTCTCAATGGCAGGTCCGTTCCATAGTCCGAAGTTTCGCTGCAGGTGGATTGCAGTGTTCAGTTGAAGAGATCTGATGGTATCTTTCTCCGAACCGGGACTGATTTCCAGTTCTCCAAGCCTGAAGGAACCTTTATCGAAACTCTCTATTCCGCGGAGTATCTTGAGAAGGGTGGTTTTTCCGCTTCCGCTCTTTCCTGTGATTCCCAGTATCTCTCCATCGGCAACGTTGAAACTTATGTCATCCAGAACACGTTTTTTCTCGTTGTTGAACTCATATTCCTTTGTGATGTCGGATACATCAAGCATTGTCAAAACCTCTGATCGGATGATGAAAATATGTAAAAAGGAAAACTGAGATTTGTCGCTTCAGTTCTTGATGGCCGATACTAGCTCTTCTATCTTTGAAGTGACGTAAGTGACGTTTGAATTTTTCTCGACAACTGTGCCGGTGACTATCATGTCCGCCCCTGCAAGAGCGCATTTCTTTGCAGCAGCTCCGTCACGTATGCCACCGCCGACTATGAGTTTATTGTCACCAAGAACATGCTTAACAGCAGCTATCATTTCAGGTCTGATCGCTTCATCGGCACCGGAACCTGCTTCAAGGTATGTGTAGTGCATTCCAAGGTATTTGCCGGCAAGCGCATAGGCCACCGCGATATCGGCTTTATTTTTCGGGATAAGCTTTGCATCCCCTACCCAGCCAACGGTTCCTCCGGGTTCCACTATTAAATATGCCATGGAGATAGGTTCTATACCGCTCCTGTACACAACCGGAGCTCCCATTGCCTGATTTGTAGTTATGAAACTGATGTCCCTGGAGTTCAGCAGGCTCATGAAGAAAATAGCGTCAGCATAGTGGCTGACACCTGCCGAATTTCCGGGAAAAAGTATTGTTGGTTTGTCTGTCTGCTCTTTGATTTTGATAAGCGTCTGGTCTAGCAGCACGCCTCCGGCTCCTGTGGAACCACCGACCATGATAGCATCCGTACCTCCCTGTGATGCAGCAAAGGCAATCTCTGCCGCCTCATCGGGAGACTGGGATGCAGGGTCGATAAGTGTCAAGTGAACTGTACCCTCGCGTTCTGCGATATCGTTGAGGTACTCTTCCACTTGCATGAACAGGATCAGCCGCCTCTGGATTCCTTGGACTTAGGACGAAGGGTTTTGTTGTTGCACTTTCTGCACCTGGTTGCACGGACTGCATTACGTGCATTGCATTTCATACATACTTTCTTGTTGAGTATTCTTTCTTCAGCTTCTGGAAATCTTCCCATGATCTTCACCTGATTATTGTAATGTGATTAATTAGAATAATGGTAGGCTGCTTACATTATGCTCAAAACATATAATTGTTTTGGCAAAAAAACGGGTCCCTCCTGAAAGATTAAAGTACCTGCAGGTTCCCATTATATATGGGAGCTTTTGACGGGATGTATATCTTCTTCCGAGCAAAGCCTATTTAATAATATAATTATTAATAATGATTGATTACCATGGCTGATGAAGATCTGATGAAAAAAAGGGATGAATGGTACGAGAAGGCAAAGAAAGAGGGAAAGCTCAAGGCAAATCCAACTGAAGATCATCGTGCAGGACTCGAGGCGCTCCAGCATCCGGTCCGCAGGGGCATACTCAGGCGACTTGGTGAGGGGAGAATGAAGTTCGACCAGATAAAAGAGGAGTTCCAGCTTGACGACATGCATGCAACATTTGACCTGCGCATGCTTGAAGACACTCTGTACATCGAGAAAGAGGAAAAGGACGGCACCTACGAGTATTATCTGACGCCACGCGGTGAAGCTTTCCTTGAGAATGTAGAATCAAAGCACTTATAAATCTAAGTAGAAAAAACAATAGAGGAGTAAAATCTCCTCCTCAATTCTGTTCTTTTATCTTCTCAATTAGTTGCTCCCTTGCTTCACGGGCATCGGCACGTCCTTTTGTCTTCTGCATGACCTTGCCTACAATGAAGTTCAGGGATTTTTCCTTTCCTCCGAGATAGTCCTCAACAGCTTCAGGATTCTCGCTGATGGCTTCTTCAACTGCCTTTGCAACGATATCGTCCTCAACCTTTAGCAGTCCTTTTTCTTTGACAATTTCCTGTGGCCTGCCTCCGTGGTCAAGGATGGTGCGTATGATCTCGACACCACTTTGCTCGGTGATCTTATTCTCTGTAACGAGCTTTATTATCTCAACGATGTCCTCAATAGTGAAGGCATCGATTCCGAGGTCACGGTAGTTCAGTTCACCCTTGAGGATGTCGGCAACCCAGACGGATGCATCTTTTGGACTGACCTGTGAGGCAACCTCTTCGTAGAAGTTGGCAACTTTGATCTCGGTGGTGAGTGCCCTCGCATGCATGCCTGACATCTCGTACTGTTCCAGGAAGCGCTCACGCTTTGCATCGGGAAGCTCTGGAAGTGCCCTCTTGATCTCAGGCGCCCTGTTGGCAACCCTTAGTGGTACCAGGTCAGGTTCCGGGAAGTAGCGGTAGTCATGTTCTTCCTCTTTGGTACGCATGGAAATTGTGACACCTCTTGCCTCGTCAAAGTGCCTTGTCTCCATGACGATCTCTCCGCCACGTCTGACGTGGTTCTTCTGCCTCATTATCTCGTAGAGCAGGGCTCTCTCGGCACCCTTGAACGAGGATATGTTCTTGACTTCAACACGCTGTCCGCCAAAAACAGAAACGTTAGCATCCACTCTCATGGCACCTTCAAGGTCACCGTCGAAAACGTCCAGGTAGTCCAGTATGCTCCTGAGTTTGTCCAGATAGCGTCTGGCTTCCTTGGGACTTCTCATGTCGGGTTCGCTGACTATCTCGATAAGTGTCATACCGGAACGGTTGTAATTGATAAGTGTACCTTTTGATCTCTCGATAGTACCGATGTGCTGCAGCCTGCCGGGATCTTCTTCCATGTGAGCACGTGTAATACCTATGGTACGCTCTCCGTCTTCTCCCTCGATCACAACCTTTCCGTTACCTGCAATGGGGTAATCGTACTGGGTTGTCTGGAAACCCTTGGGAAGGTCGGGATAGTAGTAGTTCTTCCTGTGGAACTGGGTCTGCTCAACAATACTACAGTTTAAGGCCAGTCCTATCTTTATGGCAGCCTCCACTGCCTTTTCATTGATTACAGGCAGGGAACCCGGAAGTCCGAGGCACACGGGACACACATGGGTGTTAGGTTCGTCGTTATGGTAGTCGGTGGAACAGCCACAGAACAGCTTGGTTTTGAGCTTGTTGAGCTGAACGTGCACCTCAAGTCCTATTTTGACACCGTCGGGATTCTCGTAAACCATTATGCCACCTCCCCGGGTCTCTTAGTATGATGATCGGTATTCTGCTCGAAGCTGTAAGCAGCCCTGAGAATTGTGTTTTCGTCAAAGTGTTTTCCTATAAGCTGCAATCCAACGGGCATTTTGTCAGCAAATCCGCATGGAACTGATATGGATGGCACGCCTGCAAGATTGATCGGTACGGTATTGACATCTGCGAGGTAGAGTGAAAGCGGATCGTCGATCTTCTCTCCTATCTTAAAAGCAGGTGTCGGCATGGTCGGTCCCATGAGCACATCTACTTCTGACAGTGCTTTGTCAAAGTCCTGCTTCACAAGTGTCCTGACCTTGAGTGCCTTGAGGTAGTACTTATCATGGTAGCCTGCAGAGAGTGCATAGGTTCCTAGCAGAATCCTGCGCTTGACCTCGTCGCCGAACCCTTCAGCTCTGGTTTTTGAGGCCATCACATGCCAGTTATCACCGTCGGCACGGAATCCGTATCTTGTACCGTCAAAACGTGCAAGGTTTGATGATGCCTCGCTCATGGCTATGATGTAGTAAGCTGCAAGTGCGTATTTTGTGTGTGGCATCGAGACCTTCTGCCAGGATGCTCCCATATCCTCGTACTTTGCGATGGCGTCCCAGACGGTCTTTTCAACACCTTCGTCGATGCCCTCTCCGAAGTACTCTTCAGGAACTCCTATCTTCAGGCCATTGACATCATCCTTGATTGCATCGCTGTAATTGTTCTCCCTGTTGATGGATGTGCTGTCCCTCTGATCGTATCCCGCAACCACGTCCATAAGTGTTGCAATGTCAGCAACACTGGTTGCCAGGGGTCCTATCTGTTCCAGGGAATTGGCGTAGGAGATCAGTCCGAACCTTGAAATGCATCCGTAGGTTGGTTTCAGTCCGACAACACCACAGAAGGCTGCGGGACATCTGACCGAGCCACCGGTGTCCGAACCAAGTGAGACCGGAACCTCACCAGCAGCAACCACAGCGGCACTTCCTCCTGATGATCCTCCTGGTACCCTGTCCGTATCCCAGGGATTGAGGGTGGCTCCGTAGTAGCTGGATTCTGTGGATGTTCCCATGGCGAACTCGTCCATGTTTGTCTTACCGAGTATCACAGCACCTGCTGCCCTGAGCTTCTCTATTACATGTGCATCGTATGGTGGAACATATCCCTGTAGTATTTTAGATGAACATGTGGTTGATAGGCCGTTTGTGGAAATATTGTCCTTGATGGCAATGGGTACGCCGGCAAGTGGTCCGTCCTGACCTTCTTTATCTATGCTTTTTGCCGTTTCCAGTGCCCTGTCCCAGGTGGTGACAAAGCCGTTGACACAGCTGCTGTCTATTTTCTCAAGGTATGAGGCAGTAACCTCTTCTGCAGAACTTTCCGCGATCTTCTGTCTGATTCCTGTAATGTCTGTCCATGCTACCATTTATGCCACCTCACATGATCTTCGGGGACTTGAAGTTGCCTTCCTTCTTGTGCTCGGTGTTTGCGAGCACGACTTCCTGTGGCATGGATTCTTTCACTTCGTCTTCCCTGAATACGTTCACAACATCCATTACATGATAGGTGGGGGGCACGTCTTCGGTATCGACCTCGTCAAGCTGTCCGAAATAGTCCAGTACGGAATTGAGCTTCTCAGCATACTCATCCGATTCCTTCTCGTCTATCTCGATACGTGCGAGCCAGCCTACGTGTTCTACTTCTTCTTTAGTGATCATCGTAAGTTCCTCAAATATGAAATAAGATTGTTAGGTGTCAATATTTAAGCTTAGAAAAGCAGACGATTATATTAAAAATGTTGGTTTAAGGGGTTCCGTAGAAATCCTGGATATATAGCCAACTCCAGGATGCGAAGATGTAATAATTCCGGTAAGAACAACCGGTAAACCAAGAGCAATGCGACCACCTGCCGAAGGCGGCACAGTCCGTTATTGCTATACAGGAGAATACTTGATGACATGATTATCATTCCTCTGGCTTTCCTCCTGGTGAAGGTAATAATCCCTGAGCCTGTCATGAAGAAATGCAGGTTTAAGGCAGAGCAGGAACTTACCAGGAATAAAAAGTAAAAGCATTCAACCGCATAGTGGCATTTCTTAAATGGATGCCCTACCTTGGCACATAGAACATGATCAGCACTCCGATAAGCGCGATTAACGCACCGATTATCTCATACCTGTCCGGCTCGGTCCTGTCCACGAACTTGCCCCAGATGAGTGATGAGACTATGAATATCCCGCCATATGCAGCATATACCCTGCCGAAGTGGACTGGCTGGAAGGTCGGGATGACCCCATAGATGGCAAGCACAAGTCCGCCCAGCAGGCCGAACATGAGACCCCTTTTCTCCCGCAGCCACAGCCAGACAAGATAACCTCCGCCAATCTCAAAAAGGGCTGCAAGGAAGAACAATCCCAGGGATGCCAGTGCGAATGAGACTATATCCTCGCTCATTCCTCCTCACCTTCCCGTGGCCAGTAGAAGATGATGCCGACACCTATCAGGATGATTATGCAGCCTATGATATCATAGATATCCGGTGGTATCCTGTCAAATACCCACCCCCACAAAAGTGACATAACCACAAATATACCTCCGTAGGTGGCGTATATCCTGTGGAAGTGGGCAGGCTGGAAAGTCGGCACGATTCCATAGAGGAAAAGTACGATAGCTCCGAGAAGTGCATAGGTGATGTCCCTGTTCTCCCTTATCCAGAGCCAGACGAGGTATCCGCCTCCTATCTCGAAGATACCGGCGAGGATGAAGAGAAGAATGGTGTAGATGAAGCATCTTCTTTTTGAGATGCAGCTTGTTTCTATACGGACCATGATATCAGTTCTCGGCGTGAACACTATAAATCTTTGCTTCACGGCATAGTTTAATACCGTCCCGGCGTTCCAATAGTGTTAATAAGCAAAGTAAATGAAATTATCCCGGAGACTTAAATGGAAAACCGATCCAATTCATGGTCAGGAATAAAGGCAGAGGATATTCCCACTACCATAGAGCTTGATCCTGTTCTCTACAAGTATACTACTCCCGGCTGCCGTGTGCTGGATATTGGCTGCGGTACCGGTAAAGTTACAATTCCACTGGCATCGCGTGGTTTTTCATTAACAGGGGTGGACATCAATGCAGAAGCTCTGAAGATAGCACTATATTCTTGCAAATCTGAGAAATTCCTGCAAAATCCGTTATTCACTCGAAGCGATGCCACAAATTTACCTTTCTCTGATGCTACATTCGACATGGCAATCATGCAGGCTTTCCTGACAACCGTTACCTCAAAAGAGGGACGAGTCAGGATAATTCGGGAAGCTTGCAGGGTCCTGAATCCAGAAGGACATCTCTACCTGGCAGACTTCGGAGAGACCTGGCACTCGAAGATCTATCGTGAGCGGTACATCAATGACCTGCCCGTGACAAAGGAGGAGGGTTCCATTATTGCTTATGATAAGGAGACCGGGGAGATTGCCTATATGGCCCATCATTTCACTGAGAAGGAGCTGGCGTTTTTGCTGGTTGAGAACGGGTTTGAGATTGACTTCTTCAAAAGGGATGAATTTGTGACGAGGACAGGGAACCGAGTGAATGGGTTTGTTGTGGTGGGAAGGAAGACACGAAATAATAAATATCTTTAGCCTTATGGAAATAATATGGATAATGAGGTGATCTATCATTATTGCAGTATGGAGTCCTTTTTTGGGATAATCACAACTAAAAATATCAGATTATCTAACGCTTATAAAACAAATGATTCAGCTGAGCTAGAGTGGATTTTTTCTATCATGAATAAATCGATGTCAAAGGAATTTGATAATGAATTTATAAATTTGCTTAGAAATAGCTATAACGCATGGCTGGAAATGCATTTCAGGCCTCATATTGCATGTTTTTCTAAAGATGGAGATTTGCTGAGTCAATGGAGGGCTTATTCTAACAATGGAAAAGGTGTTTCAATTGGTTTTAATAGGAAATATTTTGAAGCAATCAAAATGCTAGATAATAAAGAATTTCAAATATCTGATGTGGTCTATGATTATAAAGAACAAGAAGAATTACTAAGAAATTTGTTTTCTTCTATTGGATATGAAAATTTGAATAAAATTAAAGAAATATACCTTAAGAGAGGAGCCACTCGTTCTTTAGATGAAACAATTCTAGTTAGTGCTTTGTTAAAATTTGGGATGAAATTTAAAAATGAAACATTTTCTGAGGAAAAGGAAGTAAGGTTAATTCATGGATTTGATGAAATAGTTGCAGAACCAGATATTTTTGAACATAGAGTGACCTCTGATGATTTAATTTCTTTTGTAGAAATACCAATAGACCTTGAAAGTGATTATTTGCCAATAAAAGAAATTATTTTAGGACCAAATTGTAAAGTAAATCCAAAAAGTATACACCATTTTTTAGAACGAAATTTGTTTGTTAAATCAATTGGAATAGATATCAAAAAATCAAGTTCAAGTTATAGGTATTAGTTATTATATTTATTTTTTCACTTTGCTATAGTGTAATACTGAAACGTACTTTTGAAGTAAACATATCAATTTTTCAAAATTCCATGAAGAATCAGTTCAATAGACTGCTCCATTACCTCTAGTTGCACATTCGGGTCACTTTTACGTGCATCCATGAGAATAGAGTCCAGCAATGGGGATGAAACAATTTAACGTATAGTCCGGGATAGTTCCGAAGCCATCTTTGTCGCCGAATTATTCAGTTTTTGGGAGCATAAAATAGTAATATTATATTCATTTCCTTAATCAATCTCAAGAGAAAAACAAATGAACATTCCCGGTCATATATTTACCATAAAAAGAGCTGGTTGTGTATCTGCATACCCGCTCTTTACCAGAAGTTGATACTCATGACTCTCATTATCGTTGATCAGGATCTATGCACAGGCTGCGGTATTTGCACAAAAGTATGTACAACGCGTATAATCGAGTTGGCTGAAGAATCAAATCTTCCACAGGTGCAGGAAGCAAATGTTCTACGCTGCATCAAATGCGGACACTGTGAGGTTTTCTGTCCATCTCAGGCGCTGATTCTGGATCTGCGTCCAGATGAGAAAGTCGCACTTCCTGACGGCGTTGGTGATATCTCAACTGAAGATATAGGTTTCTATCTTAAGAAACGCAGGTCAGTGAGGCATTTTACAAAAGAACCTGTTCCACGGGAGAAAGTTTTAGAGATTCTTGACATTGCCCGCTATGCTGCATCGGGAACCAATGGCCAGCCGGTTCAGTGGCTCGTTGTTCATGACCCGGAAAGAGTCCGGAAGATTGCAGGACTCACAATCGAATGGATGAAGACTCTTGTGAATACCTCTCATCCCATGAGTGGCTACGTACCTTCACTAATTTCAGCATGGGAGAATGGAAATGATATCATTTGCCGGGATGCTCCGCATCTGCTTTTCGCACATATTCCTGAAGAAAATCCGATCGCATCTGTTGATGCCATAATCGCCCTCACGCATTTTGATATTACCGCACCGGCATTTGGAGTAGGTACATGCTGGGCTGGCTTTGTTGCTGCGGCTGCCACATCTTACGAACCTCTTCAGAAAGAACTTGGTTTTCCGGCAGGAAGGAAAAGTGCTTATGCAATCTTATTCGGGCATCCTCTGTATAAAATATATGGAATCCCACGCAGGAAGCCTCTTGAGGTTATGTGGCAGTAATTTTTTTTTAAAAGAACTTTTTAGTGAACAATTAAAACAACATCCAAATCTAAAAAGTAAGTTAGTCCTGCAATAATCTTGCAGGATATTTTTATTTATGCAAATGGGTGTGCTGCACTGTCCTTTTTAGCAAGTGCTTCATCAACGGTAGGAGTTCCATCAACTGCACGCTTGATCGCAAGTTTTGTAGCTTCGTAGTTGAATTCGTAGATCTTATCCTTGTCCTTTGCATCCCACTCGATGAATACTGAAACAATGATTAGTAGGTCTTCAGCTTCTTCCTTTGGAATAACTCCTTCATCGACACTGTCCATCACAGCTTTTGCAATAGATGCCTGTGCAGGTCCAAACATCAGGGATGCCTGTGCCACATTCTTCATTGTCACCTTGTTTACAAGGAGTGTTGCAGGTTTTGGTGTAACATTTGGTTCAAGTACAGCAAGTAAAGGAGTGTGTCCCTGTCTTGGCATTGCAAGGGAATTCATAAATGCAGTTTCAACAGCACTTCCTTTTCTGCCTATCACAAGGTCTATGTGTGCAACTTCCGGTCCTTCACCAACTAAGGCTTCGCCTACCAGGCTATTTAATATTTTGTCATTTCTTTCACCTCAATCAGAACTTTGTAGAAATGCATTGTATGATTTTTAGTCCCTAATACATTTCTACCGTTCCTTATTTTCACATCACCACATAAACAGGAGAACATATAAATAGTTATTCTAACCATTTGGTAACCTGGTGAGAAATCATGGGAGACCTGGAACGCAGTCCTATAGACATAGCAATAAAACTAATAAGCAAGAAATGGACGCTCAACATAATCAGGGATATGTTCTGTGGAAAAAAGCAATTCCATGAATTCTTAAAAAGCAATCCAAAGCTCAGCAGTAAGGTACTGTCTACTAAATTGCGTCAACTGGAACTAGATGGATTAATTGAAAAGGTAATTGTGTCCAAGACTCCGGTAACCATAGAATATCACCTGACCAGAAAAGGAAGAAACCTGAACAAGGTGCTTTATGAACTTTCAGGATTTGCATACAGGGAATGTGCTGATGAGTCTACTCCGGCATGCACGGAACACAGTTATGAATTAACTAAAGAACTGCTGAATATAGAGGATTGAAAATACGTCTGATAACTTCATTCTTTTCCGTGGTAATCCCGATGTATGAGCTTACTCCATACTCCTTGTCACTTTCTCCCCACACCCTTAAAGAACATATAATTGAACGTTCCATACTCCGCCGCCGTCCTGTGCAGATCCTCGATTCCCCTGTCAAAAGTATCAGTATCAATGATTCCCATCCCGGTTGCACTTTCCCGCACTCCCTCAACCATCGGTATAATTGTCCTTCTCACAAATCCTTCCTCCATATGAGGGCGACTGGAATCACTGTAGACCATGCGGGGTGAAACAGTAATATCAGAAAATCCCGCTTGTTTGATAAGAGGATAGACCTGCCTGCCAATTAAAGAATCACCTCCGAGTCTTGCCTGAACTTCAACAAGGCTGTTCCAGGTTTTTACTCCGGCTTCTGTCTCGGGGTGGAAGAAGCATGAACCGTGATCACCCTCGATAACAGTGATTGTGCCGCCGGTCTTGAGTACCCGGCGCAGGCTTGCCAGAGCTTTGACAGGTTCCTTGAGGTGCTCAAGCACAAAGCAGACGAAAACGTGGTCGAAACTATCATCTTCAAAAGGAAGATCGAAGATGTTTTCCACTCGGAACTCCACGTTTGTGACTCCATCTCTGGCGGCACGTTCTTTTGCAAGGTTCAGGGATTCTTCGGATATATCAATTGATGTGATCTTAGCCTTTGGGCTGTTCTTCGAGAGAATGACTGTCTGCGCACCGATGCCGCATCCGGCTTCGAGTACTGCGCTGCCTGGCGAGTATTTTGTATCGCTGTGCAGGAGTTCTTCCAGTGTATTTGCCTGGTCATTGAGGCGAGCAGATTCTCTTTCGGAGTAGCCGTGAACGTAATCATGGGATTTCAGGGAGGGCATGATGGGATATTGTGCTACCTTATTTAAAAATACAGATGTTTTGTTTCGAACTCAGAGATTCTGCCTGCGTATCACCGAATACATCTGCGTCTTCTTCATCTTGGCGAGATTGAGTACGTTCTTCATCTCATTTTCCTCTAGCAGCCGGGACTCGATGTATCCGCTATCAACCGCCTCATTGAATATCTCATATCCGATACCGCTGCGTGCCAGCACCGTGGTCCAGTCCTTTGGTGTTCCCACACCGCCGAATGATATGTCGGCATTCTCTGCCGCAAGGTCAGTGCAGAACTTGCATGAGCTGCTCCTGTACCGGTCCAGCTCTTCGAGCTCGTATACCTTAAGTTCATCATCTGTCTGGAACTCGAACATACCCTTACGTATCTTCATGGATTCTATATCTTCAAGACGCATGCCCTTGCTCTGCACAAATTCCCTGATACCCTCGTAATGGAAGGTGTCCATACAGAAAAGTCCAAGTCTCAGAATATTGGCACGCATGAAGAGGTGCAAAAATCCGTAGGGACTCTTCTGCATCTTATAGACCGCATCGATATTGCAGCTTGTTCCCACAAAAGCAATACTCCTCATACCCTGCTTAACAGCACTCATCAGGGCTTCCAGTGTCATGCTGTGACTGTATATGCTTCCAGTAGATTCTATCAGCTCATCGTATGTTGTAGCCACTATAGGCACCGGCTTCCAGGGCTCTTCCTCTGATTTTACAGTCACGATGGCACAGTCGATCAGCCCTTCCTCAAGACCATATGCCAGCATGGATGTCACAACCGCACCATCCTGTCCCTTAAGGTCCTTAATGCCTGTCCTGGCTGCATAGGCGTTGCGTATCTTGCCTATGAGTCCCTCTTCCGTTGTAATTGTCCTGGGGCACTGGTTATAGCAGACACCACAGGCCGTACACTTGTCCACAAGTTTTGGCTGACTGTCCTCTATGGTGATCGATTCACAGGATGCGGCGCAGGCTCCGCAGAGGGTGCAGATGCCGGGCTTGATTATCTCCTTTCTGAGCTTGCCGAAGGATATTCTTTCCTTCTCTCCGATGGATCTTTTCAGACGTATCACACTTTTCTCAAGATCATCGAACTTTGTCTTGCACTCAGGGGAGCAGAAGCAGTACTTCTTCCCGCCGTAATCACTGAAATGCTGGGTATCCTCTGGAACCCTTTTTTTACATATGGGATCAACTGGCATGATTTATCGTCCTTGTATCTATATTATCAGACCCTGATGTAAATCTTGTTGCAGGATAGAAAACGATTTCTATGATTCAGGAAGTATACTCAACCCTGTTAACTAATCCTTGAGAGATTTCCATGACAA
>JAALLP010000181.1_pt1 | contig 12816 bp, 15 predicted proteins | sample 7245951 | NCBI WGS metagenome assembly JAALLP01 (sample SAMN13049199, study PRJNA578106) | oil field metagenome | isolation source: filtered produced water from oil reservoir B6 | place: USA:offshore Texas | collected 2016
TTAACAGGGAAGTGCAGATCCCGGTTGTCCGGGGAAAGAAGGTAAAAGTCCATAGGATCACCAACACTTACCTTAATTGTTTAATGATGCTAAATTATTTTTCGCATATTCATTTTCAGGGTAAATATCTAAAGCCTTATTATAATACTGTTTTGCTTTTTCGTAGTTTCCTTGATTTAAGTATACAATTCCTAAAAGATTATAAGCATCTGACTTGAATTCTTTAATCACTGTTTTTTCAATACATAAGTTAATACTATTAATGGCTTCTTCGTACCGCTCAAGATCATTATATGCACTCCCCAGGCCATAATAAGCAGGCGCGTAATCTTTATCGTATTCAATTGCGTTTTTAAAATTAGTTATCGCTTTTATTAGGTTCTTGTCTTTCCCTTTACCTTCAAAATACATAAATGCCAAATTATAATACTGCTGCGGTATAGAAGAATTTATTAACTTAGAATCTTTACATAATTTCCAAACCCCACCATCATCTACAACATATTCCTCGTGAGAGTTTGTCACTTCTTTATCTTCATAATAATCCTTATTGGTTTCCGTCACCGTAAACTTAACTACATTATTATACTTTTTTCCATTTACCTTAAAATCAGCAACTTGATTAACCTTTTGAACCTTAAACTCTTCAAACTTCATTGTTTCTGTTAATAATTTCTGATATAAAATAAAATCCTCCCGAGAAATATTTTCTTGTGTTTCTTTAGCCAGCAATTGATAGGCTGCTTCCCAATTTCCATCTTGCACGTGCTGATAGTAATCCTTAATGACAGTATTTGGGTTTCCATCCGGGGCACAAGCACCAGTAAATATCATAGCAAAAACAATAATTACTGATAAAAATAAACGTTTTTTGCCCATGTATCCACCTCCCTAAATAATGCTTATTAAACACATGGGCAAATTTCCCTCCTCACTTTAAGTCGTGTTCTGAAAAATCTGTTTAAGTTTAAACGCAACCATATTTGCAGCTTCATTAATAATTTTTTGGATTTGCTCTTCATTTTCACTATGATGAAAAGTCTGTTTTACAGCTCCATCCATGTAGAAGTTATTAACTACCATACTCCCCTGTCTCCTTTCATTTGCAATAGAAGGAGACAGGGGAGCGGTAAACCCACCATAAGCATACGGTGCAACACCTAGACGCCTGCTAACTACTTCCCAAAGGTCTTGTCCACGGTCTAATAATCTCGAAGATGAAGAAATAACCCCCAGCTCTCTTCCTGTTTTCTCCCAAAGATCTATCGCTCGCTTACGTCTCTTTGGAGACAAAGGAATAATTGCTTCTGGTCCATCCTCTGCCACCAGGCCCAAATGAGGATTTGTTAAAATACCTCCCAATGCATAGCGAGAAGGCATTTTTACTGTATTTATCGCTCGTCTTGTTTTATCGTCAATCATACCTGGTTTAGCAGACTCAGGGACATCTAGACTCAATGCAGCAATAGTTCCAAATCCACTTGCAACCTTTACTTGTACTGGTCCTGGCGTTTTCATACCAACCAAAAATCCTATCAACAAACGCATTTTAGCATCCTTTTGTGCTGCCTGCAAAACTCCGTCCCAAACACCTTCTGCAAACTTAACCCCGATCCTGGCCCCAATCTCTACCGCTTTTTGCGCCGCATCATCCCCAAGATCACCAATGATATACCCAATCTTTCCGGATATGGTTAGCTCTTTAAAGGCTGGATTATCAAAGTATTCTCGTTTTATGTAGCCAAGAGCTCCTTCCATTGTGCTGAGGATACCCTCTGCTGCGTCACGACCATACATGGTTAGATTACGCTTCCAGTCGGCAACAACGTCCTTATTTTCATCAAACCACTTAACAATCTTTTCCAACCTGGGGCTTAAGGCGTCTAAAATACCTTCACCGGTTTCTCGGAAAAGCCCCTTCATTTTATCCGTGATAGTTGAAACCCGGCCAAGGGCTGTTTGACTCAGCTTTTCTGCTCCACCATCTACACGTTTTTGAACCAGGCCAAGGAAACTTTCCCATCCCCCAATTGCCTCATACTGCCCCTTGGTCATCTTGACCTGAAACTCTTTCATACGCTCAAACTCACCCATTTGAGCATCAGCCAGGGCCTCCATTGCATCCTGAACGGTTTTACCCGGAGTTAATGCGGCCATGTCAGTAGCGATCTCTAAAAGCTTTTTAGATTTGTTAACGTCCCCGTCATTAACTCCAATAGCCCTAGTCATAGCTGGAAATAAATCCGTCATTTCAAAGGGAGTCCTGTCAGCGAAACCTTGCAACCAGCCAACTGTTTCTTTTGCCAGAGCTTTGTTACCATCTAACCAGTGCTCCATGGCCATCATTTGCTGTTCTCTGGCCATGGCTGCTCCAACGGTTAAACTACCTAGCCCATAACCTCCAAGACCGGCCCCTAAAAGAGTTAATGGGCTAGCAGCCCTGTCCCTTATACCACTTAATACCCTACTGGCCCTATCTTTGGCCTGAATGGTAACTTGCCAGGTCCTTGACGTCAACTGCCGCAAATCACCTCGTATTTGCCTTGCTTTTCCACTAACCCTGTCCCGTAAAGTAGCCTCAGGCTCAGCATCATAATTATCAACTATACGAAGAGCAGATCTGGCCCGTGATAATTGATTAAATAATTCCCCTTTAAGTTCTGCAACCGGACCGGTTTTAATGTCCCCCAGATCTTCGAGAGCCTTTTTAGCCTTAATTATTTCATCAAAAAGAGGACCTTTCATATCTGCCACGGTTTTAACATCCCGCTTGTCTAAGGCATCCAACATCTTATTAGTACGCATCAATACATTGGAGACCTTATCCTGTACTTCAATCACCGGTGATGCGTGGGCAGCATCGAGCTTTTTTACTATTCTGTCAGCCGCCATAACCTTTTCCGTAAGCTTATCCCGGGCAGATATAATAGGAGCAATCTGTGTTTTTGATAAAGCCTTACCCTGCCGCTCCAACCTGTTAAACGTGCTTTTGATTCGCTCTTCTGCACGCCTAACCCGATTTTCTGCATCCTGATCATTTACATCAATTACTATTTCGCCCCTATAAAATTCTTCAGCCACCCAGCATCACCACCGTTGCTCTTGTTTCTTCTTTTCTCAAGATCGAACTTTATCCCGGCAAAAATAAAACGGCGCTCCTGTGGAGGAAGACACCATATTTCACCGGGTGTTTTTTTTAATTCCTTACAAGCTTCCCAAAGGAGAAAGGTTAACCCTCTCCTTCCAAGGAGTTTTTTATTTCCTCCTCCTCAGTGGCCTTATCATAATAGCCGGAAAGCCTTAAAACCTTATCGGCCAATTCCAAAATGTGCCCAGGCAAAAGTACCCTTTTCACTACCTGCTCCGGTGAAGATGCCTTATACCTTTCCATCAACTTTGGATGCTTCCAAGTAACACCGGGATCACCGTCTATGGCCACGGTTGCTTCGGCCACAAGGGCACGGTTAAATGCACGGACATGCTTTTGCTCATCGTTATCCTGATACCGGCTTCGTAGGTATTCAATTTTCTGCTCCGAAAGAGCCTGCAGGGTAAAAGACATATCCAATTGCTTTATTCGGTAGGTCTGCTTTGGTTTTTCCTTGTTCAGATTGAACAGTTTGTCCAGAATAGCAGCCTCACTCATACGTTATTCCTCCTCAATTGGGTCTAAGAGTTCAAATTCAGCAAAGGTGAAAGGAGTTTCCTCTGTTACTTCCTGCCCGGCTGTCCAGTTAGCCAATTGAACCCTGTCCCACTTAACATTCTTTAAGCGCACTCTCTCGTGTCCAAACGCTTCCGGATCAGCAAGTTTACTGATTAATTCAGTTTTGGTAGGAGTACCTTTAGGCCCGGCCGTCCAGAGGTTTGCCTGAATCATTTTGGAAGTGACCTTAAAGCCGCTGATGGTGCCGGCACCAGATAATGAAATAACTTTTTGATGAATCCACCTGGTGCCAGATAAATTAAGCGCACTTTTATTGATTGCAACCTCAGCATTTACACTATTTATATTTTCCTGCCACTCACCGTCTTCCCAAAGCTCTCCAAAACTACCGTTAATAATGCGTTCAACTTCCTGGGACAATCAAGATACCCCCTTATCCACCATACCGAACATTTCCGGTACCGAAGATTTTCTCCATAGAATCAATGAGCTTGGCATCCCACCGCCAGTAATACTCATCCCCTGCTGCTAAAGGCTGTAATTCGGGGTCAGTTTGAACAGCAAAATCGTCCGATATCAAGGTAGGAGATAAAGTTTCGAAATAAACCTTAGCTGCCGATAAAAATGCTTTTTGCCCATCCTCGTTATTGATAATCTTGCCGATGTAATCGTCGTGCGCTGTATCACTCATATCAGAATTAATCGCATCCATAATTCTGATAGATTTAATTTTTTTCCAGGCATCATTTTGATCAGCGCTCAGTGATGTCAAGGTATTTATACCTTGCTCAACAACCACTTTCTCCCCATCATGTACCAAAACCAAAGTCCCGGATTGCAAAGCTGATTTTATTTCTGAATCAGTTAACCTGGGTTTAACATCATCAAAGGGGGTGGTTGCATACGTTAAACTTTCTTTCAACGCCTGCCCCGACGCTTTGCCAGCCGCCCAGCAAGCCACCATAGCACTGGAATAGGTAACTCCATCTAGGACGGCGCTAACACCTACGTTTATGACTCCCTCGAAATTAAAGCCAGTAGACCTGCTGTTACCGGTAGTAATATCCTGGTCATCGGTTTCAGAACCACCCAGATAAGCAGTTATACCTTTCCCTTCATTGCGCAGCCGCTCTACCCAGCTCTTAACAGAAGTCTGTAATGTGCTGTCCGTCATTCCATCCAAAGTAAAAGCGTTAAATTTTCTGGCTTCAAAGGTGGCCATGGCATCGATGTATTCGGAATTGGCAACTGCTGCAGCACCGGCATTGCCGCCGGTTAAGTCCTGGTTGGCAATATCCGCCAGGGTATCATTGCCGCTAACCACCTTGGTTGCAGTTAACCATTTATTATCTGTGTTGTTGTTGATGGCGTCCACTGCATTATCAACAATTCCGGCACCTTTGGCAAAGGTAAAGGTATAAAGCTTTTTCGTGCCTTCATATAAAACAATGTCTTTTTTGTTGCTATCAACCAGGTTATCCCTGACCGTGACGTTAAAAGATCTCTCCGTGGGATATTTGGTTGTCAACGTTAAAACATCAGCAGGAGTTGCAGCCGTATCCTTAAGAGTTATACTTGCAGTAGATTCGTTTCCATCAACCAAGCGGTACCCCAAAATCTTCTGAGGCTTACCCAGCAATGTCAAGCGAATAGATGTATAGGCGCTAAAATTACCGGAAACATCATCATTGTAAGCATTTAACAACTCTTTTTCCGAAGTAATTTCAACGATTTCCTTAACAGGGCCCCAGTTGGCCTTAACCGGGATTGCCACAATCCCCCTAGGACCGGCTTGTATCTGGGCCAGGGCCGCCGCCAAGAAACGCATATAAAAACCGGGACGGACTTTCCCTTCCGTTGGTGACCAAGTTCCACCAGCCATTTACTTCACCTTCCTCTTCAGAAAATCATCAATCGCTTTCTTCACTTCCGAGACAGAAAGCTCTTTATTCTCATTTTTAGATAGTGCCCCAATAACAACTTCTGGCTTAACGTTAAAAAGAGCCTGTGCATTCTGCACAAACTCATCACGTGGGTACTTACTTTCTTTGGTTTTAGACTTTCGCTCCATCAAATCACCTCCAAGTACCACGGCCTTCAATTTTCTGCATAAGCGGTACTTCTTCTTGCGGCCTCTTTGTTTTCCTAGTTAAAGTTACAGTCACTTGCCCACGCTCAAGAGCGTTCACCTGAAAATTACCCCTGGGTGTTATAACAGTCATATATTTCTTTGATTCCATATCAAGTGGCACCTTGATAGCCTGAGTTAAACCGTCAATGATCTGCAATACACCTTGGGTTTCTTCGTTTGGGGTGCCGCCTAAAACATGGCCCACAAGTGATTTTTTAACCTCAAAGCCAGACCGGTTAATCCCCTCAACGTTGAAATTTGTAAGTCTCCACAAAACAGCCGGCCTCACATACCCCAACGGCCACCTATTACGGTAGACTGTCCATCCGGTTCCAAGTAAATTTTCCGACCAATTGGCAATAGCCTCTACCCAGGTATCGTTGACTACAGTCTCAGGTACCGCCACCGGCTGTAGAGCCATAACTGCAAAACGAAGCCCCCGGGTAATGGCACCCCAATCTTCGTCTATAAAATCAGTACCCACAGTACCAAGATAAAGGCATGTAAAAACTTCACCGGTATCCATGGTTAAAAGCTGCTTATCTAGAGCGGCAGTCACCTTTTTGGCCAGTGAATCAACACTCTGAAATGTGGTCCGGGCAACATAGGGCCATATTTCAACTATACGCCTAAAGCCTGTCCAAGGATTGTTCTCTACATCTACCCCTTGCCTGATAACAAGGTAAGGCTTTTCCGTCTTAGCACTGGCAGCATGGGGCTCATAAACCCGACCGTCGACATCGGATACCTGATTAACGAGTTGCTGTCTTAATGCTGCTCGCATACTTAATCACCCCAAAGATCAGCCACGGTCTGTTTAATCCTGGTTATGTGAGCATCAATTGTGGGCCCGATAATAGCATAATTACTGTTATGGGCAAGCTCAAGCCAGATGCCGTACTCTACACCATGGGATAAAAAGAGGAGCAGATTATCACCATTGTCCTCCACGCCTCCATGCAATCCCTGGCGCGCGTTAGCTGTTCGATCTGTCCATGGAGCATTATCTTTTGCGTACCCTTCAAGCTGACCACCCCAGTTATCCAAAAGAGCATAAGTAGCAGCACGTTTTCTCTCTATTTGTTCGGATATTTTCTCACCCATTCCCATTAACATCATCCTCTTGAATTCACTGCCCCTATTTTACCCTTTCCAAATTCGCCTGGTACCCAATAACCCGCCCATTCACAATTTGCGGAAAAACTTCTACCACCGTAAAAGATCCCAAATCTTCCACAACAAATTCATCTTTTACATTCGGACCGGACTTCAGGTCAGCATTCTCATCAGCAAGGAGTCCCCATGAAGCTCCTACCTCTTTTGTGCCGGCAAGAGTGGATATATCTTTTGGGTCTCTGTTTGCCTTTTGAAATACCCGAACCGTAAACGGCCCCAAGATGCTTTTATGATCACCAAAATGACCATCCACTTCTAACTTTTCAGTACGGTGAACGATTATTTCAACGGGATTTTGCTCAATACTCCAGGCAATATTTTGCCGCCGGATAGATACTAAATCCACCTATAACACCTCCGGCGGCACTGCCTTTAAGATTAAGCTGCCTACACTTGTACTTGACATTTTTGCGTACCGGTCAGCCATTGCCAGAGCGTGACTGATTTTATCTTTTAGAGTCGTAATGTTGTATTGTTCCTGGCCTGCACTGTATCTTTCAATCTGCTCCTGAAGCATTCCGGCTTTCATGGTCCAGCCGGCCGCAGCGGCACCGTAAATACTTACGGCCTCAATTAAGAGTTCATCCAAATCAACATCAAAAAAATTTGTATCGCTCTCCGTTCCTCCCGGAGGAATTACTTCATTGAGCAATTTTCTAAGCCTACCCCTCAAATCATTAGTTGGCGTCATTTATTTCTCCCACCAAAGTTAGCTTAATGAAATTTCCTGTACATTTTCCTCTACGGCCGCATATGCACCACGGTATGCATAGCCAACAACCTGGCTTTCCACCAGGCGAGAGAGGTCTCCACCGCTAGCCTCAATCCGCAGGTCCTGCTTGATCAGTTCTTTAAACCCACGCTTTGGGCGAACCAGATATGCTTTACCCTGGGATACGCCGGCATAGTCATAGGTCTTTTTGCCCACCTTTACAGACCAACCATCGTAGTAAATAACGGATTCAATTCCGGATACGGCCGGGTAAGTGGTGCCATTAATTTGATACCCACCTTTTAGAGCCATCTCAATGTTGTCTTTATCCAAACTGGAAGCCAGGAGGATAGTACCGGGGCGCTTTTTCGCCCGGGCATCGGACAAAGCTTTATTGAGAGTCTTATAGTACCGAACCCAAAGGTCATCCTCAGCAGAACCCTGGAAAGCTGTCTTATTTGCAGCTGGGTAATTAAAATTAATTATCGGGTAAAAATGAATGTGGTTTAAAAGCGCATTATACGCTTCACCCATACTCCGGTTAAGAACTTCCACGGAGAAGCTGTCATTAAAATCTTTCATCTCCTTGGTATATTCAAAACCAGCGGTATAAGTCATTAGCCGGGCAACAGGGCCGGCCTCCGCCTGCAGCCTACCAAATTTTACCTCTTCCCCTTCAATGTGTTCGGTAAAAACAACTACGCCATAAAGAGCCCACTTTGCATCAATGAGCTTGGGCATATTCGCGTCTTCCATACGATCATAGATAGGGGTATACAGAATGGGTACCTGCTCCCTGCCCAGCTCAACATCCAAAACAGTCTTTTGCAATAACTCCTTAAACTGCTCAACTGAACCACTGGTAAGCATTTCACCGATAGGCCTGGCAAGTTCAAAGGTTTCCATCTCACCGTTTACGATCTTTTTGGCAACAAAATACTCCTGTCCATTAAAAACAAACGGCACCTGAGATTCAAAAGTCCCCCGGCGCCGTTCATCACGTAATGTATCGATGCTAACAATCTTCAATTATTTTGCACCTCCGAAATAATAAGATACAAGTTATTGGGCCATTAACCCCGCAGCTCTTAACTTTGCCAGTAAGGAATTAAAATCAGCTGTTAAGGCCGCTAGGTCAGCCGCATTACTATCTGCCTGAGCCGCTGCCTGCATCAACTCTGCCTGCTGAGTTGCTAAAACAAACCAGATGACATTGTTGCCATCTTTAGCCACAGTTACAACACCTGCAAAAAAACCATCGGTGGGGACAGTGGTAAAACGATTATTGGTACTATCCCAGTAAATCTTGTCACCTTTATCAAAGGCGTCAACAGCATCGATTTGATCTGTTTCATATTCCGCTGCCTCAATGTTCAAAGTCACCTCGGCAGTCTCTCCGGCCTCTGTGGTTACTGATTGAACCGCACAACCCAGGAAACCGTCTAACAGATAAAAATTGCCCGCTTCAACGACGGTACTCTCCGGCACAGTAACTTTAACTGATTTCCCATCACTGATTTTTCCGCCACCGACATCATAAGTGGTAGTCGGTACTGGTTGTCCTTCAAATGACATCTAAACAGACACCCCCATTAAAATTAAATTGCCTGCCGTTTGACACGCAAACCTTGAGAACCTTGATTCCCGCCGTTGTCTCCGCTGGTTATTACCGGCGGTTTGTCAACGTGAAGTTTGCCAATGATACTTTTTACCGTCTCATCTTCGAGCAGTTTATCAATCTCGCCGGAAATCTGTTCCTTGGTTGCACCTTCTTGAATGTTAAGCATCCGCTTGACCGTGGATTGAGCCATTTCCCCAGAAACTTTTTCCTTTAAAGTATCATCAATCAATTTCTCAAAATTAGCTTTACACTGGTCTTGAACTGCTTGAGCAGCATCCTTCGCAACCTGAATAATATCCATTTCACCACTAACACCCAGAGCTTCACGGACTTTATTCATATCACCAGCCAGCTGGCCAGCAACTTGGACAACATCCATTTCGCCGGTTACTCCCAGAGTTTCCTTAAGCTTATTCAAAGTTTCCTGGGCTCCGGTAACGTCTTTTAGCCATTGACTGTCCATTTCACCGGCAACATCTTGGACAGTCCAACCCATTTCCCCGGCAATCACTCTCGGAGAAACTCCAAGTTCTTTTAATTTCGCTAAAATTTCTTGTAGGGTCATCTCTTGCCCACCTCCTGAATTAATTTCCCCTACGGGTTCATATGTCTCTTTCTTGGCTACTTCTTTCTTCTCACCCAGCTGCACTTCATCATTTACTACTTTGTAAGGAAAGCTAAAAAACTTGGTCTCTAAATTGGGGCCGCTGTACTCAATGATCACGTAATCATCAAACACTTTTTCAATGTAAACCCAATTTTTGTCACCAGCACCCATAGCTTGATGGCAAGCTTTTCTTAAAGCTTCCCTTAATTCCTCATGACTGCCGTCCAGCTCGCCATTAATTACGTCGATTTCACCCATGGCCACAATTCTGGTTGGCATCCCCGGTCGATTGAGCGGAGTCCAGTCGATTGAAAGCGGTTTATAATCCACCACATCAATCTCACCCGATACCTTTTTTATTTTTGGATATCCAAAAATACTTACCTGGCGAACAACTTTTGACTTTATCCACCTTTTAAGGTCATCAGCTGCCTTGTCAATCACGCCGCGGAAATAGGCAGCGCCTTTGCTAATTACCTTACCACTACTGTCTTTGTTTTCTACATTAGGGTCGAATTTAGCGCCAACCCAATGTGTCACCGGAGTAGGAAACTGTGTATTGACATCTTCCGCTTTCTGGTGACCAAGAAAGCCGGACAGCCCCTGGCTCATTACCTCGCCAACAATGCTCTGTAAAGCCTGCGGTTTATAATTCCAACCTCGCTTGGACTTACCCACCGGTACTTCCACAACCACTTCCATAGGAGATTCATCACCGTTTTTTATTGCCTGTAAATCAGCCCATGGAGCAAGCGGCACATCATCAACCGACATTTCCCCCGAAATTGTTGCCATAAGCGAAACCGTCTCTCCGACAGGGTTATTCATTTCGCCAACAGCATTTTTAAACCATATTGGGTTCAAATATGAATTCACCTCGCTTTCAAGTAATTTTTAATTAAAAAAAAAACGCTTTTGGCCTTTGCCTCAGCGCTTTGGTACAAATTTTCCTGTTTTTGTGTCCCGCACTACCAGTTTTTGATTGGCTGGATTCACTTCGATCCTTTTTTGCTGCGGATTTGTCCTTATGTTCTTCTCCTGTTTACCCATGCTTTATCTCCCCTCACCTAAGTGGCTTTTTTGTAAACTGTTTGATACCATTCCTCCAAGTCCGGCTCACTATCCGGTTTTTCTTGCCACCTTTTAAGCCGGTCTACCAATTCTTCTGGTTGTTGATGAATCGGTACCAGGTGACAGAGCTCATTCGGGTGGGCCGGATAAGGAGGTTCCTCTCCCGGAGGGTAAACTCCGGGGCCTAAGCCGTAATTATCAGCAGAAGCAAGGGTATCACAGATATCCTCTATGGGATGGCTTTTGCTAAGAACCCACTTTATCCCCTTATAACTTGGGCTAACTCTTCCCCCAGCTATGGTACCTTCCCCAAATGCCGCTGTCATTTCAGTCCGCGCCAGGCGAAGTGCTTCATAGGAAAGATTACCCGGTATCCTACCAGCCATGCGTTCCATCATATTTGGGTATTCTTTAGCAACTGTTTTGGCGTTAGTTCTAACGTACCTTTCCAACATCCGAGCGGTTTTTACTGCATCCTGTCCGGTGGCCACCGCCTCCTGAATTATATCGCGCATGATTGTTTGAATTCTTTCACCCTGCTGCCAGATACGGTCAGAAATGTAAAGCCCTTTTGTTGTACGGGCCCAGCAGGCCTCTATTGCTTTATTATTTACACCGGCATACAGCTGGCGCACTGTATTTTTCTCAATAACTGTAGCACCTGCGGTTTCAATTACGGTGATTAAAATGTTTTGACTATATGCCGATCCTGACTCAACGGCATCAGTTATGATCTTTTCCAAAATCCCTTTTAGATCTTTAACAAACCTATCCGCCTCTTCCCTCAGTAGCCATTCTAATTGTTCCAGGTGTCTTTTCTGAATATATGACGACGGGGTCTTAAGGACCAACTGCCTAATCTCTTTAGCCACTCTATCGGCAGCTTTAATGTAAAGATTACGTATTTCAGGATCCTGGCGGAGACGTAATTCAATATAAGCTTTCCTTGCTTGCAGGGCCCAGCGGTAATAATCACCAGAGTACTTTTTTATTTCACCAAGTTCACGGCTCAATTAGGACACCTGCCCTAATTCCTTATCAATAGCAGCTTTCTGTGATTCTAGAAACTGACTATCCTCCATCCGCATTTGCAGTAACCTTGTTTTCATGATTCTTTCCCGTTCGCCTGGCAATTCCGAATCATCGGTAATATAATCGTACATAGTATCCACGTACTGCTTAAGCAGGTCAACTGCTGCATCCTGGCTAATAAAACCTCCTTGCAATGCAGTATCTAGTGCATCAACCACATACTTCAGTGTCTCGGCATAATCCTTTTCATCCCTCTCCACTACGGCATCCCATGTAACAGTGGTTTCGTGAGTTAAAAACCTTTTCCCGCTTGCCTTGGAATACATGGCTAATAGCATTCGTGCCAGTAACTGCCAATTCTCGGTTACTTGTTCACGTTTTCTTGCCACCCGACGGATTAAAAGCGGCATCTGTTCTTTTACACTTGCATGACTGCTTGGAGTATGGACACCAAAAGCAAACTCCGGAACCTCAGAGACATCAACTATGCAGTAAAATATCAGCTGTAATAAAGCCTGAGAATCGCCAATAGATGAGCGGGCTTCTATGAATTCAGCATCCTCATCGTCCTGAAAAATAAGGAGTTCCTTGCCTTTGAGTTCTATTGATGCAGGCTGTCCTTTTTGGACAGCCTGATAGGCCTCGGGAAAGTTATTTTGCAGAAACCTTCCCACGTCTTTTAACTTGATCTTTAACCTTGGAGTTGAATGCATCTTACTGCCCTGGATAGCTGAAAGCATTACATCATGGTAAGCTTTGAGGTATGGCTCAATTGGTTCCAGTTCGCTAGAACCATATT